>Ga0116153_10002805_pt1 | contig 13081 bp, 9 predicted proteins | sample AD_UKC028_MetaG_FD_89896 | JGI IMG/M metagenome (GOLD analysis project Ga0116153, IMG submission 89896) | Active sludge microbial communities of municipal wastewater-treating anaerobic digesters from USA - AD_UKC028_MetaG | ecosystem: Engineered > Bioreactor > Anaerobic > Digestate | place: USA... | reverse complement strand
CCTAGTACCGAGTCCCCGAAATGTGTTGGATAATACTGATGCCCCACCCTGACGGACTTTGGAGGAGACGATGGCCCGCCCGACCCTGCCGATCAACCTGACGCCAGAACAGCGTGACCTGCTGGAGCGCCTGGCGCGCAGCCGGGAAACGCCGCATAGCCTGGTCGTACGGACCCAGATGATCTTGTACGCGGCCGAAGGTCGCCCGAATAAAACCATTGCGGGGACCCTGGGGGTCTGCGAAGAGACGGTCAGTTTTTGGCGGAAACGCTGGCTGAGCAGCCAAGACGAGTTGGCCAAGGGGGCGGGACACCCCCAACGCTTACGCGAGGTGGTGGGCCGATTATTGGCGGATCGCCCACGGCCGGGGAGTCCGGGGACCTTTAGTGCCGAACAGGTGTGCCAAATCATCGCGTTAGCCTGTGAAACGCCGCCCGAGCCTCTGAGCCATTGGACCTACCCGGACTTGGCTCGGGAGGCGATCCACCGGGGGATCGCCGCGACCCTTTCCAAATCGACCATCGGTCGTTTTTTAAAATCAGGCGGACCTCAAGCCGCACCGGGTCAAGTACTGGCTTAACCATGAGGTGGACGATGAGGCGACGTTTCGCCAGGAGGTCCGGACGGTTTGCCGACTTTATCATCAGGCGGAAGAATTGCACCAGGCGGGCGTGCATGTGATCAGCCTGGATGAAAAAACCGGCATGCAGGCGTTGGAGCGCCTCCACCCGACCCGGCCGATGGCGGCGGGTCAACCCGAGGCGGTGGAGTTCGAGTACGTGCGGCATGGGACCCAAGCCTTAATCGCCAATTTTGACGTGGCGACCGGTCAGGTGATCGCGCCGACGGTCGGCGATACCCGTACCGAGGAGGACTTGGTGACCCATATCCGTCAGACCGTGGCGACCGATCCGCTGGGGCCGTGGGTCTTTATCGCGGATCAGTTGAATACCCATAAGTCAGCGGGCTTGGTGCAGGCCGTGGCGGAACTCTGTGGCCTTGACGATGACTTGGGCAAGAAGGGGCAAGCCGGGATTCTGCACAGCATGGCGACCCGGGCCGCGTTTTTACAGGACGATGGCCATCGCATCCGGTTGGTATATACCCCCAAGCACTGTTCTTGGCTCAACCAGGTCGAGATGTGGTTTGGCATTCTGACGCGCCGCCTCCTCAAGCGTGGTCAATTTACCTCCACGGAAGAACTTAAACGTCGGATTCTGGCCTTCATCGAATTCTTTAACACCACCTTAGCCAAGCCGTTTCGCTGGACGTATATCGGCAAACCGCTGCTGAGGTAGGTTATCCAGTCTATTTGCAGGGCGATGTACTAGTTTCTCCCCGAATACACCGTTGAGGATGCGGCAGTGGTAGTTCAGTGTCGCTCCAGTGCGGCCCCGAAGCGGTCCGTGCCGAAGCGCCGGAGCTGCTGCGGTGCAGATGCGCCTTGACCATCCGCAGGAAAATGTGCAGCACCGCAGACCCAGCCTCGGGTTCACGCTCCAGGAAGTAGCGCAGGCGCTTGGGTACGGACAACACCCATTACCGGACCGGCAGGGGCGCGAAGACCTGATCGACCAGGTGCGCGGCGGTCTCGGCCATGCGTCAGACGCTGCAAGAGGGGCAGGAGGAGTTACTCCCGCCAGCCACGGTCCGAATCCGCTTGAGGTCCGGAATTGCGCAACGGTATTCCAAGATATACCAGAAATTCATTGACGCGCCCCGGAATACCTGGGAATATCGCGCCTCCACATTTTGCCGGAGGACGCCATGCCCCAGACCTACACCGCCACCGCCAAACGCAACCCGGGACGCAAGGGGTACGTGATCACGTTCCGCCACCCGCTCAAAATGGAAGGCAGCAAACCGGGAAAGAAAGTCTTCAAGGGCCTTGGAACTGACGACGAGGCCACCGCAAAGCATCTGGAAGCACGGATGAACGCGCTGCTTGCCAGGCACGACCTGCACTCCGTGGGAAGTCGCGCCGATGCACTCAGGGACGGGTTCGAACCGGCTATCGTTGAGATCTTCTACGGCGACCTGGACCCGTCCGCCACCAGCCATCGGGCTTTGCGCGAACGCTTGCTTCCTCTCCCTGCCATGGGCGCGGGGTATGCGGTGCGGACTCTGCTCCTGGGCAACTCCGGCGTCGGGAAGACCACCTTGCTGAGGCGGCTTATCGGTACCGATCCGGCGCGGGATCGCTTTCCTGCGACCTCGACCAACCGCACCACGACCTGCGAAATCGAAATCGTGACCGGCCGCGCGGACTATTCTGCGGCAGTGACGTTTCTGAGCCGCCATCAGGTGCAGCAGGAAGTCATCGAATCGCTATCCAACGCAGTCCTCAAGGCGATCGAATCGGGCTCTGACGAGATCGTGATGAAGGACTTGCTTGACGATACCGACCAGCGCTTCCGCCTCAAGTACGTGCTGGGCGGCTGGACGGCGCCGAACCCTAAAGTTGCTGCAAGCGCGTCGTTCGGGGGCTCCCCGAGAAGAGGCCCAGCGGGTGGGGCCGCCCAGAACTCACCATTCCTCAAAGGCGTCCTCGCATCGGTTCGATTGATCGCGGCCAATGCGCGGAACGAGGTTGAGGCGATCCTCGGAAAACTGAAGGACCTCAAGGACGAAGAGCGCAATTACGCACTGGATGAAATGCAGCGCGAGGGCGAAGACTCAGACCAGTTTCAGGACACCGTGAGCGAAATCATCGAGGCGATAGAAGAGAGGTTCACCCGACTACCGGATGGCACGTTCAGCAAGTCTTCAACAGGGTGGCCGGCGGCATGGACGTACTCCGCGCAAGCGTCGGAACGCGGCGTCTTCTTGCAAGCCGTCCGGTGGTTTTGTGCCAACAACAGGGAAGAATGGGGTGCGCTTCTGACCCCGCTGGTCACAGGCATCCGCGTTGCTGGCCCGTTTCGCCCGGACTGGGTTGCGGAGGGGGAGGAGTATGACCACGTGTTCGTGGACACACAGGGGCTAGACCATGAGAAACCGACGACGGAGCTGTCCAGCGAGATCACGTCGATCTTCGGGCAGGTCCAGAACATCTTGTTCGTCGAGTCGGGCAAGGACTCGCTGAAGAGCCAATCCGCTCGGAAAGTCATGGAGGCTATTGCTGGCGCCGGATACACCGGGAGCCTGACCATGGTGCTGTCGCACATGGACCTCGTCGTGGGTGAGGACATACCCACCGATGAAGATCGCAAGGACAAGGCCTTCAGCGGCCTTCGCAGCCTAGTCGCCAACGAAGTCAGCCAGAATGTCAGTCGTGAGGCCGCACGGCAGATGGCAGCGCACCTCGAAAACAGCACGTTCTACCTCGGCTACCTTGATGCCAAGAAGTATCCGGAGGGGTGGGATGATGAAGATCGAGCGGGGTTTGAGGAATCCCTCGGTCATGACCTGCGCCACCTGACTGAGCATCTGGTGTTGCGGGCGAACCCTCAGCTCTTGCAGCCTGGCGTTCCGCAATACAGTTTCGAGAGCCTGGGGCTCGCGGTCCGCGAGGTGAGCGTCGCGTTTCAGGAGGTTTGGGCGGCGCGACTCGGGAAAAAGCGCATCGAAGGCATCAGTGCGGCACCATGGCAGAGCATCAAAGCCATGTCGAGGCGGTATGCGGAGGGGTGGTTCGACGGCTACTGGCTGAGACCGATCGATACCCTCATTAGCCTTACCCGGAACGTCCTGTCACGGTTTCTGGAAGTGCCGCTTGACTGGCTACCTAAGCACAAGAAGATGACGGACGACGAAAAGGCGGCGATCATCGATCGACTCAAGCAGATCGTGAATGACGAGCTCACCGAAATGAGTAAGGCGCGGCTGTGGAAGCAACCACAGGTTCGCTGGCAGGGCGCGTACGAGCCCTCGGGACCACGAAGCACAGACGTGCGTAAGCAACGCGTGCACGAACTCCTACTGACACAGGTTCCCATTCCGCAATCCATCAGCGATCGCTTGGCACAAGCGTGGGTCGAAGAGATCAAGGAAGTCCTACAGCGTGCACTGAACGTGCTCAAGGCGGAAGCTAACAAGGCAAGATCTGATTCCTGAGCAACCCCGCTCCGAGCGCCGAACGCAAAACCGCGTCGTCTCGTTGTTCACGGATGGATTGGGGAATTCCAGGGATGGAATTCCAGGGACAGTACATGTAACTCTTGGACGTGGCGAGCGTCGGCTGTCCGCTCTACTGCGGACATTGCTCCCCGAGACCTCAGCGGCTGGAATGGGTCGTGACCAGCCAATCATGAACCAGGCCGGACCTTCCGCTACCCGCATCGAAGAGTCGCCCGCGTCAATAGCGCGACTGACCGCTCTGGGCCAAGACGGGCTATCGACTCTTCAGGTGGCAGCAGATGCTTCGGTCTACGCGGAAATGGCGGCTGGTGACACGACTGTTGGGTCTACCCCAAGTTACGGTGCTTCAACGTGACCTCCCGGTGAGGGAGGAATGAGCCCGGAAAATGGTTGAGCAAAGGCAAGCAGGTTTACATTGCTTCAACGTGACCTCCCGGTGAGGGAGGAATGAGCCGTCAATGCCCCGCGCACCTGGAGTGCGGGCGAGATCGCTTCAACGTGACCTCCCGGTGAGGGAGGAATGAGCCGCACGCCGTTTGGGTATGGAGTGCCCTATCTACTGCTTCAACGTGACCTCCCGGTGAGGGAGGAATGAGCCCCCGTCCGCTATGACGTGTCCCGCGTGGCCTATTCGCTTCAACGTGACCTCCCGGTGAGGGAGGAATGAGCCCAAGCCCGTGGCCGCATCGTCTGGTTTTGCCGGGTGCTTCAACGTGACCTCCCGGTGAGGGAGGAATGAGCCTGGTTTGTCAGCGAGATGCACCCCAACGGCGTCACTGCTTCAACGTGACCTCCCGGTGAGGGAGGAATGAGCCTGCTGGCGGCCCTGAAACGGGAGCGGCGCCGTGGTTGCTTCAACGTGACCTCCCGGTGAGGGAGGAATGAGCCGAGGTGGATGCGCGCGGGTCCAGTGCGCTGATGGTGCTTCAACGTGACCTCCCGGTGAGGGAGGAATGAGCCAGGTCCAGGCCAACAATTTCACCGGTTTTAAACTGCTTCAACGTGACCTCCCGGTGAGGGAGGAATGAGCCCCATACATGACCCGATACCGCCGATAACGACCGCTGCTTCAACGTGACCTCCCGGTGAGGGAGGAATGAGCCATGTTGCCGGATGGCCGGTATTTCGCGCTCGAAGTGCTTCAACGTGACCTCCCGGTGAGGGAGGAATGAGCCCATATTCGTTGCTCGGCTCGTTCATGGTTCGCACCGGCTTCAACGTGACCTCCCGGTGAGGGAGGAATGAGCCGGGCGAGCTGGTTGAGCTAGCGAATATTATCAGTGCTTCAACGTGACCTCCCGGTGAGGGAGGAATGAGCCGTTCAGGAGCGCGGCAGCTTGCGCGGCGGCTCTAGAAGCTTCAACGTGACCTCCCGGTGAGGGAGGAATGAGCCAAAACCCACTCGTCGAAACCAGAGTATTGTAGCGGCTTCAACGTGACCTCCCGGTGAGGGAGGAATGAGCCCGGTGGTGTGCTGTTGCCGGTGAATACAGCGTATTTGCTTCAACGTGACCTCCCGGTGAGGGAGGAATGAGCCCAGCGTGCGCTACCTGAGCCGCCCGCTGCTGGCCGAGCTTCAACGTGACCTCCCGGTGAGGGAGGAATGAGCCAACGGGCTGGCCAGGCGTGCCAGATCGTTCGTATTTGCTTCAACGTGACCTCCCGGTGAGGGAGGAATGAGCCTATTTACTTGTAACACTATATAAAATAAACTATTTTTATCAAACTTGCGCGAACCTCCCATCTTTGTTTCCGGAAAAACGCATTCGATTTTTGCTGACCCATCACCTGATTGATTTACCAGAAGAAAGGCCAAGCGCGAACCTCCCGATTATCCGTGTACCGCTTGGGGTTCGCGCAACCTGCCCAACCCTCTCGACATCTCCGATCCAAGTGCCGGTTATTCCTCCAAACTCGCCTCAATCCGCCCACCCGGCTGGGAAGATTGAACCATCAACCCCAGCCCAAAATACCGCCCCGCCCCCAACGCCAGCGGTCCCTTGACGGGATTTTGGAGGCGCAGTCGAACATGGTATTGCGGGTACCGCATATATTCGGCCACCCGGTATTCACCCGCGCGGTGTCCGTGCCGTTGCCACGGCGCCATCTGATACCAGATCTCCCGCACCCCGGTTAACTCCAAACCAGACTGTGCCAGCGCGCGACCAATCAGCTTCCCGGTTTTGTGTTTCCGCTCCCCGATCCGGTCGTAACCCGGCAACACCACCGGCGTCGCGGTCTCCCACCACTCGCTGGCTCGCGTGAACTGGGCCACCACCCCGTCCCACTCCTCGATCAGGGACAGCAGAGCGACCGGCTTACCATCCGCCTTCAGTTCCCAGCCATCCAGCGCCCACGTCAGCCGGCGCAGAATCCCGGCATCCGGCGCCTTGAGCAGGACCCGGCGAATCAGCCCGTCCGCGTGCCGATGACCCACCGTCGGCAACGGCAGGCAAGCAATCTGACCACCCTGGCGACCATGCCCCATCAATTCCTGGAGCCGGTCGGAATCCAGTTCCTGCCGCAGAACCTCATGCACCGCATGGCGCACCATCGCCGCCGTGGCGACCGTCTGCCGCGCATCGCGCCGGTAGCTGGCGCGACCGTCCAGGGTGAGCAGGCGAAAACTGGCGTAATGCGGCCCAACCTGCTCGTCTTCCCGCGCATAGCCCACCTGGCCGTAATCCAGCGGCGGCTTCGAAAAGGTCAATCCGCCTTCGCGCCAGCCCGACTGGAGGAAAGCCCGATAGCGCCGCTCGGCGGATTCGTAACTGCCCGGAACGGGAACCCGCAAGACCGGACCGGTCCGCGGGTTCGAGCAAGGTTGGTACGCGATCCCCGGCAAGCGGGTTTCCGTCGCCAACAGCTCGCCCCTGGCCACCACCATGTCGAGCCCCCAACCGAGCGCGGTGATGCGCGCGGCGCACTCCGCCACCACGTGCGCCGCTGCCTCTTCGCCGGCAGGCACCGTCCAGAGATAGCGCACCGAACGGTCCTCTTCCAGCAGCCACGGTTGCCGGGACTTTTCGGTGTAGCGTTTAGCCCGGTCCAGAGGCGATTCCGGCCGGCCCCTGGCCCAGGAACGCATGGCGATATCGTCGTCGTTGTTCGGCACGAACACCCGGCATCGGCTGCCGGGGGACGCTTCACAAGCCCGAATTTCCGGCGGCGGTAACCGTTCCAGCCAGCGCAGGGCGGTTTGGAACCGCTCGTCCGGCTCGATTCGGGCGCGGCCCTGATGGTGCCCCGCGATCAACGCCTGAAACAGCCGCATCGGCGCGGGCGGCCACTCCGCGCCGTGATACGTGTCCGCGAGATAGAGGATCGAAATGCACAGCGTCGTCATGGCGGTCATCCCTGGTTGAGCATTACTCGGAATACGGGCGTGTGGTTATTTTTTCTTCGCGGCCTTGGCGGCTTCCTTGGCCTTGGTTCCATCAAACACCCCTTCCCGCGATGCTCCAACCCCGAAAGTTCGGGCCGCGTGATCGGCGAACGCTTTGGCAGCATCGAAGTAAAACTGCACTTCCCCAGCGGTGCCATCCAGCATCACGGCTTGCAACGTCGCGGGCTGCGCCGGATCGGCCACCAGCAGGCAACCCTGGCGCAAGTCATGAACTCTCGGCGCCAGCATCGCCACCAGCGCCAGACCCAGGATGTAGCGTTGCAGGGTTTCCGTCTCCGCCGGGTCGGCGCCCCGTAACGCGCGCAGGGCGTTGAGATTCAGTTCGGCCTGGCGAACGATGGCGCCGCGCACGATGACCCCGCCGTGGGTGTTGGTGCTGGGCACGTGCCCCAGTCCCACTTCGGCGGCATTCTCCTTGTCGCCTTCGCCGAACCCCACATCCTGGTATTCGAAGGTCGGCACGTACTGCGCCGACCGGGTCAATTCGTCCACGTCGTAGGCCCGGATCGTGGCGTTGATCAGGCGTGGCACTTTGGTATGCGTCTCGCGCGAATCCCAGACCCCGAACACCAGCGATGTCGGGCCAATCCTGGCGATCCCCGTGGCGTTGCCCCGCTCCCGGTAGGCCAGAAACGCCTCATTGATGCGGTCGTGCAGATCCGAAAAGCGGATGGCGGCGTCCGCCAGCCGATGGCCCATTCTCAACAGATTGGCGCCGAGGCGTTCGCCGGCCTTCACCGTCACCTGGGGTACCAGATGCCGGTAGCCCTCTTCCATAAAGATCGGCTCCATCCGGTTCGCCTGCGAGCCGACACTATCAATGGTGCACACATTGCCGGTCCGGGTCGGGGAAATGTTATAGCCCGACTTTTCGCCTTTGCTGGCCGGGGCGTAGGTGGGCGGAAAAATCACCTCGCCGGCGGCGGGGCGCAGGATTTCTCTCAGCGACAGGGCCACGGCTTGGGATTGATAAAGCTGCTCGACCGTCTCGATGGTCATTTCATTCCTCCAATTCCGCGAAATCGAACACTGAAAAACTGCCGCTCTTGCTGACCGTAAAGCGGTAACGGCTGCCGGGAATCGGCATCGTGATGCCCGCGAACGCCAGCCGCGCCGGCAACAGGGGCAGCATGGACTGCCAGATGTGGTATCCAAACACGCGCGCTTCCCGCTTGCGCGGCAAAAACGTCTGCAACCCGATCATGGCCAGCAGTTCGGTAAACGGGCGGGTATGGATGGCGCCGGTTCCCTGATCGTTGGGCGAATAACCGATGTCCAGGCTGATCCACGACGAACGAGGATCGGCGCCGAACCGTCTGGTCAACGGCGTTGCGGCCGACAACACCTCGCCCTCAAGCGCCCGTGCCCGCACCCGATCGCAGGCAGCGAGCAAACCTCTGACCAGGTTGTCCGGATTGACCTGGCCCGCCCACAGCTTGAAATCATCCCCCTCCCGCATCCACCAGTTGAGGCGCACGCCCGCCAGATCAACCCAGGACCCATCTTCCGCTATCGTCACTTTCCCGGCATCCAGCACGGCCAGTAATTCCTCAAGTGGAACCGGCGTGTCCAGACAAAACCGACCGTCGGGCGTAAACCGAGCCGTCGCCCAGCCTTGGCGGGCCGCCAAATTGAACAGCCCGCACGCGGCCAGCACTTCGCCGGGATTGCGGACTTCCACCGGCAACTCAACCATTCGGGCCTCCCATCGCATCCGCCGCCTTGACCAGCGCCTCCAGCCAGGCCAACTGCCACCAGCCGAATCGGGCCTGCAACTCCGCAAACCGGGTTAGCACGGAGCGGGCGGCGGTTTCGTTGCGGCCAAATGCCACTGTGCGGTCGTAGGCCCGTTCCGGGAAACCCGGCCGCGCGTAACCATGATGGGCGGCGATCAGATGCAGAATCAGGTCCCGCTCGGGATGCTGGTTGAGAATGGGATCGGTTTCGGCGTCGAGCAGCGAGCCGAATTCGTGCCGGTAACCCTTGGTGAACCGCCGGTCGAACCGCGCGTGACCACTCTTGGCCAGAGGCTCGCCTTGCAGATTGCCGATAGCCTTCTGCCAGTGCCGGCGATCCTTGCCTTGGTCGTGCCAGCGAGCCGCCAGACAAACCGCTTCCGCAAGCGGAGCGGGCAAATCCAGTTTGGCGACGATGCGCTGGGCGGCTTCTTCCACCCGGTCGAGATGAACATCCAGGGGTTGCGCCCGCTTGGCGTAGGCCGACAGATCGCCAGCGGCCGGCAGCGCCGTTTCCGGCTGGTTCAACACGACGAGGGCCTGCCGGATTTCCTCATCATCCGCATCCGGGTCGGTGATCGGGAACGCCAGAGCAACTGGCGCTGGATAGTGGCGCGCTGCGGCCAGCACGCCGGCCACTTCGCGCAAAGAAGGCGCTTCGACCGTACCGGTCGCTCCATCCGCCTGAAGCCACAACCAGTCCTCCCCTTGCCGGACGACCAGCAGCCGCTCCCGTTGACCCGGTTGGTCAGCCACATCGAGCGCCGCCGTTCGCAATGCCTTCTGGGAGGTATCCAGCAATCCGGCGACCAGCCCTCCACTGGCAACGGGCAGGATGACTGTGCCCCATTTCAGCGCGCGGGGACGCCCGGCCAGTTCCGCCAGCGTATCCAGCATAATCTCGCCGTCGGCCGTAATCAGGATCGCTTTCCAGACCCGCCCCTGCTCTGCTCCATAGCGACCGATCTCTTCCAGCGTTTTTCGCACCTCGCGGGTGGATTCCTTCAGCAGTTCATGACGGCGCAGCGGCAACAAATCGAGATAGTCTTGCAACCATGCCGCCGCTTCCGCGCCATCGAGCGCCGGCATCGAGTCCAGTTCAAACCGCCAGGCGACCTGGGTCTCCGGATGTTCGGCCTCGGTGAGGCCGTGCAGCCACAAGGCCACGTCGGGACGCTGGGGAAAATCGGCGCTCCGCAATCCAGTCACCGACCAGGCGTCCAGAGTCCAAGCGTCCAAGTCCAGCCGGACGGGCAGCGGTTGCCAGGCTTCCTGGCAACCGGCGATTTGGGAGACCTTGACCACCGCAGCGTCGCCATGCAGGGATTCCAGCAATGCCAGGGTCTTGGCAAGCGGTTTGGGTTTGCCCGAATCGCCCTCCTGCTCCTTTTTCAGGATTTCTTCGTCCACGACGACATCAATGGCGCTTTCCGGGAACAGCCCTACCCGGTTCACCCGGCCAAAGCGTTGGATCATGTTCTCCAGGGTAGTGAGGTCGCAGATGCAATGATCGGCGTCGTAGTTGGCGCCCACTTCGCCGGCCGCCGTGCTGACCAGATAGGCCGTGTCGCGGCGTGGCTTGCGGTCCCGTATCGGCGAAAAGCGTTGCAGCACGGGATGCTCGGCCAGCCGATCCCGCTCGTACCCGCGCAGCGTGCCGGTCAGGATCGCCAGCCGGTTCTCACCACTGTCCGCCTCATCCGCCAGGGTTTTGCGTAGGGCGTCGTGGATTTTTCGAGCCAGCGCAACCGTGCGGACGTAGATCAACACCGAGGCTCCAGTCCCTTCGTGCCGGTGGGCCAACTGCACGAAACACTCCACAAGCTGCTGACCTTTCAGCAGCCGGTGAACAGCGAGCCGCTTGCGTCCCGTCTGGTCATCGAGTCCCAACCGGCGGCGAATGGAGGGGCAATCGTAGTCCTCCGCTCCCAGCCCGAAGGGCCTATCCCCGGCGTCGGTCCGGGTTGCGCTCAGGTCCAGCGTATAAAACGGGCGCAGAGCGACGCCGCGCCGGCCCAGCGCGCGAACGTGTCGCAACGACTGCCCAAATGCCGGCATCAAATGACTCTCATCGTGAACGAGGAGCGCATCCTGACCGAGCAGGCCGGCGTGCAAGGGCCGATCCCGACGGCCATCGCCGTACCCGCAAAACAGTAGTTTGGAGCCGATCATATCGACCGTCCCGATCACGATGGCGGGTTTAGTCGGATCGACTTTCCATTCCCCGTTATCGGCCAGCCCGCCACGCAGCGTGCTGACGGCAATCGGGAACCCGGATGGCGTGGCCGCCAGCGTCTCCAACGCCGCCCGCAACGCGATGGCTTGTGGTTCGGCGGCGTGGTCGCTCAGCACCGCGATGATGCGGTTCGCTTCCTCCGTGGCTTGATCCACGATCACCCGGCGATTGACGGCATAGATGAGCCGGCGCGGCAGGGTGACCCGGCCAGACCAGGTTTGCAGTCCCAGACAGATGACCCAGATGGGAATCACCGAGGTTTTGCCCGTTCCGGTCGGCAAGTTGCAACCCATCGGCACATCCGCATTCAACAAACGGCGGGCCAGCTCCGTTTGCCACGGAAAGGGATCGTGGCCCGTCAGTACCTCAAACAACTCCTGAAATCGCGCAATCATTGACATGATCGAGAAAACCTCGAATGACATTGAGAGGCTGTCTAAAAACTAACGCGTTGATTGTGGGAACCGGCTTGCCGGCGACGGTCGGCCCAATCGCCCGCAAGCGGACTCCTCCATCAATAAGGCTTTGACTTTGAGAGAGCAATTTTTGGGCAGCCTCTCAGGTGTGGCCCGTCAGTACCGGTGAGCTTCTTCATTGAGCCTTTTCTGGACCGTGAGAAAATAGGGGCCGATGCGGTCACCCCGGACGATGACATAGCCCGCCCGTAATTCCTGGGCTCCGCGCGGGGGTTTCCAATAGGCGGAAAAGGTCCAAAGCGCGTCATCGGGTTCGATGCAGTTACAGAAGCTTTGCCAGTCTTCATGCCGGTGGTCAAAGGATCGATTAGGCACGACGCTCAAGGGATCGTTGACCCGTTCACGTTGCTCAACGTCCTGATGACAGATAGGCTCCAGGAGATCAGCCCGCACTACCGCAAATTCTCGCTGGGTGGCCAAGGTCAGTTCGGGGGGCTTCCACCACAATCGAATCTTTAGGGCGAGCCAGATGGGCCACAAGGCGACCTCTAACAGAAGGGCCAGCGTCAGCAATACGATTTGCTCAAAGAAACGATAGCTCAACGACGGGTGAGCATCGCCACTGCCGAACAGTTCTTGAAACGATACTGCCCCCTTTTTACCGAAGAGCAGGTTCCCCACGAAAAACGACAACAAGGCGATAACGCCGATAGCCAGATACCAATGGAAATAGTGCATGTTGCTTCTTCTCGTTTCCCCCAGAGTAGGTCATGTCCAGGATGCCCGGCTGAACCCATCCTGGGTTACCCCTTCACGCACACAACCTGCTTGAGGGTATGTAGCACCTCGGTCAGGTCGCTCTGGTGGGCCATGACCTGATCGATGTCCTTGTAGGCCCCTGGAATCTCGTCGATCACTCCCTTGTCCTTGCGGCAGATCACCCCGGCGGTTTGCGCCGCCAAGTCGGCCTCGGTGAACTGCTTCTCCGCCGCGGTGCGGCTCATCCGCCGGCCGGCCCCGTGGGCGCTGGAGCAGAAACTTTCGGGGGGGCCCTTGCCGCGCACGATGTAGCTGCGCGCGCCCATGCTGCCGGGCACGATGCCCAGATCGCCTTCCCGCGCCCGGATCGCCCCTTTCCGGGTGACCCAGACGTTGGCCCGGTAGTGGTGCTCCAGGGCGACGTAGTTGTGGTGGCAGTTCACCACCT
>Ga0116153_10002801_pt1 | contig 13090 bp, 6 predicted proteins | sample AD_UKC028_MetaG_FD_89896 | JGI IMG/M metagenome (GOLD analysis project Ga0116153, IMG submission 89896) | Active sludge microbial communities of municipal wastewater-treating anaerobic digesters from USA - AD_UKC028_MetaG | ecosystem: Engineered > Bioreactor > Anaerobic > Digestate | place: USA... | reverse complement strand
TAACAACCAACGATAAGCAATCTTTAAAGATTCTGCTGCAGCAAGTTCTTCTTGAGTTATTTGACTACCATCTTGATAATCTATTATTACTTCTATACGATAATCAGATTGACCCTGAATAAGTGTCATAAATCTCCTCCTTATAGTCTTGAATAAACTTTATATATCTTTCTAATATGACCATCAACTTCTTTTCTTACTAGTCTTGATTTAACAATAAATGTTTGTGTAATAAATGAATAGACTCTGAATATAGGTTTATTCTGTTGTAGATAACTAGTTGTTGCAACTCCAGATAATGTAGCTGTGCCTGATCCAGTATAATATATTGATAAATCATATTCTGTTTCTGCTTCACCAGAAGATTGAATAATACCTGATCCATTATATTCATAAAGATTAAACTCTTCAGCAGGACCTGTTTGACTTATTTGAATAAGTCCAGAGCCAGTATATTCATAATGTCTAGTATCTACATTAGATTGTGCTGATCCAGAAGTTTGGATTAAACCAGAGCCAGTATAAAGTTGGGCTAAATCATAATAGGTTATTGCATCTCCACTAGATTGGATAGTTCCTGAACCATTGTAGAGATAGTCTCTTGAGTAGAGTAGAGTATCAGCTTGACCTGATGTAAGGATAAAACCTGAGGATATATAGGTATTTTCTATATAATAATCAGCTCCACCTGAGGTAAGGATAGAACCTATACCGTCATAAATATAGTCATTAGTCTCTTCATTATATAGGCTTGAACCTGAGATGATGATAGAGCCGAATGTTTCATAAATGTAATCATTAGTGTTTTCATTATATTGTGCTTCTCCGCTTAGTAATATAGTTCCTGATCCTACATAGGGATAAGAGTTTTCTTCACCGTATAGAGCTGATCCTGACAGGATTATTACTCCATCCGTAGTGTATAGATAATGATTTGTTTCTTCGTTATATAAAGTATCACCAGTGATACTAATATTTCCTGATATTAAATATTCATAGTTATTAAACTCTTCTGAAGAAGCAGAACCTGAGGTTTGGATTGAACCTTCTGCTATATGTTCATAGTTATTAAACTCTTCCGAAGAAGCAGAACCAGAGGTTTGAATAAGACCAGATCCAACATATTCATATTTATTAAACTCTTCATATGATGCAGATCCAGATGATTGGATTTTACCTGAGGCAGTATAACTAAGGCTAAAGGATTGAGATGAAGATCCAGATGTTTGAACTTTACCTGAAGCAGAATATATAAATCCTACTTTATAAGATGCATTTCCACTTATATGAATAGTTCCACCAATGGTGGGTGTATATTCCACATATGTATCAGCAGAACCCGATAGAGTAATAATATTTATAAAAGATTTTTCCTGTAAATATCCAGATCTTATATAACAACTAGTATTTACGTCTTTTGAAATAAATGTAAAGTTTTTTGTATTTGTATTTACTGTTGATATCAAGCCTATAATATCAGAGCTCTGTGAAATATAAGCGCTGTCTCCACCACTCATACAAATAAACTGTTTGCCGGATAATATACCACCAGGAGAATAATGTGTAGAACAAATAAACATTTTTTCATTGACTTTTATTATATCATCTAAAATAATAGCATCACTAGATAATATTTGAGTGCTTTTAAATAATATTGAAGATCCAGAAACATTACAAACCTTCAAGCTTTTATTGTTTAAATTACCACATATAAATGTATTTTCAGTCAATGATATAAGTTTGAAACCATTACCATTATTATCGTTAAATATAGTATATTCATCTCCAAAAGATATATTTGTACCTGATATAGTTCCTATTTTACAATAATAATTTAAGTTTCCATATAATGGACCTTTTGACCATCCAACAATAATCTTATTATTAGATGAAAATATTATCTGTGGACTTCTAACACTATCAGAAGTAAATGTTGAATTATAAAAAGTAATGTTTTCACCATCAATAATACCATAATAAACTTTTGTATCGTTTACAATAATAAAGTGTGTTGTATCTAAAACAGATATACTATTTGTTGCACCAGATCCAGAAGCCATATAAACATATTCATTACTAACAGAGTGTGGATTATCTGTTACTATTTTAATACAAGCCTTACCAGAAGATGTAATATAAGAATATAATATTTTATTGTCTGAAAGTTGACCAGCACTTATATGATAAACTTGATCTGTAGTTAAATAATACGAGTTACTATCTGGGGTTATTACTTTATTATTTATTGAATAACCTTGTATTACTGGTTTATATGCATTTAAAATATCAATGCCTATTACTCTTCCTCTGTTTTCAGATATTTTATTGTTTAAAATATTTATATATTTATTAAAATAACTAGAAAACTCTATAGTGTTGTTATCAGATAATAAACTATAATCAGTATAAATAAAGCTATGAGTATAAGAATAAGTACTATTCCCAGTAAAGGATATGGTTCCTGATGCAGTCCAACTATATTGATTTATTTCTTGAATAATAGCAGAACCAAAAGTTTGAATAGTTCCACTAGCAACATATTCATAGTTATTAAACTCTTCATATAATCCAGATCCACTAATCTCTATTAAACCAGAGCCATCATATAAGTAATCATTTGTTTCTTCATTATATATTGCAGACTCTGAAGTTTGAATAAGACCTGATCCAATATATTCATAGAGATTAAATGATTCACATAAAGCCTCACCAGATGATTGAATAAGACCAGATCCAACATATTCGTAAAGATTAAACTCTTCATAAGAAGCAGAACCAGATGTTTGAATAGTGCCTGATCCAATATAAAGATAAGAGTTTTCTTCACTATATAAAGCAGATCCTGATGTATTTATTACTCCATCTGTAATATATTCATAATCATTTGTTTCTTCGTTATATAAAGTATCACCAGTGATACTAATATTTCCACTAGCAATATATTCAATATTATGGGATTGATTATAAGAAGCTTCACCTGAAGACTGTATTAAACCAGATCCGTCATATAAATAATCGTTGGTCTCCTCATTATAAACAGCTTCGCCTGAGATTTGAATAGCACCAGAAGATGTATATTCTATATTATGAGCTTGTTCATATAATCCAGACCCACTAATCTGTATCAAACCAGAAGAAGAATAACTAATCTCAATAGTATAATCAGCAGAACCTGAAGTTTGGATTTTACCAGAAGCAATATATTCTATACCTTGATCAAAAGATGTAATAGCATCACCTGATGCTTGTATATTACCACTAGCAGAATATTCTAGTTCTATTGTAGAAGAACATTCACCAGAAGTTTGAATAAGACCAGAAGCAGAATATAAAACATCTATTTCTGTAATAATAGCACCACTAATCTCTATTAAGCCAGAACCATCATATAAGTAATCATTTGTTTCTTCATTATATGTTGTATCACCAGTGAAACTAATATTTCCACTAGCTATATATTCATAGTTATTAAACTCTTCATAAGAAGCAGAACCTAATATATTTATTATTCCATCAGCTAAATATTCATAATCATTAGTTTCTTCGTTGTAAACAGCTTCACTTGATATTTGAATAATACCTGAAGATGTATATTCTATGTTATGAGATTGATTATAAAAAGCTTCACCTGAAGACTGTATTAAACCAGAACCATCATATAAATAATCACTTATTTCTTTTGAATAGATAGCCGTTCCAGATGCTTGAATAAGGCCATAAGCAGAATAACTTAAACCTAAAGTATATGAAGCAGATCCTGAAGATTGAATAGAGCCTGAGCCTGATCTTTCTATACTTAAGGTTTTAGATGCTGTACCAGAAGATTGGATGGTTCCTGAGCCCGTATATGGATAATCAGTGGCAGCTTCTGATACAGTTCCTATAATGGCAGTTCCATAGTTAGAGTTTCCAGTATCCTTAAAAACAACAACAAAATGAGTAGAATCTATTTTAGTAAAATATTGATATAAAGTTCCACCTAAATTGAATACACATTCATTACCATAACTTATTTGATTACCAGATGATACAGTTCCTATAATAGATCTAGCAGTACTACCTGTAACAAAATGAGTAGAATCTAATGTAGAAGCTGAAATATAGTTGCTTGTTCCAGCATTAAATACATATTCGCTTCCATAACTTATTTGATTACCAGATGATACAGTTCCTATGATAGCAGTTCCATAGCTAGAGTTTCCAGTGTCTCTATAAGAAACAATAAAATGAGTAGAATCTAATGTAGAAGCTGAAATATAGTCTGTTTCTGCCGCATTGAATGTATATTCACTACCATAACTTATTTGATTACCAGATGATACAGTTCCTATAATAGCAGTTCCATACTCGCTATTATCAGTATCACTATAAGTGACAACAAAATGAGTAGAATCTAACGTAGAAACATCTAGATTCATATAGGAAGAAGAAGTTTGTGCGTTATTAAATATATATTCACTTCCGAAGCTTATTTGATTACCAGATGATACAGTTCCTATGATAGCAGTTCCTTTTCGGCTATTTGCTTCATCTCTAAAAACAACAACAAAATGAGTAGAATCTAATACAGAAACATATACATTGTATGTATCACCACTATTGAATGTATATTCACTACCATAACTTATTTGATTACCAGATGATACAGTTCCTATAATAGCTCTACCGTAGTTACTATTTCCAGTATCCTTAAAAACAACAACAAAATGAGTAGAATCTAAAGAAGCTATATCATTATAGTTTATAGATCCACTTTTGAAAACATACTCACTTCCAAATGCTATTTCATCATCATTAGATATTGTACCTATAATAGCGGTTCCATAATCGGAGTTACTAACATCTTGATAGCTAATAGCAAAATGAGTAGAATCTAAAACACAAGCGGCGGGATAGTTTGTCACGCTTGCATTAAAAACATATTCACTACCTAATGTTATAGTATCTAAGGCCATATTCCATCCTTATAAAAAAAGGCCACCCAGCTCTAGGCTGAGTGACCTATAAGAGTATTCCTTATTTCTCCCTTTCCTCTAGTTATGAGTCTGTAATAAAACTTTTCAATCAAACGCATAACTACAACAAAAGGAGAATATACAGGTCTAGCACGAATACTAATCATTACGACTACTATTTTTGCACAACCCGAGGTAAAAATCTTGCCAGAACCTGTATACTCAAAATCCATTATTGCTCCCTATTCATTCTTCTTTCAGCTAATCTTTTTTTCTGACTCTCACTCAACTTTTGTTTAGCTTCTTCAGACATTGGCTTGCCTTTTCTAGGTGAAGGCTTACCTTTTTTAGCTTCACTCATCTTCCTTCTAGCTTCATCACTCATCTTCTTGCCTTTTAATGGTGAAGGCTTACCAAGATGTGCTTGTCTATTTTTATCAATAGATTCAGCACTATGTTTCTTACCAAAGAATGGATTCAACTCACCAACAAGAGTTTTACCATACTCTGAAAGCTTTTTCTTTCCTTCTTCTGGGTATTTCCAATCAGAAGCTTTTCTTTTTTTCCACTGCTCTTTCTGAATATCGCTCAAATCTGGATTAGATTTTAATGAATCACTAATCTTTTTCTTTGTTTCTTCAGACCATACTCTTTTTTTACCATGAAGAGCTTTATGTTCCTCTTCAGTCAACAGCTGGAGATTATTGATATTATCATTATGTGGGTTATCATCAATATGATGAACTTCATAACCATCAGGTATTTCACCATTCTTTTGTACCCAAACAAATCGATACCAATAATCCCAGCATCCACAGTTAAAACAAACTACTTTCCTTGATTCTTTTTTCTTCCCCATATATACTGATTTTATATCATCAATATCATGGGAAGCTTGACAATCTTTTTTTATAGCCATAATAGGCCTCCTTAAATAATATAAGGATAAATATGCCAAGAATAAGGTTAAAAAATGTCTAGTCCAATGCGATAACTGGGGTAACCTTTACGGTGCCTCCACCTGATGGTATAGAATACGGCCCGTCACTGAAACGCTCACTCCAAAGAAGAGTAGTGCCAGCAGCATTGGTTATAACATAACCGTAAGCGGTGGCAGTTGTGGTGAATGTGAATGTTTGTTGAGCAAAAGATGCTGTACCTGCAGTTGTGGTAACATCCCAGCTTGATCCTGTCAAAGTAATAGCAGCTGGTGAAGTTATTAAAGTATAATCTCCAATAACATCTGCCTCAGCTGGTGTTTGATCGTCAGAATAAAGATGGATTTTAACATCATCTGGTGTTGCAGCATTTAATACTCTCTTCAACATTTCAGTTTCGCCTACATTTGGTACAAGTAAAGCCATTTGAACCTCCTTAATAAATAATACTTATCTTTCAACTTTTTAAGCATTTTATATACATGCTTTTTAGTAAAAAAAAACAAATCAATAATATATAACATAAAATAGAAAAACGTAATCAAATCAGGAAACCAGAAGCAAAAAAGTTGATTTTGGATTAAAAATAGTCCAAAACTTTTTTTATATGTTTCCTACTATACTATAAGCATCTGATCCAGAAGAATAACTTATTATGAACTTCTTATTGTCTAGTTTTGAACTACTAATATAATATGTTGAAGCATTCTTAAATACTAAGCTCTCTCCAATGTAAGGATAGTTATCATAAACTGATATACCAACACAAGTTCCTTTATTAGAGTTAGATGTATTTTTATATGAAACAACAAACTTATAAGAAGACATAGGATGAACTGATATTGCCTCTATAGCATCTTCTTCAAACTCATAAGCACTACCATAAGAAATGTTTGTTCCAGATATTGTACCTATTTTTATTTTACCTTTATTAGAATCATTATCATCAGAATATATAGCTGCAATCTTATTAGATGCAAGCATTATGATATTTTCTTCAGAAACATTAGTTGCAAAAGAAGATTCACTGCCAAAACTAGGAACATTTAATCCAGATAGTGTTCCAGCTTTTGTAGTAGAATTAAATCTTATAGCAAATGCAACAGATGATAGCATTATTATTTCCATAGCAGTATTAGTATCAGCATTATTGAAAGTATATTCACTTCCAAATGCTATTTCATCATCATTAGATATAGTTCCTATTACCATCTTACCTTTTGAAGAATCATTAGTATCAGAATATATAATACAGACCTTATCCGATGAAAGAGCACAAACACTTGTATAATCAATATTGCTTGCTTTGAAGGTATATTCACTTCCGAATGCTATTTCATCATCATTGGAAACTATTCCAATAATACATTTACCCTTTGAATCACTATCTTCATAAGTTATAATAAAACTTGTACTATTTAACATAGCACATTTTATTGAAACGGTAGATGTATCATTAAATGTATATTCACTACCATAAGAAATATTGTTTCCAGAAACAACACCAACAATACATTTGCCTTTATTAGAATCACCACTATCAGCATAAATATTTATAAAATGAGTGCTGTCTAAATATATAGTATTTGGTTGATATGCAAATCCAGTATTAAACTGATATTCACTACCAAGCGTTATATTGTTACTAATAACTTGACCTGTTCCAGATGATTGAATACTTCCTGATCCAATATAGAATGATTCTTTTTGTCTTGGAGCAAATCCAGAAATCTCTATAGATCCTGATGCTATGTATGGTGGGAAATCATTATATTCACCAGTTAGTGCATTTCCAGAAACCTCTATGTTTCCACTTGCCATATAGCTTATATAATCATAATAAGCATAATCAGGTGATCCTCCACTTGATTGAATAGAACCAGATGCAATATAATCAAACTGACCAGAGTTAGCTTCACCAGTAGTAATAACTTTACCGCTTCCAAACCAGACAAATCCATCACGCATATCACTCTCTTCAACAAAGAATGTATTTCCAGATATTGATTCTGACCATTCGCTTACTTCACCATTTTTACTTACTGTTGCTGCTCTATAATAAAGAGTTCTTATTGATCCATTGTTATATGGGATACGAGTATGAGCTATTGTTGTAGAATAAACTGTTGTAAGTGTTCCAAGATTACCACCAAAATCTGTTCCATCAAACACTAAACCCTTCCATGATATATCATCATCAGACACTTGTAATAAATAATGAGATGTATTTGAATAGCCAATAGGAGCAACCCATCCAATATGTATTGTTCTGAAATCACCTCTTGCATAAAGCATCTTTGGAGGACGAATATAGTTATTTGCATAAGTACACTCAAACCCATTAAATGTATAATCATCTTTACTGAGTTTTTTATCTATTAAGTCTAATAAGAAAAAATACTTTTGATCTACAGGTGCTGCCATAGTTTATACCTCATAATCAGCATACTTTTCTAAAGTATAGCTCATTTCTCCAGTAAACTCGTTGACCTTTTTGCCAACTACTAAACATCTAATATTCTCAACAGGGAACTCATATACGTTCTGAAAGTTATTGTCCGTCAATAATAACCAAGTTCCAATAGGATAATCAGCAAAACTCTTACATGTAAACGTATAAGAAGAATCTTGATAATAATGATATATTGCATCAGCAAGCTGTTCAGCAACAGGAGTTGTATAAATATATTTAGCCATATAAGAAAACATCTTTTCTGAGTTAGCTGAATAGTTATCCCTTGCAATATTCAACGTAGTTCTTAAAACCACATCTCCACGAATATGAAGCTTTCTTATATAAACAGGATATAATATATTTATATTGTGTATTCTTAACTGAAATGATAAAGCTTGAGAAACAAGCTCTTGAGTTACTGTATTATCTGTTGGGATGTATTGAGTATAAGATTCATCAACAGTTATAGTTCCACCTACAGGTACTGTTTGATAGCCAGTAACACTCCAAGCATAAACATCTATTCTCCATTCATGTCCATTTTTTAAACAAAGAAATCCTCTACATTTATATCCTAAATAAGTTCCTCTTAAGTTAGTTCCATTTACCCAGTTAGGAAGTGATTTAAACCAAGTCCAAATATTATAACTATCAACTTTTACCCATCCCATTATTGGCTCTTGTCTAGTTGCTGTATTCGGAACCTCTATTATATTCTGAACAAATAAATCATAGCCATAATATTCTGTATCAAGATAAGTATTCACAACAGAAACTATATCTTCAGTTTTTCTACCATCAGAAAAATCTATATTATAATATCCACTAGATAGTGTTGTAGAGTTTGTATTCTCTGGATAATAACCTGCAGGAGAAACTGCAATATTACCATATGGATAAGTAGCTGAAGACGTTCCATTATCATCAGCAAATAATAGTTGATCTGTCAAAGTCTCTTGACCATAAAATGAAATCTCAGCCGAATCATATGTAGGCTCATTCTTTATAACTTCTAAAGTATCATACATATTTGTATTGTTTATAACATTACTTCCAGGACTAATATTAGTATTCATAAAACTAAATAACTGTATTTGTCCAGATTCATTGAAATAATATGTATAACCATATTGGAACAATAAGTTTGTCAATAACTCTTTATAAGATCCACCATAAGGTATTTTAGACAACGCATCATTACCACTTGGAGGAGCCTCAACTAAGTGAGTAAAATAGTTCAACTGTATATGTGTAGTTCCACTTGAATATGCATGAATAGAAGATGGCATTACAAAAGACTCATACCCAGCATTAAATAATATATTATGTAATAAAGACCCATTAGTTCCTGCATCCGTCCAAGCAGTTACTACATCGCTATTACATAAATAAATAGAGGATTTCTGTATATCACTACTTATTTTATTTTCTAATATATAACCATTATCTTCAAGTGTAACATCAACCCATTCTACTCTTGCCTTAGATTTCATTTTATAAGATGGAGAGACTATACCACGAAAATAAGGCTGTGAATCTTTTAGCACTTGAGCTTGTATATCATAAGTAGCCAATAAAAGTTTTGATATTATATTCTGATCATATTTAAGTTTGAACTTACAAATATCACCAGTAGGTTTTAGTTTATTATAAAGAAAGCTTTCTCTAAAAAACTCTTTAACCCTTGTTTTCAGTGTTACATTTGTCCACCCATCATCAAACTTAAACTGAACTGTAAAGTTAGCTCCCATTATTGCTCCTTTTTAGAAAGCGGTTGCAAGACCTTGTCTACGAAGATTATATAGCTCTCTGTCTATCATTTTAGTTAAATCCCTGATACCTTCAGGGCCTGCAATAACATCAGTGTTTATAGTTACGTTTATTGTCAAGTTATTTGTTCCATAAGAAGCACCAGTTCCACCACCTGTATAAGTTGAAGCAGTAGGAAGATTTGTATTTGTTAAATCAGTATCTAATGTAACAACAGTAGGCTGTGTATTTAAAGATGAAGTATCAATCAATGGACGAGTGAATGCATCTGATCTAAATGCACCTGGCCATTCAATATTACCCATCTTACCCCATTGGAATGTTATCAAATACCAAATAGTCTGTCCAAGAGCTTTTAATCCTTGACCTAACCAAGAGAATAAATCTCCAATAAACTCGATTGGTCTAGATGCTGCATCCACAATCTTGGCAAACAATTCAAACACTGGAGTTATGAATGTTATAATGTCTGATAATAACTGGAAGACTGGATTAAGAGCTTCCAATATAGTTGAGAAGATTTGCAATGGAATGAGAAGTATATTCAATAATGTCAATAATACATTGAATATAGGAGTCAATGCTTTCATAATAATAGCAAATATATTAAAGATTGGAGTAAGTACTTGCATAATGCCAGTAAAAACCTGTAATATTGGAGTAAGAACTGCTGATAATAGATTTGCCAAGAATGTAAGTATAGGTGTTAAAACAGATGCCAATACTTCTCCAATAGCAGTAAACACTGGAGCTAATGCAACTAATATCTGAGCAATAACATCTAATACAGGTGCTATCGTTTGAAGAATATTTGCAATAAACTCAATAATAGGTTGAAGAATAGTTGCTATCATATTGAATAATGCATCAAACACTGGTTGTAATGTTATAAGAACATCCGTAATCATCTTCAATACATCTGCAAATATATCAAACACTGGAACAAGAACAGATACAAGAGTATTCACTAATGAACTGATTATTGGAAGTAATGCCTCAAATAATAATCCAAGCTGTTTAATAACAGGCTCTAACGCAGCAAATAAAGGATCTAACTGCTTGAATATTTCCCCTATTCCAACAATAACAGGAGCCAATGCATTCAATAATACAGAAGTAATCTTTATAAAAGAATCAATAAGTGGTTGTGCTAATACCAATAATGGAGAAACAAACATCTCAAACAATGACTTTACATTCTGCTTGAGAGAATCCATTACTTGAGTAAAACTATCAGTCCCCTTTATCCCATCAGATATAAAAGAGAATAAACTAGATGCTGCCCCTTTTATACCCTCAAAACCAACGGATAAAACATTCTTAAGTTTCTCATTGATCTTTTCACTATTATTTGCCAACCCTTTTATTGCAGCAACAAAAGCAAATCCAGCCTTTGCTATAGCCTCTTTAGGATTCTCAAAAGCCTCTTTTATAAATCCACCAGTATTGGATAAACCTTTACCTATATTAGCAAAGCCAGTTTTAATATTTGAAATGAAGCCTTCGAAAGATTTCTTTATATTGTCGTATATGCTTTTTAGATAAGCAGAGAATGCTTTCCAAGATAGGTCTTTGTCTTCTTTGATATCGAGAGCATCTTTAAGTTTTTGTACAACTGATTGTGCTTCAGGTGGAAGATCTCTTTCAAGAATAGATATAAACTCATCAGTAAAGCCAGCAAATCCAATCTTGAATGGTTCAGCTAATACACCACCTAGTTCTCCGACATCTTGAAATAAACCAGTCATAAAGTCTTTACCTTCATCTAAAGTGTTTATCCAAGTATCTCGTATATTCTCATATATTGTTTTGAAAGAAGATTCAGGTTTAGGAATGTCTTCTGTTTTAATAATAAACTTGTCAAGATTGGCAGTTAGTTTGGCATGTTTCTTTGGATCAAGCCAATCTATTTTCATTTCACCTAGCTTACCAATATTACCTTGAAACTCTTCTCTTTTTGATTTATCGAATGGGTGCTTCAATGCTTGCTGAGCATCATGTGCACCTTTTAGTACAAAGTTTAATCCATCTATTATTCCATTGATTAAGTTGATGAGACCATTCATAACCCATTCAATAGCTTCACCTATTGCGAAAGTAACTGATTTGAAAGCAACAACTATTGCGTTTATTGGATTTTCAATAAACCATCCTATGCCAGATGCAAGAGTATTTACCATGCCTGCCCATACTTGTTTTATTCCATAGACTGCCCATTCAAATCCAGCTTTAAGTGGAACCCATATCATATTGCCTATAGATGATAATACACTCCAAAGAAAATCAGCAGCTGCAACAGTTCTCTTCTTTATAAAATCCCAAGCTGCAGTAAATGATTTTACAACACTCTCCCATTCAAATGCTTGTGTTAGTGCTTTCTTTATATACTCAAATGTCAATCTTGCTATCTCTCCAAAATGAAGAAAGAAGTTAGTAATCTTGGAACTATTGTCAGTAAACCATTTTCCTATTGCATTGAAAACAGGAGTAAGTTTTTGATATAAGATTTTTTGTAGTGGAGCAAATGCAGATCCAATATCTTCTAATACATCACCAAACATATTTGCAAATGAATCTTTACTTCCTTCAACAGAAAGTTTAACTGCTTCAGCCATACCACCATATTGTCTTTTCAATAAATCAACAGCAGCACCATTTTTTAGTTGTTCAGCAGTAAGCTCTTTCATAGCAGGTATAGTTTCACCTAGCTCTCCAGCAAATCCACCAAACGTTTTATATATTTGTTTGAATGCAGAATCAAGAGCCATACCAGTTCCAGCTGCTAAGTTTATAGCGGCGTCAGCTACACCTTTTATTGTTTCTTCTGTATGTCCCATATTTACGCCAAGAGACATAAGAGAAATCAATGCTTCATCACCAAATGTTGATATAGATTGTAAGGATGAAGCATAGTCAAATAGATTTTGAACATTAGCACTTTTAAAATAAGGGTTATTTTTAGCAGCGGCAGC
>Ga0116153_10002799_pt1 | contig 13094 bp, 10 predicted proteins | sample AD_UKC028_MetaG_FD_89896 | JGI IMG/M metagenome (GOLD analysis project Ga0116153, IMG submission 89896) | Active sludge microbial communities of municipal wastewater-treating anaerobic digesters from USA - AD_UKC028_MetaG | ecosystem: Engineered > Bioreactor > Anaerobic > Digestate | place: USA... | reverse complement strand
AACGGAACAGCCAGTGAGGAGTAATTTGGTTTAAATTTACGGGCCGCCCCCAACGGACCGTACGGGTCTTCCGGTTTGCGGATCGTATACTGCTCGTTGTTAATACCGAGGTTTAGAAATGTACGCACACTGATCGACCCCCGGGTGGATTCAATTACTTTGCTTCTGGACACACCTCGTACAGCCGCAAGTTGAAGCGGTCTCTCTTCAATGGGAATACTGACATCATCGTCCAACAACCAGATTGAGGAAGCATCACAAGGTAGGTTGTTCTCAAGAGCTGAGAGCACCCGATCCAGCATATCCGGTAATGCCAGGTTCGAATTGAGCAGACCGGCGATGTCCCTGAAGCTATCCGCCACGTGGCGGCGCCATTTTTCGGTCCGGAACAAGGACGCGTTGCGGATCGATTGCGCAATACCGGATGCCAGGCTTTCGAATAACTTTTCATCCGATTGCGTAAAATGTTGAACCCGATCGGATTGCAGATCCAAAACACCAAGCACGTCATCCCCAAAGCGCAGAGGAACTGTTAATTCCGACTTAACTTTTTGGGAGAAGTATTTTGAAGGTTGATAAAGCGGTTCCTGTGATACGTCGTTCACGCGTAGGGTTAGACCTGTTCGAGCCACGTATGGAATGATGCCGATCGATGCATCAAGATCGAGGGCAAATGAGTTGGGTTTTAATTTGCGTGTTTGCGATCCATTTCCTGCTTCAAAGATCACTTTACGGCGGTTGGAGTGCACAGTGAAAATGTGCACAAAGGGTATTGAAAAATGTTTCTCGATGACGTTGACGACTTCTTTGAAAAGAGCATCCAGGTCCAGGATCGAGCTGATAGCGCTTCCGATTTCCGCCACAGCCGTCATTTGAGCAGCGCGTTGCTCAAGTGAGTGAAACAGCCGTGCTGACTCAACTGCCAGAGCAATCGAGTCTGCCAGAGATCTTAGAACGAGCATGTCATTCTCATGAAAACTGCCAGGTTTGGTACTTTGAATATCCAATACACCCAGGATGCGTTGTTCAATTCTCAGAGGCAGGACGACCTCGGCACGTGTATCTGGTAAAGCTTCTACAGGCAAATAAAGGGGTTCCTTAGTCACGTCTTTGATGACGAATTCCTGGCCCGTTTTTGCAGAAGCGTAAACCAGTCCTTTTTCATAGTTCAGATCCAGCAGCGGATTTTTTTGCTGAGGCTCGCATTTCAAAGAACTCGCCCGAAATATTAACTTGCCGGTAATTTCATCGATTGTAAAAATCCCAACGTGATAGTAGTCAAAAGTACACTGGATCAGGTTGGTAACCCGTACACAAAGCTCATCCAAATTGAGCACATTTGCGATTTGGGATGTAACTGATCGCACCAGAGAGATTTGATCATAACGCCAGTTCTTTAAAGCTGACTGGCGGTTAACCTGCATGGCTAGTGCAGCTACAGCGGTCAGGGATTTTAGCTCAGCAATTTCAGATGAAGAAAATGAGTATTCAACCGGTCTAAAGGCGTAAAGAACACCAAGGAAATTTCCTTGTGTGGTAACCGGAAGCGCTACTGCGTCAGGTTGAACCGATTTAGTAGCCCTGTTCTTCCTGGTTTTAACCAGTTCCCTGGTCTTATAACATTTTTCGACAATGGCTGGAGCTGTATCTGTGGGGATCGTTTTTACTAGAGGTTCACCTGGCAACGGATAAAACGGTTCTGCCAGCCAAAGCTGTGCCTCACAATCCAGTTTTCCTTTTATGTAAGCTGCAAGATGATTGCACAAACTCAGCGAATCCGTTTGTTTGACCAGGTTTTCGCCGAGTGCGAGCAGGTCATTCCAGAGCGTTGAAAACTCCGTGGGATCGGGGTCCATTTATTTTTTTCTTTTTATCAAGGTTAATCGATTTTGGCTATCTGAAAACTCGAAATGGACAACATCGGTCAGCTGGCACATTAAGTAATAACCGAGCCCATGGTTTTTGCGGTTCTCCAGTTGGATAGATAGATCAGGGGCTGCAACACAGGAAGGGTCAAATGGCTGACCAAAATCCTCGAGGATGACCTCTATCCCGTCCGCGATCGGTTTACAGATAAGGTTGATTTCGCCAAGACCTTCTCCGCCATAAGCATGTTCGATAATATTGGAAACAGCCTCATCTACGGCTGTTTCCAATTCAAATATTTCCTTATTAGAAAGCCCGGCTTCCTTACCTTCCAGCCTGATGAATTCTGCAATTTCCGCCAGACTCTCAAAGTTGCCGGGAAAGGTGCGTAATGCCATTTATGCTCTGATTAAAAAGACCCCACCGCCGAGAGTACATCATCGTGTATTTTGAAGATCGAGGTGAATCCGGCCAGGTCAAAAACGGAGTGAATGTTTTCTTGCATGCCGGCGAGCACCAGATCGCCACGGTTGTACCTGCGACAATTTTTCAATGTTGCGATCAGGACGCGCAGCCCTGCACTGGAAATAAAGTTGACATCAGTGAAATCAATTACAAGTTTATATCGACCCTGGTCATTGATCCTATTGATCGCTTCAGCCAGTTGAGGCGAGGTAGCGCTGTCAATTCTACCGGTCACCTTAATCACATCACAGTGTTTAAATTGGGAAGTCGATATCTCCATTTTATCCTCTCAGCGCGAATCTTGGATTGAATCCATCTGAATTATTATATCATGAGCATTTTCCTTGACATTTTGTTATGTAAAATTACCTGTAAATTTGTGGTATCATGAAAAAAATCGCACTATACTTGACTCGATAAAAACAGCAGTACAACATAATCGATTTTCTTTAACATAATAGGACTGACATGGAACAAAAAGATAATCCTCAAGATGTAATTAACAAGTATGCCAAAAGACAGCGATATATGCCTTACATCCTCGGCGGTTTGGCTGGAATTCTTGCGCTGGTTGGCATACTATTGATCATAAGCGTGGCAACAGGTGGAGGAAATATTTTCAAATCCGTTTTCTCAACCAAAACACCAACGCCCACTGCCACTTTTACGCCGACGGCCACAGTTCCTTCGCCGACACCCACAATCACTCCGACCGAAACTCTTACCCCTACTCCTACGCTCACCAATACTCCAACTGGACCGCAGATCTATACAGTTCAACAGGGCGATGATTGCTGGAGTCTGGCCACAACATTTGATGTGGATCTGCTGGTACTGCTCGCAATGAACAGTTTTGCGCCTGGCACCTGCCCGATCCAACCCGGGATGCAGATCATGATTCCGCAACCGGGTCAGGCATTGCCCACAGCAACTCCGCTGCCCACCGGTCTGCCGCGGGGTTATGAGATCGAATACATGATCCTTTCGGGTGAGACACTGGCTGACCTGGCCACACGGTTCAATAGTACCGTTGAAGACATCATGAATATCAATAAAATCGATGATGAGAATACGGTTTATGCCGGCCAGGTCATCAAAATCCGCATCAACCTGGTTACCCCAACACCGACCATTGCGCCCACAAGTACACTGGCTGGGGTGCTTATCACCGCCCCGCCATCCGCCACGCCGGCAGTGACCGCTACACCCTGACCACTTTCTTATGACGTTTTAAATCCCTTCCAGAATTCTGGAAGGGATTTTGGTTATTTACGGTTAATCCTGCCCAATGCCCAACTCGCAGTGCATTGCAATACAGGGTCAGTTTCGAACTCGAGCAACTGACTTATCGTCTCAATAGAATGTGCTATACCAGCATTCCCGAAAAAGATCAGGATATTGCGCTTAAGACCGGTCAACCTGACTCGTGAGACCGGTGTGGTTCCGAATCGGCGAATAAACTCAGCTTCATCCATTTTTAGTATCGCTTCCATTTGTTCAATACCCAGACTATTCGGGATTATTGGGAAGGTCTGATCTGGTGGCGCAAACCTATTCCATGGACATACGACCTGGCAAATTTCACACCCGAACAACTGGTTGGAAAAACGCTCCATCATCGGATGCGGAATTATCTTGCGGTTCTCAATGCTGTGGTAGCTGAGGCATTGGCTGCTGTCGACCGTCCGGTCAGGTTGGATGCACCCGGAAGGGCAGGCGTCGAAACATTTTGTGCATGACCCGCAGCGGTCAACATCCACAGTAGCATCAGGTTGAAGTGGGATATCGGTAAAAATTTCCGCCAGCACGAATCCTGAACCCAGCTTTGGTGAAATCAGGCACCCGTTCTTTCCGATCCAGCCAAGCCCAGCGCGCTGAGCTAACTCACGTTCCAGGATTGGTGCGTTATCCGTGAAAACCCTTGGTCGGGTTGACACTGTGCAAGATTCAACCAGAAAATCGATCAGTGGCTGCAACATCCTTGGGATGCGTAGATGGTAGTCTTCTTCAACAGCGTACCCGCTGATTATGCCTCTTTCACGTTGGTCGATTTGCAGGGAATCAGACAGCCTGTACGGCAGGCCCAGGATGATGATCGACCTGAGATCGGGAAAAAGGGCAGCGGGATCCTTGCGCATCTCTTTATGGTAGGCGGTCTCCAGGTAAGCCATGCCGCCATGGTGCTGCCTGGCGAGCCAATCCAGGTAGCGGGAAAATCCCGCGGGTGGTTCAGCGGTGGTGATCCCGCATATAGCAAAGCCAAGGCTGGCTGCCCTGGCTTTGATCTCATTTTCTAATGTGACCGGTTGCATAATGCTAGGTTTAGGGAATTGCACTTGGATCTGCGGTCGGTTCCTCTGTTGGTGGCACTTCGGTAGTTGAAGTTGGTGTGGCAGTTTTTGGTTTCTTGGTGGCTGACGGTGCAGGTGTGGCTGTCAGACCCGGAATGGTTGGAGTGGGATTGCCCACTTTAATGGTGATGCTGACCACATCCCCGAAATAATAACCGTTTGAACTTAGTAACTTCCAGTAACTGCTGTAAACACCCGGTGTTACGGGGGCAGTGAAGGGTACACTCACGTCTGCGTATTCGCCCGGTGCCACACTTTTTGGGATCTTGAAAGTAAGCACTCCATTCTTGCCCATCAGGTTGCCTTCGAGATACTGGATAGAATAATCGGTCGTCCATGTGGTTTTTCCGATATTTTGAAAACGCCATGTCTTGGTGAATTGTTCGCCAGCTTTCAGGGTTGATCCGTCCGGAATGGTCACGTCAGAAACAAAGTTCGCGTTATCTGAAGAGGTGCCGCTGGGTTGCGTAGGGATGACAACCGGTGTAGCAGTACCTGCAGCTCCTTCAAGGGTATTTGTGGGCGCAGCAGGGGTGATGGTGAGTGTTTGAGTAGGCGGAACGGGGGTGTTCGTGCTGGTTGGGATAATTGGAGCAGACATGGTTAGTTGAGCCTGCACGGTCGCCGCGATTTCGGTCATTTTCTGATTTGGATCAGCTGTTGATTTTGATCCACATGCTGTGAGAATCAACGTGCTGATCAGTATTGTAAATACGATCAATTTGATGTTTATTCGTTTCATTGTCTTGCTTCCTCCAGGTTCAAAACGTACCCGACCAATTGTCAGGCAAGTTGAGGAGGTTGTCAAGTACGGCTTCGCGGATTGATTGAAGTTATTTCAGAAAATCAGTATTCAAGCTGTCTGGGGGTACTCCTGGAACAAAACCTTTTGTCCCCTCGAAGTTTATATAATTAATGACTCCCGGGTTGATCTCGATGGTGGACTGGTATTTTTTATAGTTGTACCACGTGGATACCTGGTATGAACCCGCTGGCAGATCGCTCAAAACGTAATTTTCTTTGTAATAAGCATCGTTTACGTGGCGATTGAAGACATTTATATCGTACGTTTTGATCACCCACTCCCTGCCACTCTCCAGAGAGGTCAGGGTGAACTCCCATCCAAATAATAGATAACCGGATTGATTGGAGATCCGACCTGCAAGTACACCATGCTCCAACGGTGGGGTTAACCACAATTCAGGATTCTGGATCATTTGTCCTTCATCATTGCCGATGCGTACTTCATAATGTAAATGAGGGCCGCTGGTATTACCGGTTAATCCAACCGCGCCGATGGTCTGGCCGGTCTTCACTTCTTCACCTTCCTTCACCACTGTTTTTTGAAGGTGAGCGTAAACTGTATAAATCGTGCGACCTGAATACTTTTCTGTGTGTCTGATCTTTACCGCGATTCCATACGGATCTTTTTTATTCCCTGCTCCATACAGAAGCCCGTAGCCTGCAAACTCGACAATGCCATCACCCGAAGCCATCACTGGTGTACTCACCAATGCCGGAAGATCTAATCCGGTGTGAAGGGTTCCAGCTTTATTCACCCGGAATCCATAACGGTATTCCGCTGTTTGCCAGGTGATGTACTCATAGTTCAGTGGACTCTCTAATAGAAAATGATCGTGTGGTGAGAGCGCAAGCGGGGCGCTATAATGAAAAACGCGATTGGAAGAGAGCGACCCTTCTCCGGTAACATCTGGTTGAGATTTTTGTGGATCTGATGCCTTTATCTGGCTAGTCTCACCGGTATCGGGAGACCAGGCAAACACATCACTATTAATCAGTGATAAGGAAATTGTAATCGTTATAAACAGGAGGATCGTAAAAAAGCTGGCAAATAGTCGCGGTATTCTCATGGCCAGAATGTCTCGATTGTTTCTTTTGAATATTGTTCACTCATGGCTTGGCGCCAGGTGAGTCCATCACTACGAACATAAAGGTTCAATAATGTCGCCGGAAAATAACTACGCCAACTGGATTCAGCCGGTAACCGGTACCAACCATATCGCAATGCGAATGTGGTGAAATCAACCCAGAAACCTCCCGGAGGCGGGCTAATTCTGCCGCCAATTTCAAACGCTTCGTCATCACCATTGGAGCGGGAATAGAAATCGATAACCGGCATTTTTATGGGTGTGCCGCAAGAGCCGTCTTGTACCAGACATTTCAACCATATGCGCCAATAGGTTTGGCCATTGTAACCTTCGCGGCTGACCACCATCCAACCGGCATCCAGGGGTGCCAGGTTGACGGCTATCGCCCTACCGGTATAAAGCCAGTCCAGCCTGGGTTCAGGTTGTGGTTCATCCGGCAGAGATATGAACGCGTTCTCCAGTATTCCCAGGAAATCCCATCCCAAGTCAAATTCCAAATGATTTCGCATACTGGAAAAACCATCGTTTACCGCGTCTGAAAGGTACGGCTCAGGTGCATCGACATCTTCCAGTAAGACACGATCCAGCAATTTTGTTGTGGCATTTACTTCGAATTTTTCAGATTCAGCGATCGCTGCAGGTTCCGGAAAGGAATTTGTGGTGAGAAAATTTTCCATAAAATCAACAAATCCACCCGCTTGCCAGGTTAATGCAGTCACCTGATCCGGCAGATGGATCGAGGGAAAGAGAGCCCGGGTGGGGTCATTACGATAAGATACGAGGTCATAACCATTAGAGGTACGCATAACAGCCGCTACACCCTGGTTATTCGTTACCCAGGTGGGTATGGAACCCGTACCGATCATAACCGGTCTCGAATCCTGCGAAGATCGATCAAGTTTTTCAATAGAAGCCTGGTCAGCAGTTTTTTGAAACAATATTGTTGAACCGTCGATCGACCAGAGTGGGTGAGAATAATCAGCGTCTGTGGATGAAATTAAAGGGTTCAGACGGTCTGTCACGGCGTCCAGGTTGGCGAGCCATATCTCCTGACGACCGGTTCGGTCGGTTACAAGAGCGATCTCTCTACCACCGGGTGACCATGCCGGCTCAAAATTATTGCCAGGCTCATCGGTCAAACGTACGGCTGGAGTGGATAGGTCAGACATGGATTGCAGAAAAATATCCAGTTTTCCATCCACGATGCTTTCGTATGCCAACCATTGTCCATCAGGTGACCAACTCGGTGCGCAGGCGTAAGTCTCACTATTCGTCACTTGCGTCATCGAGTTGTCGGTCAGGTCTAAAATAGCAATGTTCCATTTACCCGAACTGGTATCGCAAAACGCAATCTGGCTTCCGTCCGGTTTGATGGCCGGGTCGTCATAATCCCAGTCTCCTGTGGTGATCCTTGTCAATGGAAGATAGACCGGATGGTAGGTAAAAAGGTGCTTGTAATTGCCATCACCCATTGCCAGAACAAACAATCCAGCAGCTGTTTCTTCGTCCGGATTGGAGTCAGATGGGATCAGCGTTGTTGATGGAGTACTCGATTGCGGTGTAGGGAGGGGATTGGTAGTGGCTGGTATTGGAGATTCAGTATTGTTCGCAACCTGGTCAGGTTCAGGATTGTTCTTACAACCTGAAATTATCCCTGCTATTAAGAGCATAGAAACCAGTATGGGCAACAGTCGGACTAAACAGCCACGGATTTGCTTCATTAACTATCCTGATGGTTCGATTGGGAGCGCGTTCCAATTGGATTAATCCTCCCAAAAACGGGCGGGATCAATCGCTTGAAATCTCCCTGAAGAAGACCAGATGCAATAATTGTACCTTTCTTCCACTGTAGCCTCCGGCTTGTACATGGCAAAAGTGTTAAACTGCGCGGCTGATGGTCCAATTCTGATCTCCAGGTGCAAGTGCTCGGCTACCGAATTGCCAGTTATCCCCACAGCACCAATGGTTTGACCACAGCTGACCACATCTCCAACCGCGTAGACTGGTTTATCCTTCAAATGAGAATAAAGGGAGTAAACTGACAGATGTTGCGTTTCCATCTGGATAGAGGACATGTCCTTAAAAAGCGGATTCTGTCCGCAGGGGTCGAATAGCGCGATGTTCTCTGCCGGTATCGGGGTGGGAATTCTGACCGGTGCAAGAACGCTCTCCGGCAGCATTTCCAATGGGGTTTCAATCAGAATCATGTGTCCATACGGGAATCGATCCTCCACAACCATGACCACTTTTCCGGGAAGTACAGCCTGCACGGGATGACCGAGCATGGATGGGAGTCCCTCGAAGGTAAAGAAAGCCAGGTCCACCGCTGGGTGCCCATCATCCATAAATGGAGATGGCGCGGTAAACGCTTGTGAGGTAATACTGTGCAGGTCTTTCAGCTCAATACCTTGCAGCGGGGAACAGAAAGCAGTGATGCTTTCAATGGCAGCAGTCGGGCTTGGTGTTGTGGTTGGAGAGGGTGAAGGCGTCAGTTGCGGGGTTTTCGTTGGGTCTACCCTCTGCGTGGGGGGAACTGTGTTTATGGGCGTGATTGTTTTCATACCTGGTGCAGGTGATGGGGCTGTGGCGCAGGCAGCCATTGTGAAAACCATCACCATGCAAATGCACTCAATGGCTAATATTTTCCAATGATACCTATTATTGGATGTTGTGGCTTGTTTGCGGATCTCACGGATAACAGGCATGTTCGATTCAGGAAGGTTTCAGGGCACGATCTTGCGGGCTTCCATGTAGAAGCGTTTTTCATGCGCTTCACCCATTGAAAATGTCTTCCGCGGTAATGCGCCATCCAGCAATACTGTACGGAACAACTCATGCTTGGGCATGGCAGGAAGGTAAATTCCTGCGTTGCCGGGTTGTCTGCCCAGGGTGAAAACCGCTTCATCCCCGTGCACGTAATCGATCGATCCTGCATTACCTTCCTTTATGTACCTATCCAGCAGGGGTTGCAGGCTGCCAACAGTCAGATTGGCGATCGGCTGGTCAATGATCCCCAGCAGGATCTCGTTTGGCTTGATCAGTCCGAAGCGTTGTGACCCTTTAACTTCCTTCTTCACATCCGCGATCAACGCCTCCTGGTTGTTTACTTTTATAAACGTCAGGTTGGCTCCAAAGTGATCATATAGGGTTTGTTTAATATCCATTCGGGTGTTGAACAGCACACGATGGATAGGTTCGAATTCAAGACCATCATCATGGATGTTCTCAACTTCCACCAGGGCGTACCGCGCCGGGTGGTCCATTCCCACCGTGGGTTTTAACTCTTCCCAGATGGCTTTGGCTGTAGCCAGCGAGTGATTTCCGTCACCAACAGCAAAGAGCAAAATCTCGTTATCGGGGTTGACCCTGTATTTTGGGTAAAAAACGTCCGGCCTGGCAAGCAATTCCAGGTTGTGGATCACACCTTCTTCCAGAGCGTCATCATCTACCAATCTTCCAGTGAGATGACCGCTGTTGAGCATGAGATCAAAATCGTAAATGATTGGTAATTGCTCCTTTTTCTCGCTGACGCTACCAATCACCCGGTCTTTTGGATCGTCGATCAGAACCAGGATGTGTGGGAGTTCAAGGGGGGCGTCTTTTCGGATGCGGATGCGGGGAGGAAGCCGGTCAAGAATGGTTCCTTCCGTTGCCCTGATCAGGCTCTGTGAACCGATGGAAAAGTCGTATTTTTCAAGATCAAGGGCCAGCATCAAACCGCGGCGTGTTTTGCCATCCACCTTCCGTTCAACGTAAATGATGCGGTTGACTGGTGTCAACAATCCGTCAGTGAGGTATTGCCGCATTCTGGCATTGATCGATCGTACACGTTCCTGTTCCTCTGGCGTGCCCAGTAAGACTTCGGGCAGTGTAAGGTGAAAGGTGGAAGGCGATTCTCCCACTATTGCGGCGACTTTTTCCCAATATTCCGGTTGAGAGGTGAACTGGTCACACGCGATCACAGCCCATTTGGCTGGATCAATGTCTTTTACCGGAAGGTAGATTGATGGAATTTGGACGCCGATTTTGGGAAAATTTTTCATTTTTCGAATCCTTTCAGGGTTATTTTACCATCAGCCTAAATTATAAAAAAAAATAACCTCCCGGGTCTGTTCCGGGAGGTCATTAAACCAGGTATTTTTTACATGCTGTGCATGAAGGCAAGCCCCAACGCACCTGGTCCGGCGTGCGTTCCCAGCACGGGACTGACCGTGCTCAAAACGGTGTCGGTGACCAGTGAGTTTGGGAACCGCTTGACGGCTTTTTCAAGTAAGGCATTTCCTTCTTCGGGGGCATTGGCATGGACGGCACAAAGGCGGATCGGACCCGGTTCGTTTGCAATACGGTTTTCAACCAGGTCGAGCAGACGGTCAACCGCTTTAGACAGTGTGCGTACCCTCTCAATAGGTTCAATGCGCCCTTCTTTCAACTCCAGAATGGGTTTCAAGTTCAACATGGTTCCCATGAAGGCTTGTGCTCCGCCGATGCGACCACCGCGATGCAAAAACTCGAGCGTGCTGAGCACAAAATACACACCGGTCTTGTGAACCGCCTGTTCTGCCACAGCTTTACATTCTTTGAGTGTCGCGCCGGTTTGCGCCATTCGCGCTGCGCTTAGCACCTGAAAACCCATAGCCATGCTCGTGCTATTCGTGTCAAACAATTCGATGTTCGCGTTGGGGAAGGCTTGTTTCGCCTGAATGGCTGAGTCGAGCGTGCCAGATAGCTTACCTGAGATGTGCATACTCAGGATGTCATATCCCTCTTCGATAAGTTTTCCGTACATTTTTTTGAATTCTTCAGGTGTAACCTGAGAGGTAGAGGGCATTACCTTTTCCGTGGCAAGCCGCTTGTAAAAATCCCCTGCTTCAATGTCGATGCCATCCCGCAAGATTTCATTTCCCCAGATCACCTGAAGAGGAACTGACACGATTGGATGTCCATTGAGTAAATTTAAAGGGATATTAGCTGTGCTATCAGTAACGATCATTACTTTGTTCATTTTCAAACCTCCAGATCAATAAACGTTAGTATCATAACCCTGTGTTTTGCATTAATAACCCTGCGGACCGCGCTTGGTTGCAGTCATACATAATTTTGATAGACCATCGTTCGTAGCGGCTCAATTTTTCCTTGACCAATCCATTTTTCCAGACTAAAATCCTGCCTGTATTTCACCATCCGGTGGGGTAATTCATTTTAAGGAATCTGAATTTCGTGTTTGATAATCTGACAAGCAGGCTAAGCGAGATATTTACCAAACTACGCCGTAAAGGGAAACTAACGGCGGAGGATGTGGATGCCATGATGCGCGAGGTCCGCCTGGCGCTGCTTGAGGCGGATGTCAACTACACCGTGGTGAAGGATTTCACCAGCCGGGTTCGTGAAAGAGCGGTCGGTGCTGAAGTATCGCGCGCGTTAAATCCGGCTCAGCAGGTGATCAAGATCGTTCACGAAGAGTTGATCCGCACCCTTGGTGAGCCGGCACGTCTGAATCTTACAGGTGTCAAACCGTATGCGGTTATGCTGGTCGGTTTGCAAGGATCAGGAAAAACCACGGCGGCCGCTAAACTGGCCAACCGGTTACGCTCAGATGGTGAACGGGTGCTGCTCGTAGCTGGAGACCCTTATCGACCGGCGGCTGTGAAACAATTACAGACGCTTGGCGAAAAGATCGGTGTGGAGGTTATAGCGGATCCCACCTTGAAGCCTCCGGCGCTCGCAGCGCAGGCTTTCGATAAAGCGCAAAAAGGCGGTTATTCGGTCGTAATCATAGACACGGCCGGCCGCTCACAGCTCGATCAGCCTTTAATGGATGAACTTCGGGCAATATCCCAAAAGGTAAAACTGGTTGACATTTTGCTTGTGGTGGATGCAATGATCGGCCAGGAAGCCCTTCACATTGCTGAAGGGTTTCGCGATACAATAAAAATCACTGGTTTGATCTTTACCAAAATTGATGGTGATGCCCGCGGTGGTGCTGCCATATCTGTGCGCAATGTGACCGGCGTACCGATCAAGTTCTTGGGAACTGGCGAAGGAATCGACGCAATTGAAGTATTCGATCCTGCCAGATTGGCATCGCGCATCTTGGGAATGGGTGATATGATAGGGCTGATCGAAAAGGCGGAAGCCGCATTCGATCAGAAGAACCAGAAGGAACAGGCTGAACGTGTTCTCAAGGGGCAGTTCACCCTGGAGGACTTCGCTGATCAGCTGAAGCAATTGCGGAAAATGGGATCTATTTCCCAGGTGATGGATATGCTGCCCGGTGGGTTGGGACAGGCAGCGAGGAATATTTCGCCGGAGGAAACTGAACGCAGCCTCAAACGTACAGAAGCGATCATCAACTCGATGACACTGCAGGAAAAACGGAACCCTGATATGCTCAATGCTTCACGCCGAAGGCGTATCGCCAGAGGATCAGGAACGGATGTGCAGGAAGTGAATCGCCTGATGAAACAGTTCAGGGATACACAACGGTTAATGAAGACAATGCAGAAAACAGGCGGGAAAGGCCTTT
>Ga0116153_10002791_pt1 | contig 13116 bp, 8 predicted proteins | sample AD_UKC028_MetaG_FD_89896 | JGI IMG/M metagenome (GOLD analysis project Ga0116153, IMG submission 89896) | Active sludge microbial communities of municipal wastewater-treating anaerobic digesters from USA - AD_UKC028_MetaG | ecosystem: Engineered > Bioreactor > Anaerobic > Digestate | place: USA... | reverse complement strand
CTCGCCGAGGGCCAGGGCCAGGGGCAGGGCCGTGTCCACCGGCATCGAAAGCTCCCCCAGCTCCACGGAGATCTCCGCGGCCGCCCTTCCCGGATGGTCGCGGTCCGAGCGGAGGGCGGCCGCCAGCTCGGAGGCTATGGCCCCGAAGTCCACGTGCCTGAAATCCTGGGAGCGGTAGAGGCTCTCGTGGACCAGGGCCATGGAGAGGACCCGCGCGCGGAAGCGCTCCAGGGCGGCGAGGGCCCGCGCGTCGTCCTCGGCCCCCGCCTGGAGGCCGAGGAGGCTCACGATCACCTGCAGGTTGTTCTTCACCCGGTGGTGGACCTCCTTGAGGAGGGCGTCCCGCTCCCCCAGGAGCCTGCGCAGGTCCAGGTTCGCCTCGGCGAGCTCGGCGGTGCGCTCCTCCACTCGGCGCTCCAGGCCCTCGTTCGCCTCGCGGAGCCCCCTGGAGAGCTCCGCCAGCCGTAGGTGCACGCCCACCCTCGCCAGGACCTCCTCGCGCCTGAAGGGCTTCGTGATGTAGTCCACCCCGCCGGCCTCGAAGCCCTTGACCTTGAACTCGGTCTCCGAGAGGGCCGTCATGAAGATCACCGGCGTCTCCGCCGTCTCGGGATCGGCCTTGAGGCGCCTGCAGATCCCGTAGCCATCGCCGTCGGGAAGCACGACGTCGAGGAGGACGAGGTCGGGCCTCGCGTAGCGCGCGCGCTCGACCCCGCTCCTGCCGTCCTCGGCGACGAGGATGGCCAGGTCGTAGCCGCCCAGGTACTCCGAGAGGAGGGCGAGGTTCTTCGCGTCGTCGTCGATGATGAGGACGGCCTGCCTCGCCGGGACGCCCTTCCCTGCCCCGCCCGCGGCGGGGATCATGTCCTTCCCTCCATCCATTCCTCCGCCAGGGCCAGTATGCTCTTGGCCCTGAATTCCGCCGCGAGCGCCCTTAGGCGATCGGCGTGGCGCCTCGCCTCGGGCCTATCCTTGGCCATGCCCTCGGCCCAGGCGGCCACTCCCCGCATGTCGCCGATGCGCGCGAGCTCGAGGAGCTCACGGAGCGCCGCCTGGGAGAAGCCGGGAGGGACTCCGGCCTCGGCCTCGGGCGGGGCTTCGGCCGCGGCTCCGGCATCGGCCTCAAGCGCCGCGGAGGCCGAAGCTCCGCTTCCCCCGCCGACGGGCGCTCCGGGGAAGGCCTCCGGGCGCGCCGCATGATGCGGCGCGGCATGGGCGGGCTTCGCCGCCGCGCGCAGCCACTCGAGGCCGAGTGCCCCGCCCATGGCCTTGAGCAGGTCGCCGATCCGCACCGGCTTCCGCACGAAGGCCTCGCAGCCGGCGCCGGCGCTCATGAGGAGGTCCTCGGGGAAGGCGCTCGCGCTCACGGCGATGACGTGGACCGGCTCGGGGCCTGTCCCCGCCTTGATGCGCCTCGCGGCCTCGATCCCGCCCGTCCCCGGCATCCGCAGGTCCATGAGGACGAGGTCGGGCCGCTCCGCCAGGGCTAGCTCCAGGGCCTTGGCCCCGTCCTCCGCCTCGAGGATGCGGAAGCCGAGCGGAGCGAGCATGTCCCGGAGGACGGAGCGGTTGTCGGGGCTGTCGTCGGCGACGAGGACGGTCCTCCTCGGCCCCGCGTAGCCCGAGATGCCCTCCTCCCAGTCCGGCGCCGCGCCTTCGGCCCGGGAGCCGAGCGGCAGCTCGAGCTCGAACCAGAAGGAGCTGCCCCTGCCCGGCTCGCTCCGTATCTCGATGTCGCCGCCCATCGCGCGCACCAGGGCCCGCGAGATGGGGAGGCCCAGGCCGGCCCCTTCCGCGCTCGCGGCGGAGCTTCCCGCGCGGAAGAAGGGCTCGAAGACCCGTGCGAGGTCCTCGGAGGCGAGGCCGATCCCCGTGTCGGCCACCTCGAAGCGGAGGCGGGCCTTTCCGCCCTTGCCGTCGCCGGGGGGCCTCGCGTCGCCCGGGCCGGCCGAGCCGGTCCCTCCCCGCGGCCCGGCGGTGGACACGGAGAAGCGGACCTCGCCGCTTTGCGTGTACTTCACCGCGTTCCCGAGGAGATTGAGGAGGACCTGCCGGAGACGCGTCTCGTCGGCCTCGACCGCCGCGGGCAGACCCTCGCCCGGAAGGTAGGCGAAGCCGATGCCCTTGGCCTCCGCCCGCGTCGCGGCGATGCCGGCCACGCCGGAGAGGAAGGCCCCCAAGTCCAGTGCGGTCGGATGGAGGGTCATCCGCTTGGCCTCGATCCGCGAAATGTCGAGGATGTCGTTGATCAGGGTGAGGAGATGCTCGCCGCTCCGCTCGATCGTGCCGACCGCGAAATCCTGCGAGGCGGAGAGGCCGCCGTTCCGCTTGAGGATCTGCGCGTAGCCGATGATGCCGTTGAGGGGCGTCCGGAGCTCGTGGCTCATGTTCGCGAGGAATTCGCTCTTGGCCCGGCTCGCGGACTCGGCGGTCTCCTTGGCGGCGACGAGCTCGGCGGTCCGCTCGGCGACCAGGTCCTCCAGGTGCTCGCGCCCCCGCTTGAGCTCCTCCTCCGCCTTCTTGAGGGCGTCGATGTCGGCGATGAAGCCGTCGATGAAGGCCATGCCGCCGGAGGCGTCCGGCACGGCGCGGGCGCTCAAGGAGACCCAGATGGCGCTCCCGTCCTTGCGCCGGAGGAGGACTTCCTTGCCGATCGCGGCGCCCCGGGCCTTCAAGTCGGCCAGGAACCCGTCCCGGTCCGAGCCGCGGACGTAGAGCTGGCTCCTCACGTCGCCCAGGCCCGCGACGAGCTCCTCGGGGGAATCGTAGCCCAGGATGCGGGCCAGCGAGGGGTTCGCGCGGAGAAGGCGGCCGGAGACGGAGGTGCGGAAGATGCCCTCCAGCGCGTTCTCGTAGATGCCGCGGTACTTGTTCTCGCTCTCCCGGAGGCCCTCGAGGGTCGCGCCTATCCTCTCGCTCATGAGGTTGAAGGTGCGCGCCAGCGTGCCGAGCTCGTCCCGCGAGCCGACCTCGACGCGCTCGGCCGAGCCTCCCGCCATGAGGACCTCCGCGGCCCGCGTGACCTTGCGGACGGGCCCCGTGATGCTCCTGGCCAGGGCTATGCCCGCGAGGCCGACGACGAGGGTCATGGCCAGGCCAGAGACCGCCATCGTGGCGGCCATCCCGGCGCTGCCCCGCTGGAGCACGGCGCGGTAGCCCTCGAGCTCGTCCTCGTAGACGCTCGCGCCTATCACCCAGTCCCAGGGCTCGTAGTACGCGAGGCGCGCCACCTTCCAGCGCGGAGCCGCCTCGCCGGGATTGCGCCATTCGTAGCGGATGGTCGTCTTCTCGCCGGGGCCGAGGGCCATGCCCTGCTCCACGATCTCGTGCGTGACGTAGCGGCCGTCGGAGTCCCGCACGTCCCAGACGTACTCGCCGTCGCGCGTTCCGCCCTGCGAGATCACGTAGCGCCCCCTGTCCTCGCCGGAGCCCGTGATGACGAAGACGTAGCCCGTCTTGCCCAGGCGGAGGTCCAGGATAGCCTCGCGGATCCTGGCCTCGGCGCTCTTCTGGATCGTCCCGACGTAGAGCATGCCGATCGTCCGTCCCGAGGCGTCCTGGATCGGCTCGTAGGCCGTGAGGTACCAGTCGTTCACGACGTAGGCTCGGCCGAGGTAGGTCCGGCCCGCCAGCGCGGCCGCCACCACGGCGTTCGGCATCCCGTCGGGCTCGCGGGCGGGGATGTAGGTGCCCACCGCGCGCTTCCCCTCAGAGTCGAGGACGGTCGTCGCGACGCGGAGCATGTCGCCATCCTCGCCCGCCCGCTGGAAGACCGTGGCCGAGCCGCCGACCAGGGAGACTATCTCGTCGACGAGGGGCACGGGCCTCCCCGGTTCGGTCTCGTCGGCAAGGCTCGTCCGCCCAGGAGGACGCGGGGGAGGACGAACTCCTCCACGCTCCCCGAAAACTGGTTAATGGCGGACCAGGAGACCTTTTCCCTCGACTCCGAGATCCCGCCCGAGCGCCCCAGCATCCTTCTGGCCACGTTGAGGCTGGAGGCCACGGCCTGGCGGACGGCCTCGTCCTCCGCGCGCACCAGGTTGTAGGCGCTCGTCGTCACGTGGCCCAGGTCCTCGTCCACGAGGCTGTCCACCTCGCGCTGGGCCAGGGCGTTGTAGTCCGAGCTCAAGGCCGCGGCGAGGAGGACGAGGGCCAGGGCGGCCACGAAGGCGCTGCCCGCCGCGAGGAGGGAGATCTTGGCGTCGAGCCTGCGAAGCCACTGGAAACCGCCCACCGGCGTAGCCTCCCCGCACTCCGAGCCCTGCGCGCCCTCGAAGCCGCCGAGCCCGGACGCCTTGCGCCCCCCGTAGGTCCCCGGAGAGGCGGCCATGGCGCGAAAACCTTACCTACACCATAGGCCAAGGGAGGCTCGGCCTCAAGGCGCGGCGATGGGATTCACGGCGCGGCGATGGGTTTCACGGCGCGGCGATGGTAGTCGCGGCGCGGCGATGGTAGTCACGGCGCGGCGATGGTAGTCACGGCGCGCAGGGAGTCGTCCTGGCCGGCGGATCGGGGCTCGGGCTAGGGCTTCAGGACGGCATCGAAGTCGGCGCGGTACTTCCGGAAGAGGGCGAGGTCGGCGGGATCGGCTGTCTCCATCTCCCCTAGCCTGCCCAGCATGGCCCCGAGCTCCGCGTCGACGGCGGCGAGGAGGGAGGCCTTCGTCGCCTCGTCCAGGTCGGGGTCGGCGAGTATCTCTTCCCTGGCCGCGGCCATGGCCTCATTGGCGACGGCGCCGCCCATCTCGGCCGCTCCCATGCCGCCCGAGAGCTCCGGGAGCATGTCCGCGCAGTAGACGTCGGCGAAGCGCTTGACCTGTTCGGCCTCGAGGACGGTCATCTCCCTGCCCGTATTGAAGCGCAGGGTCGCCGCCTCGAGCCGCTTCTCGGGCGGCAGCGTCGCGGCCGCCTCGCGGCAGTAGCGCAGGAGGGTGCCGAGGAAGGCGTCGGTCAGGAGGGGCTCCGCGCCGAGCGCGGCGGGCAGGACCAGAAGCGCGACGAGGGCGAGGGAAAGGAAAGTCGCCGTGTGCTTTTTCATGAGGGCCTCGATATCGTTGGATGATACGAGGAGTATATACCCTCCGCAGACCCGGAGAATAAAAAAGCGCCCCTTTCGGGGCGCCTTGCCTAAAGTCCGGCCTTGGCGGCTAGACGCGCTTGTAGTCCTTGATGGCCTTCTTGAGCGTCGACTCGAGCTCGTCCCGGTGGATGCGGACCTGCTCCATGGAGTCGCGGAAGCGGACCGTGACGGTGCCGTCCTCCTTGGTCTGGTAGTCGACGGTGACGCAGAAAGGCGTGCCGATCTCGTCCTGGCGGCGGTAGCGGCGGCCGATCGCGCCCGACTGGTCGTAGTCCGTCGCGAACTCCTCCTTGAGGCCCGTGCGGATCTCCTGGGCGAGCTCGGCGAGGCCGTCCTTCTTCATGAGGGGGAGTACGGCGACGGTGACCGGCGCGAGGTTCGGGTGGAAGCGCATGACGGTGCGCCAATCGTCGTCGTTGCCCTTGTCGGCGACCTTCTGCTCCTCGTAGGCGTCGCAGAGGATCATGAGGAGCTGGCGGGTGAGGCCCGCGGAGGTCTCGATGATGTAGGGGATGTAGCGCTCGTTGCCATTGTCCTGGTCGATGTACTGGAGGTCCTTGCCGGAGAACTCCTGGTGGCGCTTCAGGTCGAAGTCGGTCCGGTTGTGGACGCCCTCGAGCTCCTTCCAGCCCATCGGGAACTCGTACTCGATGTCGTAGGCGTCCTTGGCGTAGTGGGCGAGCTCGCCGGGGCCGTGCTGGTGCCAGCGGAGCTTGTCCATGCGGACGCCGAGCTTCTGGAAGTAGGCCCAGCGCTGCTCGCGCCAGTAGTCGAAGAACTTGACGTCCTCGCCCGGGTGGACGAAGTACTGCATCTCCATCTGCTCGAACTCGCAGGTGCGGAAGATGAAGTTCTTGGTGACGATCTCGTTGCGGAAGGCCTTACCGATCTGCGCGATGCCGAAGGGGATCTTCATCCGGTTGGACTGGACGATGTTCTTGTAGTTGACGTAGATGCCCTGCGCGGTCTCGGGGCGGAGGTAGATGAGTCCGCCGCCGTCGTCCACGGGGCCGATGTTCGTCTTGAACATGAGGTTGAACTTGCGCGTGTCGGTGAGTTCGCCGCCGCACTCGGGGCACTCTTTCCTGGCGAGCTTGGCCTCGTCGATCATGTCCGCGCGGAAGCGCATCTTGCACTTCTTGCAGTCCACGAGCGGGTCGGTGAAGTTCTCCACGTGGCCGGAGGCCTCCCAGGTGCGCGGGTGCATGAGGATGGCCGCGTCCAGGCCCACGATGTCGTCGTGGAGCTGGGTCATCTCCTTCCACCAGAAGCGCGCGATGCGATTCTTGAGCTCGACGCCCATGGGACCGTAGTCCCAGGCGCCGGCCTGGCCGCCGTAGATTTCGGAAGACTGGAAGACGAATCCCCGGCGCTTGGCGAGGGAAACGATCTTCTCCATGGTCACGCTGTTGTCCATACATACTCCCGAGGCCCTGATTTCGCCCCGCCGCCGGATGTGGCAGCGCGCCTCGCAGGGCATGGCCGGCGGCCTGGCCTTTGAGTAGGCGCGCCGGCGTCCCGGAGGTATCCGCGCCAAGGGGTGCCCGCATCCACGGACTCGACTCGACGAGGAGTGCTGCGATTATAGGCTGGATCGGGTCGAAGGGGCTAGGTACTTCGGCGTTACTCGAGGAGGTCGAGGACCTCGAAGCTCCCCCCGCTCGTGGTCGCGTAGAGATACCTGCCGCGCCCCAGGGCGTGGGTCAGGACCCCGGACTCGACGGAGATCGCGCCGATGGGCAGGATCCCCTCCTCATTCGAGTCCCACAGGTTCGGGCCCGACATGGTCCCGCAGAATACGTAGCCGCCGAGGTTCTGCAATTGCACGGGAGTCGCCACGGTCGCGTAGGTCCCTCTCCTCAGCGGTTGGGCAGGGGCGCTTACGTCGAAGGAATACAAGCCTCCACTGCCGGGCGTAGCGTCGTGGACGAACGCGGAATCGCCTGAGATGCGCAACCCGCGCCCCTGGAAGGCGGTCGTGCTCCCGATGCAGCGCGGAGCATCGATCCTGGAGCCATCGATGAAAAGGGAGGACAGGTCGTAGATCGCGAGGCCCGCGGTCTTGTCGCTCACGAAGGCGAGACCTCTGCGAACGGCGAGATCCACGCTTCCGGTTCCAAGCGGGGGCAGGCCGGCCTTGAGCTTGGGGGCTGCGGGGTCGGCTACATCGATCGCGAGGAGGCCGATGCCCGTCGCCAGGAGCAGGTTGGCCCCCGCCGCCTCGATGCGGCTTATTTGGTAGTCGCCGAGGGAGAGGAAGCCGAGGGATCGGGGGTGGTCGGGATCGCCGATATCCACCACGCCGATACCCTTGTAGGAAGCAGAGTAATAAAGGAGTGAGCCGGAGGTATCCAGATCGAACAGCCTCGCGCCCATCCCATAGAGCGCGGTGTTGGCCTCGAGTTTGATGGAGGAGCGGCGACGAGGCGCCCGGGGGTCGCTGATATCGACGAGGACGAGGCTCGGAGCGGCATAGTCCCCATCGGGCCAGGCGACGACGCAGGCGATGCCGCCGCTCAGGGCGAGGGGCGAGTAAACCCCGTAGCCGAGGGGCAAGGAGCAGGATCCGATGGGGATGGGAAGGCGTGCTGCCGCGGCGTCGAGGATCTGCAGCCCACCCTTCCCGTCGGCGACGAGCAACGATCGATCGTCGGGGACGGCGAAGGCGGAGCGGGCGCCGGCCATGCTCCGCCGGCTCTTGATCAGGGCGGTCCCGTCGCTTCCGGCGGTCGCGGCGACGAGTTCCGAGACGCCGACGCCGTTTTGGTCGCTGCAGCCGAGGAAGAGGGAGGAACCGCGGATCGCGATCATGTTGATCTTCCTCGGCGTCGCGACCGATCCCTTGATGACCGGAGCCGCGGGCGACGCGGTATCGGCGATGAGGAGTCCGTAGGGCGTTCCGATATACAGCCACGCGCCGGAGCGGGCGACAGCGCTGAAGCCCCATGAGCTCTGCCAGGCCGCGGGATAGCCCGTTCCTCCCGGCGCGAGGGCGGTCGCCGGGGCCTGGAAGGAGTCCGCGCCGACCTGGACCGCGACGAGCCCCTTCGCGAAGGTCGTCGTGCTCTCGGGCGCGTAGAGCCAGGCTTCGTCCGCGGAGAGGACGAGGGCCGGAAGGCAGGATTGACTGTTCAGGTTGGCCCCGGCGCCCGAAGCGAAGAGCAACGAAGGCTCGGCTGGCTCCGTCACGTCGATGGCCCGGAAATGGGCGACTTCGATGATGTTCACCGCGTACGGGCAATACGTGCCCGAGACAGCGACATACAGCCTCTTCCCGCCATTCGCGAGGGCGAGGGCGGTCGGATTATACATCCCGCTCCCGCCCTCGCCGCGGAAAGTCTTCACGAGCCGTGGCCCCGTCGGGTCCGAGACGTCAACGGCCAACAGCGCGCCGCGGTTCTTGGGAGAGTACTCGATCACGACCGCTCCGCTCGCGATGTACGCGTAGCGCCCGTCGGGGCTGAGGACGATGTCTACAGGATGGGCATCGGGCAGGGCGAGCCTGCCGAGAAGGCGCGGCTTCGCTCGATCCGCGATGTCCACTATATCGAGGCCTCCATCGAAGCTCACGGTATTGCCTACGATCGTCGCTCCGTTCAGGACGTATGCGTACCTGTCCCGGACGATGACCTTCACCGCGTTCGAGGACGGGATCGATCCCATGAGGGGAAGGCGCTCGATCTCGAAGGGGGAGCTCGTGCCGGAGTTCGGCAGGCTCAGCTGCTCGACCCCACACGACTGGGGATTGACCGAATAGTAGTACAGCTCGCCCTCGGAAACGCTCGTATCAGTCCAGGACGTGCCGCTCACCGGGCCGGAAATGTTCTCGAAGGAGCCCGAAGCCGTCCGGGACCGCCAAACTTCGAAGGTCCCGGAGCCGCGGATGGGATTCCAGGAGACCGCGATCTGACCCAGCCCCCCGACCACCGCGGGCGCAAGGGTCGCCGGGGAAAGGGGGATGGCCGAAACCGGCCCGAGGGTCTTGGTGTCGCCGTTCGAGTACGTGGCCTTGAGCAGGAACTCGTGGTCGTCGCCGTTGGCCAGTCCCGCAAGCGACAGGGGAGACTGGGCTTGGATTATCGCGATACCGTTGGTCTCCGAAGGCACGCCGCCGTTCTTCGTGTAGTACAGGGTGTAGCCGGCGGCTGTCGGATCGGGGGTCCATGAGACGACGACGCTCCTGTTGCCCGGCTCGACGCCGAGGCCGCTCGCGTCCTCGGCGTACTGGAGCATGGCCTGGTTGATGATCGGCATCTTGCAGGCGCCGAGGGCCGCGGCGCAGAGAACCGCGGCCAGGATAGTCGTGCTGTTAGCTTTCATATGCTCCCCTGATTGCGGGATGGGCATGGCGCCCTTCTCCATGATGCTCACTTCTAGATGAATAGAGCGCGGCGCCATGCTCCGTCTGCCGTATTGAAACCCCGTTCGCTCCAGCGTCGCGGCGGCGGAGCGGATCGCTAGGGCGCGAGGCTCCAGAGCTGGATTCCCTCGCCCGTGGGCCAGATTGTCGTGGCCACCGCCATCAGGGAGCCTGAGACGGCGACATCTTCGCGTCGTGGAGCTTCTCCGAATAGGCCTCGGTCGGCGCTCCGCCGTCTATCGTGTAGTAGACCGAGTAGGACGCGACCATATCCTTAGTGATGAAGGGCATCTTGCAGGCCGTGGCTGCAACCAGGCACAGCCCAGTGTCGTGCAAGCGGATAATCCGCCGCGCGGGCGGGTCGTCGTCGGTATGTGCAAGCGATCCTCCATAGAATGCGCGTTGGGGCGCGGACCGCGGGCGCATTGAAGCGGCCGAGGCCGAGGCGGGTTATGCGCGGATCAGGGCTCAAGGCTCCAAATCTCGATCCCGTAGCCCGCGATGTAGTAGCCGGTTCCCGCCACCAACCGTGAACCGTCCACCACGACATCCGTCGAGTCCGCCCATCCGAAGCCCCCCAAATACGTGGGGCTCGAGGGATTCGCGATCGAGAAGCGCTGGATGCCCAATCCCCAGATGGCGGCGAAGGCGTATCCGCCCGAAACCGACATGGCGCCGCCCCAGTTATAGCCCGGACAGGGCGCGCTCGCCACGTGGGTCGGTTTCAAGGGATCGCCGATGTTCTCAACCCGCAGCTCCACCGCGTTCGTCGCGCCGCCCCGCCAATACGCGTAATCCCCATCGATGGCGACATTCGAGGTTATCGAGGGAATGTTGACCGCGCCTTCCCAAGGTTTGAGGAGATCGACGCACTGGAGGCTCGAATAGTTCGTCCCCGCGAACATAAGGGCCATGGATCCATCCAGCACGATGGTGCTGCAGCTCTTGTCGAGGAGGGGGATCGTTTCCGGGACGAGGAAGGCGGCGGCGGGATCGCTGATGTCGACCATGCGGAGGCGGGAAGTGGCGTTGGTCACGTAGGCCATGTCGCCATGGACCGCGACACCCGAAGCCCTCCCCCCGACATCCACGACGCGGAGCTCCTTCGGCGCGGCGGGATTGGATATGTCGACGACGCGAAGGCCCGCGGTCTCGTCGGCGAGGTACGCGATGGAACCCGAAAGAGCGAGGCTTCTCGTGATGCCCGGGGAAGCCACGCGCGCCAATTCCCGTGGGTTCGAGGAATCCGAGATGTCGGCGAGGACGAAAAGCCCCCCCCGAACCGCTTTGTCCGACAAGCGCCACCAGGCCGCCCCGCGTCTCGACGTCAAACACCGTCAACTCACCGTTGCCCGCGAGCCTAAGAAAACTCTTCTTGGCGGCGAAGCGCCGTGGGTCGCGGACAACCTGGACACCAGTGGCGTCCGCCGCCACCAGGATGGCCGAATCGAGGATGGCCGCCGCCCAGCCGCCATAAGGAAGCTCGTAGCTCGTGGAGAGAACCGGATTCGCCGGATCGGCGACATCGTACTCGTAGGCCATCGCGCTTTGGGGGCCGTAGCGTTCGCCGAAGATGATGCACCGGTTGCCCACAAGATCTACCCCCATGGCCGCGGGGGCAAAATCCTTCGTCGAGAGGAGGACCGGCGCCGCAGGCGCAGCCAAGGAGAGCGTCACCCACTTCTGGTACGCGAGGACGTAGAGGAAATCGCCGGCGACCGCCAGGTGGGCGCTGGGGTTCAATACTCCCAAATTTTTCGTCGCGGAGGCGCCAAGACCGACCAGGCTGCCGTTGGCGGCGATCGAGTAAACCTTGATCACGGCGGAGTTGGACGGATTGGCCGGTCCGACATAACTGTAGGTCTGGACGGCAAGATAGGCGTCCTTGAAAACGGCGACGTCGAAAACGCTCGCATTGAGGCCGAAATCCAGGTACTGTACGATGGCGCCCGTGTCCAGGTTGACGACCTGGACGCCCTGGCTGTCGCAGGCGACATAGGCGAAATTGCCCTTGATGACGACGGCCCTCGCGGCCTGGTCGCTTGCCGCCGCGTAGGGCTTCGCGACCGTGACGAAACGGTCGAAGGTGGCGGCGCCGGTGCCGGTGTTCAACTTGTAGACGGCGAGGTCTCCGTATCCGACAAGGCAGAGCCAGGAGCCGGAAACCGCCAACTCGGTCACTTCCGTCAGCCTGGGATTCGCCGGCAACGCGTAGGTGGCGAGAGGTATGGGATTGGCGGGATCCCGGATGTCGAGGGCGCGGAAACCCTTCGTCCCCTCCGCGACATAGGCGAAATTTCCGCTCGCTCCTATGTCGAGGCTTCTATCGGTCGAGGACAGCGCCTGGGAAAGATAGGCGGACTTCAGGGCCATCGCGGGGCGGGCGACGTTAGCTCCGCTGGCCATATCGGCGTACGCGCTGGGTTTGATTCGGTAGTAGTAGTCAAGTCCTTCCGCGACGTCCCGGTCGATGTACTCGCAGCCCGAGACGACGCCGAGGTTCACGAAGGCCCCCGTTTCACCCGACCTTCGCTCCACCAGGAAACTGTCGGTCGCCGCGATCTTGGGCCAACGAACCCGTATCTGCCCGATCTGCCCCTTCACCTGCGGCGCCAACGTGGCGGCGGACAGAGGGATCGCGCGGACAAGCCCAATTTCCTTGGTCTGTCCTCCCGGAAATGTCGCCGTCACCGTGAAGAGATGGAGGTTGCCGTTCGCGAGCCCCGCGACCGTAAGGGGCGGCTTCACGTCAGAGAGGATTTCGCCGTTGGCGGGCGAGGGCATACTACCGTTTCTTGTGAACCTGAGATTGTAGGACTCCACCGTGGGATCGGGCACCCAATCCAAGACGACCTGCTTGTTGGCGACGGTCGCGCTCATGCCGAAGGAATCCTTGGCGGCGGTCACCATCTCCGGAGTGACCAAGGGCATGTTGCACGCGCACAGCAGCGCCGTCCCGAGGATACAGGAAAGAGCGAGGCGGCAGTTCCTTGTGTTTTTCATACTCACTCCTCGAAGACCGGCCCGCGGTCGGCGGAAGCGTCAGCCGCGCGGCTCCCCGAGCCGCCGTCGGAGGCGAGGTAGGCGAACTGCTCGCCCAGGCCCGGATCGAGCTCCGTCGCCTTGGCGAGGTACTCGCCCGCCCGTTTGAAATCGCCCATCGCGTTGTAGCACTTGGACATGTTGATGCGGACGTTCGCCAGGGTCGCCTGGGCGCCGCCGTTCGAGAGGCTCCGGTCGAGCTTCTGGTACTCGGCGAGGGCCTTCGCGTAGTCCTTGGAGAGGAAGTAGACGTTCCCGAGGTTGAGCCGCGGGCTTGAGTAGGAGGGGTCGAGGGCGGCCGCCTGCCTGAAGGCGGAGGCGGCCTTCTCGAGGCGTCCGAGTCGGGCGAGCCGCACCCCGAGCCTGTTGTAGTCCTCCTTCGCGCCGGAGGCCTGCGCGGCCTTCGCGGCCGCGTCGACGACCGCCTCGACGAGTTTCCCGACGTCGCGGGAGGAGGCTGCGACGACGGGCTCTTTCCTCCCGTACTGGAGTCCGAGGTCGGTCTCCCTGAGGCCGACGGGCCGGTAGAGCTCCTGGGCCTTCTTGATCGGGTAGAAGCCGCGGGAGGAGGGATTCGCCTCAGCGGCCCTCCACTCCTCGACGCCCTTGCGCCAGGCCTCCAGGAAGCCCGCCTT
>Ga0116153_10002778_pt1 | contig 13160 bp, 14 predicted proteins | sample AD_UKC028_MetaG_FD_89896 | JGI IMG/M metagenome (GOLD analysis project Ga0116153, IMG submission 89896) | Active sludge microbial communities of municipal wastewater-treating anaerobic digesters from USA - AD_UKC028_MetaG | ecosystem: Engineered > Bioreactor > Anaerobic > Digestate | place: USA... | reverse complement strand
CTCAATGAGCGGGATCCCGAGCTCGAAGTCGAAGGCGAAATGCACGGCGACGCTGCGCTGGACGAGGAAATCCGTCTGGCGACCTTCCCCAATTCGCGGCTCAAAGGGCAGGCCAACCTGCTTGTCATGCCGACGCTAGATGCCGCCAATATCTCGTTCAACCTGCTCAAGGTGGCAGCCGGCGACAATCTGACCATCGGTCCGATCCTGCTCGGCGTGGCGCGGCCCGTGAATATCCTGACACCGACCGCGACGGTACGCCGCATTGTCAACATGACGGCGCTGACTGTCGTTGATGCCAGTTGAGTTGATTTATTAAGTTAATTGCCTATCTATCTATATTTATTGATTTTTGTCGCTCAGCTGCTAAACTAGTTCGGAATTGGATTGGTATTGGCAGGGGAGTGGCAAATGAAACAAGGACTTAGGACAGCGTTGCTTTTTGGGGCTTTGCTCGGCTTTGGTTTCGGCAACCTGAGCAATGCTGCGACCGACACGAAAAAAACGCAGCAGGTCGAAAAGAAAAAGCCTGACGCTAAGCGGACAGCCTCCAAAAAGACGAGCAGCAAAACGGCTGCGAAAACTGAAAAGTCGAGCGCCGGCAAGTCCACCAAGTACGCCGCCAAAAAGACATCCAAGAAATCGGGCGCAAGCGCTGCGCAGTCAGTGAAGTCCGTGCGCAAGCTCAGCTTGGCTGACGTCGACCCGGCACACCTTGCGCTCTACTCGGCATCCGCACTGGTCATCGACCAGGAGACCGGCAAAGCTTTGCTGGATAAGCAGTCCAGCGAAGTCGTGCCGATTGCCTCGATTTCCAAGTTGATGACAGCGATGGTCGTTCTCGATGCCAAACCCGACATGAACGAGGTGATCGAGATTGGCGACGAAGATGTCGACCGCCACAAGGGAACCCGCTCCAGGTTGCCGGTAGGCGCCACGATGACGCGTGAGACGGCGATGTTGCTGGCCCTGATGTCGTCGGAAAACCGGGCGGCGAATTCGCTGGGCCGTCACTATCCGGGCGGCATGCCGGCCTTCGTCAAGGCCATGAATGCCAAGGCGCACGCCCTAGGCATGAATAATTCCAGCTTCGAAGAACCGACCGGATTGTCGAGCAACAATGTGTCGACCGCGCGTGACCTGGCGCGCATGGTGGCAGCGGCAGCACGCTACCCGGAGATTCGCCAGTTCTCGACCACCGAGGAAGCGAAAGTCGATCTGAACGGCCACATCCGCGAATTCCGCAACACCAATGCGCTGGTTCGTAGCGACAACTGGGAAATCGGCGTTTCGAAAACCGGCTACATTGCCGAGGCGGGACGCTGTCTGGTCATGCAGGCGCGCCTGGCCGACAAGCCGGTCGTCATCGTGCTGCTCGATTCCACGGGGAAAATGACGCGCGTCGGCGATGCCAACCGGATCAAGCGCTGGATGGAAAGCGCCAGCCTGGCGGCCGATCGTCACCCGGTCTGACCGGCGGCCGCGCAACGCAAGCGGTATTTCCGGCTAGAGGGAATCGAGTCGCTTGAGTATCTGCACCACGTCGGGGCCAAAGTGGTCGTGGAAACGATACAGTCCGCTGCACAGATAATTCAGTCCCGGCTCGCCGTTGTGCTCGACGGCCGGGTTGAACTGGATGCGCCAGGCGCCAAGCTGTTCGGCCAGAAAGCGGTAGACCTTGCGCGGATGGCTGGCATTGGCGCGGTTGACCACGCACAGCGCGGAAAAAGATACGCCGGCGTCGCACAACAGCTTGGCTGAGGCGCCTTATTTTTTCGTTCCGGTGTAACCCAGGGCGCGCGAGACGGCATCGGCGGCTTTTTTGACCTGCGCCGCCCAATCCGGATCGTGGCGGTCGGCCGGGGCGGAGACCGAGAGCGCTGCGACGATGTGGCCCTCTTCGTCGTGAATTGGGGCGGCAACGCATTTGAGGCCGCTTTCCGCCTCTTCGTCGTCGTAGGCGATGCCGTGGCGCCGAACCTTGTCCAGTTCCTTTTCCAGCGCCGCCAGCGTCGTCAGCGAGCGCGCTGTCTTGCCGGGCAGACCGGTGCGCCGCGCGTAGTCGCGCACCTGTTGCGTTGTGTCGGCGGCCAGGAACAGCTTGCCGAGCGAAGTCAGATGCAGCGGCGCGCGGCCGCCGACCAGATAGACGACACGCACCAGCGCGCGTCCCGACGAGGTGCGTTCGATGTAGACGATTTCGTCGTCGTGGCGGGCGCCGAGGTTGATCGCTTCGCCGATGGTTTCATGCAGCATCTGCATGAAGGGCAGGGCGACTTCGCGCACGTTGATCCGCGATTTGACGATATTGCCGAGTTCGAGCAGGCGGATGCCGAGCCGGTAGGTGCCGGCGTCCTGGCGCTCGACGAAGCGTGCTGCAGTCATCGCCGCGAGAATGCGGTGGGCGGTTGACGGGTGCAGTTCGGTGACGCTGGCCAGATACTTGAGGCTGGCCGCATCCGGTGATTTGGCAAGGGCATCGAGGAGCGTCATCATGCGCTCGATGACCTGGATCGAGCCGGGGATTTTGGCGGGCACACGGGCGGCTTCAGACAACTGGATTCCTTTATTGGCGTGGTTTGAGTAGCATTAGCCACTTTCTCTCTTGTGCGCCGCAATATTAGCATGCGCTTGGCCTTGTTCGTCACCTGCCTGGTTGATCTGATGCGTCCGGAAATCGGCTTCGCCAGCCTGCGTCTGCTCGAAGGTGCCGGTTGCGACGTGGTCGTGCCGCCGGGGCAGACCTGTTGCGGTCAACCGGCATGGAGCGCCGGAAATCGCCCGCTGGCAGCGGACCTCGCGCGGCAGGCGATTGCCCAGCTCGAAGGCTACGATCACGTGGTGATTCCCTCGGGTTCGTGTTCCGACCAGATCCGCAATGTCTATCCGCAGCTATTGGCCGATGACCCGGCCTGGTCGGGACGGGCGCAGGCGCTGGCTGCGCGCAGCTACGAATTGAGCTGCTTTCTGCATGAGGTGCTGAAGCTGGACCGGGTTCCCGGCGAATTTCCCGGCAGCGTGACCTATCACGATTCGTGCAAGGGCCTGCGCGGTCTGGGTATCAAGGCGCAACCCCGCGACCTGCTGGCCAGGGTGAGCGGTCTGGCGCTGAGCGAGATGCCGGATTGCGAGGAATGTTGTGGCTTCGGTGGTGCTTTCGCCGTGCGCTTCGGTGACGTGTCGACTGCCATCGTCGATCGCAAGTGCGAGTCGATTGCGGCGGCCGGTGCCGATGCCGTGGTCGGCGGCGACCTGGGCTGCCTGCTCAACATCGAGGGGCGGTTGCGCCGGCGCGGCGATCTGCGCACGCGCGTACTGCATCTGGCCGAAGTGCTTGCAGGAGAAGCGCCGAAGTGAGCGCGGCCGGCCCTTCGCAGGCGATGTTCTTCCAGGCACGGGCCGCGGTGCAGGTGCGCAACAAGGGGCTGCAGAAGGCGCTGGAAAAGGCCAAACCGCTGTTCGTCGGCAAGCGCGCCAAGGGGATCGCCGGCCTGGCCGACGATGGACTCGACTTCGCCGAATTGCGCACGGCCTGCGAAGGGATTCGCCGGCGGGTCGTCGACGACCTCGATGTCTGGCTGGAGATTTTCGAGGAACGGGCGCGTGCCAGCGGCGCCGAGGTCTTGTGGGCGAGCGACGGTGCCGAAATCTGCAGTCATGTGATCGACATCGCCAGGCGCCACGGTGTCAGCAAGGCAGTCAAGTCGAAGTCGATGCTCTCCGAGGAGGCGCAACTCAACGAAGCGCTAAGCGCCGCAGGCATTGAGCCGGTCGAGACCGATCTCGGCGAATATATCGTGCAGCTGGCGGGTGAGACACCGTCGCATATCATCGCCCCGGCGGTACACAAGACGCTGGCCGAGGTCGAGGCACTGTTCGCCGAGCGCCACGGGCGGCCGCTGCAGGAACGCACGGCGGCCGACATTCCGTTGCTGGCAGCCGAGGCGCGAGCCGTGCTGCGCCAGCATTTCCTGTCCGCCGAAATGGGCATTTCCGGCGCCAACTTCCTGATCGCCGAAAGCGGCTCGGCGGCCCTTGTCACCAACGAAGGCAACGGGCGCATGGTGACGACGCTGCCGAAGGTGCATGTGGTGATTACCGGCATCGAGAAGATCGTCCCGACTCTGGAAGATTTCGCGACGCTGATGCGCTTGCTGCCGCGTTCGGCGACCGGGCAGAGCATTTCCAACTACGTTTCGCTGTTGACCGGAACGCGCCGGACGAACGAGTCGGAAGGTCCGGAAAAGACGGTCTTCATCCTGGTCGACAACGGGCGGGCGGCGCTCGCCGGGTCCGACTTCGCAGACATGCTGCGCTGCATTCGTTGCGGCGCCTGCATGAATCATTGCCCGGTCTACTTTTCGCTTGGCGGACATGCCTACGGCTGGGTTTACCCGGGCCCGATGGGCTCGGTGCTGACACCGCTGTACACCGGCATCGAAAACGCACTCGACCTGCCGCACGCGTCGACCGGCTGCAACCAGTGCGGCGCGGTGTGTCCGGTCAACATTCCGTTGCCGGCGCTGATGCATCGCCTGCGCGAGATCCAGGACGAACGTGCGTTGCGACCGCTTTCCGAACGTCTGGCCCTGCGGGCCTGGGGCTGGCTGGCGCAGCATCCCGCACTGTACCGCTGGCTGACCCGGCATGCCGCGCGCTACCTGCGCTGGTTGGCCGACGACAGCGGACGCATCCGCGTCCTCGGCCTGGCGCCGGGATGGACTGCGGGGCGTGACCTGCCGGCGCCGCCGGGCAAGACTTTTCACGAACTTTATGCAGCAAGAAAGAGAGACTGAACATGGAATTTGCACCTGAAGGCCCCAAGGCCATCCCTCTGTGGATCAATGGCCATGCCTTTCTGACCGTTACCGGGTCGTTTTTCGACGTCGTCAATCCGCTGACCGGCGAGGCCGTGCACCGGGTGCCGTTGTGCGGCCAGCAGGAAGCTGACGAAGCGGTCGCGGCGGCGCGCAATGCGCAGGCGGCGTGGGCAGCAGCGACGCCGGCCACGCGCCAGGCATTTCTGGATGCGCTGGCCGTGGCGTTGGACAGCTATAGCGGCCATTTCGCCAAATTGCTGAGCGCGGAAGCCGGATTGGGCGAGGCCGAGGCGCTGGCCGAGGTGGCTGATGCCGAAGAAGCACTATGCAGCACTGTTGTTGGCCAGCCCGGGGTCGTCGCCATCGTCGTCGATGCCACGCGGCCGCTCGCCGGCTTCGTTGCCGCCGCGGCCCCGGCCTTGCGGGCAGGGGCAACGGTGATCGTCAAGCCCAGCCCGAAGGCACCGGCGGCGGCATTCGCACTGTGCGAACTGTCGGCGCGCGTCGACTGGCCGGGCGGCGTGCTCAACCTGATGCAGGGCGACAGCGCGGCGATCAGCGGCCTGTGCGCCGCCGCCATCGATCGTCTGGAATACGTTGGCGCAGCGGCACTCGGCGCCCAGGTCGGCGCCATCGCCGAGGCCACCGGAAAGCCTTGGGCCATGGTGAAGGCATGATGCAGCGCATCGTCTACCTTGAACGCGAGTCGATCATTGCCGATGTCCGAAGGCCGGCCTTCGCGCACGACTGGGTCGAATACGCGAAGACGACGCCCGGACTGGTCGGCGAGCGATTGGCAGGGGCGACGATCGCCATCGTCAACAAGGCGCCGTTGCCCGCCGCTGCGGTCGACGCGCTGCCGGACCTGAAAATGGTCGCCGTGGCGGCTACCGGCACCAATATCGTCGACCTCGACGCCTGTCGCCGGCGAGGCATCGTCGTCTCCAATATCCGCGGTTACGCCGAACATACGGTGCCCGAACACGTATTTTCCCTGTTGCTGGCGCTGTCGCGCAACCTGATGGCCTGGCGCGAATCGGTTCTGGCCGGGCGCTGGCAGCAATCCGACCAGTTCTGCCTGTTCGATCATCCGATCCGCGACCTGCACGGCGCCACCCTCGGCCTGGTCGGCAGCGGCAGCCTGGGTAATGGCGTCGCCGGCCTGGCCGAGGCTTTCGGCATGCGCGTGCTGCGCGCCGAACACAAGGACGCCGCCGTCGTGCGTCCCGGCTACACGGCATTTTCCGAGGTCTTGCGCGAGGCCGACGCAATCACCCTGCATTGCCCGCTGACCCCGCAGACGCAGGGGCTGATCGGCGAAGCTGAACTGCAATCGATGAAGCCGACGGCGCTGCTGATCAACACGGCGCGCGGCGGCCTGGTCGACGAGGCGGCATTGATCCGCGCCCTGCGCGAAGGCTGGATCGGTGGCGCGGGTTTCGATGTCATCACCGCCGAACCGCCGCCAGAAGGGCATCCGATGGTCGATCCCGAGTTGCTGGCGCTGCCCAATTTCCTGCTCACCCCGCATGTTGCCTGGGCCAGCCGCCCGGCCATGCAGGCACTCGCCGACCAGTTGATCGACAACATCGAAGCCTTCGTCGCCGGTAATCCGCGCAATCGCGTGGCATGAGCGCGCGCGCCGAAATCCTGCAACGGGTGCGTGTCGGCCTCGGCAAGGGCGACGCGGCGGCGCGCCGGGCGACTGCCGAGGCCGTCATGCAGTCCCGGGCACGCGGGCCACAGCCCTGCTTCGCTGACGATCCGGCCGAACGTTTTTCACGCAAGGCGCGTGCCCTGGCCAGCAGCGTCGAGCAGGTCGGCAGCATGGCGGAGGTGCCGGCCGCTGTCGCGCGCTATCTGGCAGAACACGGCCTGCTGCGCGCGACGGTAGCGACCGGCGATGTCGCCGGCCTCGACTGGGCCGGCGCTGATATCGAAATCGCCGCGCGCGTTGCGGTCGACGCCGATAAAGTGGGTATTTCCGGCTGTTTTTGCGCCATTGCAGAAACCGGCACGCTGCTGTTGCTTTCCGGGCCGCAAACGCCGGCCAGCATCAGCCTGCTGCCGGAAACACACATTGCAATTGTTCCGGTTGGCCGCATCGTCGCCACCATGGAAGACGCTTTCGCGCTGCTGCGTAACGAACAGGGTGGCCTGCCGCGCGCCGTCAATTTCATCTCCGGGCCGTCGCGCACCGGCGATATCGAGCAAACCATCGTTCTCGGTGCCCACGGGCCGTGCCGGGTCCATCTGATCCTGACTGGAGAAGCCTCATGAGCATCACCCTGGCCGTTCGCGGCGAATTCATCCAGCTCGATCAACTGCTCAAGGCGACCGGCCTCTGCGAATCAGGCGGCGCCGCCCATGCGGCGATCGCCGAGGGGCGGGTCAGGGTGGATGGTGCGGTCGACACCCGAAAACGGGCAAAATTGCGACCTGGGCAAAGTGTGGTTTTTGCCGGAGAAACGGTGCTGCTGGTCGCTCCCTGAGCGCGATCGGCCGCTCAGGAAATCTTGACGACGATATCGTGCAGCGTATTGGCTGCCGCTACGACGCGGTCGGCGGCATTGGACAGGTGGCGGTAGATTTCGCGGCGCTTGAACATGTTGATGTAGTCGTCGCCCTGGAACAGGTCGGCGATGGCGCGCCGGTATACTTTCTCGACCTTGCGTTCGGCCTTGCGCGCGGCATCGGCACTGGCGGCAACGCTCGGCGCGTCCTTGGCCAGGCGCGAAAAACCGATTGCCAGCGCGTCGGTGCCCATCTTGATGTGCATGGCCATTTCGAGGCAATACTTGTCGGGTAAAACGCCAAGTACATTCATCTCGATGACCGTCGTCTTGCAGTAATTGACGATCTCGTCGAGCTGCATGATGGCGCGCCGCAAGTCCTCACGGTCGATCGGCGTCGAAAAGGCCTCGTTCAGCGTATGCAGGTTGGCAGACTTGATGCGGTCGGCCTCGTGCTCGTCCTGACGAATCCGATCGCCGACCGCCACATTGCCTTCTTCCATGAACTCGACGAGCAGGCCGGTAGTTTGGGCGACCTGCTGGCATTGGTTGCTGAGCGCGCCAAAAAAATCCGACATTTTCGGGAATACGCGTTCGAAGAGTTTGCGGAAAACGGAGGGTGTCGAGGACGGAACATTGGCTTCCGATGGAGCATTTGCTTCCGATTGATCGTTCATGGCTTGCTTCCGAGGTAAAGATTGAGCATGGCGTAGGCCTGGATGGCGACGAGGGCAGCGCCCGGAATGGTGACGACCCAGGTGACGGCGATATCCTTGGCTTTTTTCCAGCGTACCGCGCGGGGGTTGTCGGCGGCGCCGATCCCCATGATCGAGGTGGCGACGATATGTGTCGTCGACACAGGGGCGCCGATCAGCGAGGCGCTAAAGATGACTGTCGCCGAAGTCAGTTGCGAACTGAGTGCATGGATCGGGCGTACCCGGAAAATCGCGAATCCCAGTGTGCGCACGATGCGCCAGCCGCCCGACAGGATGCCCAGCGTGATGGCCGTCGCGCACGACAGCATGACCCAGAACGGTACTTCGAAAGTCGGGATGAAGCCGCCGAGCAGCAGCACCAGCGTCAGAATGCCCATGCTCTTTTGAGCGTCATTGGCGCCGTGGGCAAAGGCCAGGCCGGCAGCGGTGAAGAACTGGGCGCCGCGCAGGTGCCGGTTGATCGCCGGCGTCGCCCCGTGAAGCAGCGCTGAGAGAATGCGTTTGATCAGGAATCCAGCCCAGAATCCGATTACGGGGGACAGCAGCAAGGCGGCCAACACCTTGACGATACCGGTGATGCGTCCGCTGAACAGTTCGCTGAAGCCCCAGACCACGTGGTCGGTACCCACGGAAACGACGACCGCCCCGGCGAGGCCACCGACGAGCGCGTGCGAGGACGAGGAGGGTATCCCGAAATACCAGGTGGCCAGATTCCAGACGATGGCGCCGAACAGGCCGCAGATCAGGATTGACAGCGAAAGCACGGGCAGAACCCCGTCGAGGGTAATGAACGAGCCGATGGTGTTGGCCACCGCCGTGCCGCCGAGCAAGGGGCCGAGAAACTCGAACACGCCGACGATGACCACAGCTTGCGCCGGCGTCATGGCACGCGAGGCGATCACCGTGGCGACGATGTTGGCGGCGTCGTGAAAACCGTTGGTGTAGTCGAACAGCAGGACGATGACGACCGCGATCATGGCGAGAATGAAAACGGAATCAATCATCGCAGCGCCTCGGGGCATGCAACAGGGTGGCGCGATAAGAATGTTGCATGTCGGCATTCTCGTTCAATATTTCATCAATGTTACACCAGCTTGGCGGCAGTGGTTTGCCCGGGTTTGGCAGGTGGTATGGATTGTCGCGGTCGACGCGGTAAAATAAGAAAAATCTTATTTATGGAGAATCCGCCATGGCCTACCCCTCTTTTTCCGATATCGCCCGCAGTTTTGCGCCAGGCTGGTTCGCCGCGGTCATGGGGACTGGCGTCTTCGCCCTGACGACCCATTCGCTGGGTCAACACTTGCCGGCGCTGGCACTGCCGGCAATGGCATTGCACTGGTTCAACAGCATTCTGTTCGTCGTGCTTGCCATTCCCTGGCTGACGCGCTGGTTGCGCTTTCGCAGCGTTGCCCTGCAGACGCTGCAGCATCCGGTGCAGACCAATTTTTATCCGACCTTTTCCATTGCGCTGATGGTCATGGCGCTGCAATGGCTGGTCTTCACGCCCTGGGTCGGCGTCGCGCTGGTGCTCTGGTGGCTGGGTGTCGTACTCACCTTTGCTTTCAGCTTCGCCGTGCTGTTTTTCATGTTTCGCGGCGAACAGTCGGTGATCGAGCACGTGACGCCGGCCCACTTCATTCCGGCGGTCGGCCTCGTCGTCATGCCGCTGGCCGGTGGCCCGCTGCTGCCGCACATGCCCGATGCGCTGAGGGAAGTCGCGCTGACCGTCAATGCCATCGGCCTCGGCGCCGGCAGCATGATGTATGTTGGCCTGCTCGGCATGACGCTGTTCCGCAAATACCTCTACAAGCCGGCGCAGGGCATCCTGACGCCGACGGTGTGGATCCATCTGGCGCCGATCGGCGTCATTCCGGTCAGCCTGATGAATCTTTTGGAATACCTGCCGTTCCCTGCCGCGCGCGAAGTCGGCACGGTGCTGATGCTGCTCTTCTGGGGGTTCGGTGTCTGGTGGCTGGTCATGGCCAGCCTGTTGACGCTGGCGGCACGCGCGGCGGGTCAAATGCCGTTCGCCCTTTCCTGGTGGGGCTTCACCTTCCCGCTCGGCGCTTTCGTTGCCGAGAGCCTGCGTCTGACCAGGCTTCTTGGCTGGGGAACGACCTTTGCTGTCGGGGTCGCCGCCTGGTTGCTGCTCTGCGTCCTGTGGGCGATCACGGCGTACAGGACGGCGCGTGGCGTAGCCAGCGGCGCGGTCTTTCAGCCGCATCCCTGATGGCCTGGTGGTGGCTGGCCGCGCTAGTCGGGGCGGGCTGGCTGGCGCTGAATTTTGCCATCCGGCGCGGGTTGACCGCGGTACGCGTTCCTGAAACCGCCGATCCCGGCGCATTGCCGTGGCGCGCGGTGGATATACCCGCGGCTAACGAAAAGCGCTTGTTCGGCTGGTTCATTCCGGCCGCACCCGGGGCGCCGGCGCTGGTCGTCATGCACGGCTGGGGCGGCAATGCCGAGATGATGTTGCCGCTGGCGGCGCCGCTGCATGCGGCCGGCTATGCGCTGCTGCTGGTCGATGCCCGTTGCCACGGGCGCAGCGACAGCGACTCCTTCGCTTCGCTGCCGAGATTCGCCGAGGATATCGAAGCCGCATTGACCTGGTTGCGCCTGCAACCCGGAGTCGATCCGGTGTCGCTCGGAGTGATCGGCCATTCGGTCGGCGCCGGCGCGGCGCTGCTGGTCGCCGCGCGGCAGCCCGAACTGTGCGCGGCGGTGGTCAGTCTGGCCGCCTTTGCCCATCCGGCGGCAATGATGCGGCGCTGGGTAGCGGCGCTGCACATTCCGTACTGGCCGGTGGGTGCCTACATTCTGGCCTATGTCCAGCAGGTGATCGGCTTTCGCTTCGCGGATATCGCGCCAAGAAACACCATCGCCCGGGTTGGCTGTCCGGTGTTGATCGTCCATGGCCTGGAAGATGACACGGTGCCGGTTGCCGAGGCCCGGGAGATCCACGCTGCGCGCACCAGCGATGCGGTCGAGCTGTTGCTGATTCCGGGCAGCCACGACGACTATGGCGATGCCGATCGTCAGATGCCGGCGCTGTTGCAGTTTCTTGATCGCGCGTTTGCCAAAGCGCCAGCCTCGGCTGACTGATCGCGTTTCGCTGCCTGTTCACGCAGGCAAAAAAAGGGCGGGATCGCAATCCCGCCCCAAGGAGGTTTGCCCTGATTGGCGTCAGGGCAGGAGGAAAGAGGCTTTTTCGCGGACCTTGATGTCGGGGTTGTCGAGGGCCGTGATTTCAAGATGGATCTGGTTGGCGCCCGGCTTGCCGGCATCGGGCGGCACGCTGATGACCGTATTGAACGATTGCAGCGTGGCTGACGGCACATCGACTTCGTCGGCGCCGGCAATTTTCAGGTCGGGCAGGCCGTCGACCGTAACCTTGTAGCGGTGCGGCTGTTCTTCGGTATTCATGATCTGCAGCATGAAGACGTTTTCGATCCGGCCATCGTCGGCCTCGCGGGTCAGCGTCGAGCGGTCGCGGATGATATCTACCTTGAGTGGGATGCGGTGCGCGAGGAACCACACCGAGAGGCCGGTGATCAGCAGCAGGATGGCGGTGTAGAGCAGGATGCGCGGACGGATGATATGGCTGAAAATTTCCTTCTTGCCGAGATGCTGCGCCATCGCGTTCTCGGTCGAATAGCGGATCAGCCCGCGCGGCAGGCCGACCTTGTCCATGACCTGATCGCAGACATCGATGCAGGCTGCGCAACCGATGCATTCGTACTGCAGCCCGTTGCGGATGTCGATGCCGGTTGGGCAGACGACGACGCATTGCCCGCAGTCGATGCAGTCGCCTAGTCCGGCGGCTTTGGCGTCGACGCCTTTCTTGCGTGCGCCGCGACTTTCGCCACGCGCCGGATCGTAGGTAATGATCAGCGTGTCGGGGTCGAACATCACGCTCTGGAATCGCGCGTAGGGGCACATGTACTTGCACACCTGCTCACGCATGAAGCCGGCGAACAGGTAGGTGAAGCCGCCGTAAAAGAATATCCAGAAGATTTCCCAGGCGCCGAGGTTGCCGGTGCGCACGGATTGGATCAGTTCGCTGACCGGCGTGAAGTAGGCGACCAGCGTGAACCCGGTCCACAGCGAAAACAGGCCCCAGAGCAGGTGCTTGGTGCCCTTGATGCGCAGCTTGCGGGCGTCGAGCGGCGCCTTGTCGAGTTTCATGCGGGCGTTGCGGTCGCCTTCGATCCAGTTTTCAATCCACATGAAAATCTGGGTGTAGACCGTCTGGGGGCAGGCGTAGCCGCAAAAGAGGCGGCCCGCGACGGCGGTCACCAGGAATAGTGCATAGGCCGAAACGATCAGCAGTGCGGCCAGATAGATGACATCCTGCGGCCAGAAAACCATTCCGAAGATGTAGAACTTGCGCTCGACCAGGTGCAGCAGGATCGCCTGGCGATCGTTCCAGACCAGCCAGGGGCTGACGTAGAACAGCAGTTGGGTGAAGATCACCAGCGCGATCCGCCAGTTGTCGAAAAACCCGCGGATGCCTTTGGCGTAGATCTTCTTGCGCTTCTCGTAGAACGAAACGGGTGCCGGTGAGCCGGGCTGGGCGTTGGTGGCGGGCTGACTCATCAGGTTCCTGGACAGTTTGGGGAAAGGGTTGGAAACCGGTGCGGCTGGCAATGAACCTTGCCGAGCACACCAAGCAAGCCTGCGAGGCGAACCAAGGGGGAAGTGCGACTCGGCTGCATTCCGTTGCCTACGGCCATCCACGGGTCAAGGAGGAGAGTGACATGGACGGGCGTTATCACCGGTTTCCGGAGTTGTTATTAGCGATATCCGTGCCAGCTTATGTCGAAAGATAAATATCGAATTTAGTCAATGGCTTAGTGGGTTATTGTCGTTTCAGGGTTGCCATTTTTCGCCTCGCTGTGTCAGTATTGGCAATATGCTTTGGCAAGAGTGACAAAATTGACATGACTTCGCATTTTCTCAGTGAACTGATTTCCTTCCTCGATGGCTTGCCCGAGCCGCGCATCGTGATGGACGCGGACTACCGCATCATCGCGGCAAATGCCGCCTACGTCGCTGAATTTGGCGCCGGGCAGGCGATTGCCGGGCGCTTCTGCTATGAGGTTTCGCATCAT
>Ga0116153_10002768_pt1 | contig 13204 bp, 7 predicted proteins | sample AD_UKC028_MetaG_FD_89896 | JGI IMG/M metagenome (GOLD analysis project Ga0116153, IMG submission 89896) | Active sludge microbial communities of municipal wastewater-treating anaerobic digesters from USA - AD_UKC028_MetaG | ecosystem: Engineered > Bioreactor > Anaerobic > Digestate | place: USA... | reverse complement strand
GTGCTGCCCGCGCGCCGTGAGCCCGTATGGTTGTTTGGTCGGATCGGCCATTGGCCGCATTCCGCCATCCGCTTAGCAAACGAAAGTCGGTCGGGGCCAGGAAGAGATAGCTGAAAGTCTCTGGTTTGGACTCTGTTTTTGGGAGGGCAAAATAGTTACTTGTAGGACCCGTTTTTTGCGGTTGACCTTAAGGGCTTAATGGTGGTTGACCTTAAGGGCTTAATGGTTGTTGGGCCGACGGGTTTGAAATTGCTGGCGTTGACGAGAGCGGAATACTGGAATTCCAAGGGGCAGCGGTCAGCAACTACTACTCGTTGGAATTTGCAACCACCCTTGACGGGCCTTGGACTAACTGGGGGGCTGTATCTGACCAGCCGATAACAGGGGCAGTAATGAATCTGCCGACTCCGTTTTTCTACCGGATAGTGGAGCGGGAACCGGCAAGGGTGGCGATAGTGCGGGATATCCTTGGAGACTGGCTTGGCGGTCTAAACAGGACCGAAGGATCGAACTCATTTCTTTTGGCCCAGCTCGAAGGAAAGGGCATGAATTACCCATGGGACAGGCGAATTTGCATGCCTTATTCTGGTTCAATTGTTGCCATGACGGTCACACTTTCAGCAGGAGCGGCAACTAATGGCTCGGCAACGATAAGCGCCGCAGTCAATGGCGTCCTTAATACAAACCTCTTTGCCACTATCAATAATACATGGCCTACAAATGGTGCTTATACCGCGATTCCTCCAGGCACGCTTACATTCTCGGCGGGCGATTGCCTCGGAATTATTGGAAGCTCGACAGACTTCGACGTGGTCCCCACAGACCGCAAAATGATCGTCCGGCTCTACGTCACCTACAATCCATAACTCTTCCCCGGTGAGCGTCGGCCAAGAACGACTCCCGCGAATACAGAAGGCGGCCCCGCAAGCAGCGCGCAACCTGCGGGAGTTAACGGATTAGTTTTCCGTGAGGAATCGTCAAATATAGGTCAACTAATATATTGCGGCATGAGAGCGGGGAGCGGACTCACGGAAAAACGGGGGGGGGCGGCGGCTTTCTATAGGGTAAAGATTTTTACAACTGGACCGGCCCAGAAACAGACACCAGTGGTAAAGATTATTGCCCTATACCAGCGGCCGAGCCTTCGCCTTGGGCTTGCCTGCTTCTATGCCTTCAGGGTCTCTCCTGCTGCCGCTTTCAGCACGTCCACGGGGACGGAACAGAATTGCGTCGTGTAAAGAGGCTTCCCCCCCCACCCTCCCGTGCTGGTTGTCTTCAGCCCGTAGGTTCTAATCCAGTCGGCCTTATTCATACGCCAAGCCCTTTGAAGTTGAAGGAAGGGGAACAGGTATAGGGTTTGGGTTGGTTCTATGCCGTAGGCCAGATAATCCATTGCAAGGTCTTTCTCTATCCAGCCGGGCTTGCCCCTCTCGACATTACTGACGACTTCCAGAAGAACGTCGGGATAGGCGCTGCTTCGCAGTTTCACGTCAATGGAAAGGGTCTTGGAAGAACGAAGCGTTATCAATGCGTCAATCCCGGCGGCCTGTGCCCATTCAGAGTTGCGCCGGTGTTCAATGACGGTCATTCCGGCATAATCAGGGAAGAAGGATTTCAGCTTGTCCACAAGCCACGGCAGGTGTGACCAGTTTTCGCCCCTAGCCAAGCTGGTCTGAAACGTTGGCCGGGGCTGTCGGATCAATGAGTTTTGAAGAATCTGATTCATGGCTTGTGCTCGTGGGGGGTTGTCTTGACGCGCAGGGGCAAGCCCGCGTCGTCGGCGGCCTTCTCCATGATCGCGGCGGGGTTGAAGTCGGAATCTTTCGGCACGGCAACAAAAAGGGCGTCATGCGCCTGAAAGAAGAATCGGCAACGGCCTTCCCTCTCGGCTTCGAGAATGGCCGGGATTGTAGACAGCAAAACGTCGGCAACAGTTCCTTGCGCCCGCCATGCAATCGGTTTGCCCCGGTGCATTCTGGTTTTCCGGTCGTGTTCGATTCGTCGGCCCGTCAGCGTGACAACGTGGCGGGGGGCGTCGGGAGTGTCCCTTCCATGCTTCCACAAGTGTTCTCGATACCGTTCAAGGGCCGGAATCAGGTCGCGCAAGAAATGGTCGGGCGGCAAATCCCATTCTTGGGGAATCACAAGGCGGCGGCAGGGTGAATAGGCAATTGCGTTGAACAACTGCTTTGCACCATCCCGGTTTGCAGAAATGAACCGGGTTTTTTGTCGGCGGGCATACGGGTTAAACAACATTTTTGCCCCGCCCCGGTTTACGCTGGCGGCCTTTAGAATCGCTTCATAAATGTTGGCCGGGTCCACGGGGCGGGTCAGCAAGCCAAGCCTTTGAAGGTCGTGACATAGAATTGAGGGTTCAGCGGCAGAATAATCGGAGTTCAACAATACTTCGCCCGGTTTCAGACTGGCTACAAATGCGCGGTTGCGTTCCTGCCGCGTGTTGTGGCCTTCCGTTCTGTAGATAGCTTCTTTCGACTCAATGCGCCCGGTGTTCGTCGTGAACCAATGCGGGGAAATGGTTTCACCGTGCCACGGCACGCCACGCCGGTTCAGAACGTCCGCAAGTCGTTCGGCGTCAGGGGGGGCAAACCGTTCCAGGATTTCACGCGGACAAAGTGAACGGATTTCTTCAATGGAACACCGGCGAACCTTTGAAGCAAGTCGTTTGCCCGTTACCAGGCCGTTGTCGCCGGGGGTCAGGTGAATCAGGCCGCAAGCGGCCAGAGTTCGCAAGCCCTTGGCCGTCGCGGGGCGCGAAAAATGACAGGCTTGCGCCCATGAATCTTGACTGGCCAGGACGGGCTTGCCGTAGCCGTCTTGTTGCCTTTCAAGCGTGGGCAGGGCCAGCATATACAAGCAATACGCTGTTGAGTCCATGTCTCTTAAATGCCGCCGGACAAAGGCTTCAACTTCGTCGCGGGGCTCAAGCGTGGACAGTTTCAACGGCTTCACCCTGGGCCCGGTTGGGCGTTAGTGACTGGAGGTCAAGTTTCGAGAGATACGGCTTTGCGTTTGGCAATCGTCGGCACGTCCGGCAACTCGCGCACACGTTCGCCGGGCCGCCGCGTAGTGGCAGGATCATGCCGGGCGTTTCCGTTCCGCACCTGTGGCAGAAGGCCGGGCGGGGTCGGTAGTGTTCATACGACGTGCCCATGAACACGCCGGGCGGCAGGGGCGGGCGGGCGCTCACGATTCGCCACCGGTCGAGTGCTTTTCAAGAAACGCCCATAGCGAAGGCAAGTAGACTGTGCGCACTCCGCGAAGACAGCCGGGCCGCTTCAGGCAGGCACTTTTTATTAAACCACGCCTGATCAGCCCGTAAATAAACGCCCTTGAAAGGCCCGTATTCGGCTCCTGTCCACGAGCAGGAATCCGAATCCAACGCTGCAAACCGCCCCCAATCGTCTCCATGTTTCCCTTCCCGTCGTGGTGGTTAGATACACCACAACTATCTAACTACAATCGTACTGTCGGGAACCGTTGGGGCCTATTGCCCTAAGTCACTTCTTTTGAGACTTAGGGCTTAGGGTAGTGTCTTCGGGCGGGTATTCGGGACAATCCTCGGGCTTCAGATAGCCCAGAGCAAGCAGTTGCTCTTTCGAATAGAGCGTAAAACAGGGGCGCTTCACTACGTCCCGAATAAGTTTTGTAGCGTTTTCTTTTCCGGGAAGGCCAAGGCAAGAAAACAAGGCCTGAACAAGTGAAACAAACGGGGACGCGGGGCCGGTCGGCGGCGGTTTCTGCCACCCAAGATTATTTTTCCAGACATTCGCCGCCATATCCACGATTATCTTCCGTTGAAAGCTTCGGTGCCGTGTGCGCCCAAGCTTAGCCAATTTCCCAAGTTCGCAGGCACATGCGGCACGCATGGCTTTAATACTCGATTTTGAAAATGCTCCCCCGAAACACGGAAATGGCTTTACACCAGCGGTGAGGGCAAGACTCAAAAGAGTTGATTCAGTCACGCAGCCTTGCTCCAAAATGGAAAGCGCACTGTCTATTTTCGTCAAACAATCCTTGGCTTGAGAAAGCGTTTCCAGCGGGTCAACTATATGCCCCAAGCCTTTCTTGACGTTTTTCACGTAGTGGTAAACTCTCGCCATATCACTTGAAAAAGAACGTTTCTCGGCTTCTGACAAATTAAGCCTCTTCGTAGCATTATGAATTTCGATTGCAAGTTGCTCGGGAATTTCAAGGGCAGTCATTAGCGCCCGGCGTTTGCGTTTCGCGCGCTGGGGTAGGCCGCTGGTCTCTGGATCAGGATTGCTCATGTTGGTGTGCTTTCGAGTTTATTAGCGGGTCACGTCCGGCAGCTTGTTGACGGCTTCGCGCAATACGCTTGTTTCAATATGGGTGTAACGCTGTGAAACCGCCGCGCTGTTATGCCCGACAATTTCCATTGCAACGGCTTCCCCGACACCGGCGTTTTTCAACAGGCTGGTTGCTGTATGCCGCAGGCAGTGAAAACTTAACCCGCCATTATCGCGCTTGGAATCCCGCCCCTTGCCCGTCCCGTCATGGCTTGCGCTGTACTCGGCAAGGCCAGCAGAACCCAAGACGCTTCTGAAGCCCTTTGAAAGCGTGCTGGAAGGTTGCTTGACCAAGTTCGGGAAAAGCGGGGCGTCGGGTTCGTCGGGGGCGGCCAGCCCTTCAAAATAACGCATAAGCGGGGCAGCAATCGGAATGTTCATGGCTCGGCCTGTCTTGCCCGTGGTAAAATATATCTCTCCGTTCACCGTGTCCGTGTTGGCCCATGTCAGCCGGGCCAAGTCTCCAATGCGTTGCCCGGTGTAGAGGCCAAGCAACACCATGCCCCGCCATTCCTGATTACAGACTTCCAGAATCCGCTTCAGTTCGGCCAGCGTGAACGGGCGACGCTTGCCCTTGCTAGCCCGGACGGTCGGGGTTAACGCAAAGGGGTTGTCCAAGGTCAGGCCGTCCCGTTGAGCCGAACCCCAAAGCACGCGGGCGATCTTCAGATACTTGTTGGTCGTGGAGCCGGATACCCTGCTCGTCAGAGAATCCCGAAAGCGGGCCGCGTCTTGCCGGGAGATCGTATCCATTGGCCGTTCAAACCGCTTGCCCAGGCTTGCGGCCAAATGGTCAACCGTCTTCTTGTATTCCCGCAGGCTTGAATCGGCCAGTTCCGATTCCTTGCGCTTCAGCCATGCTTCGGCATAGGCGCGAACCGTATCGGATTGCAGGGGTTCGAGGTTGGCCAACTCATAGCATTCCTTGATAAACTTACGGGCCGTCGCTTCAGTCAAGCGCCGGGCACGGGCCTGCCGGGCTGCTTCGTCGTATTTGTCGGCCAGCTTTCGGGCCAACTTCCGGTCAGCCGTGTGGGTTGCCCTGAACGTCCGCTTCCCGTCCGCGTTGGTGAGTTGAACAAACCAGTTCTTACAATTCGGCAGCTTGTGAATCGAAGCCATGACGCTTTTTTCCTTTCCGTTGGGTGTCCACATACACCTTTATGCCATTCTCTTTATATCATACCTTATATCGTTCAGGGCTGTCAATAGCGGTTGTGGACGTATTATTATCTAATGATTTCCAGCATATCAGGGATTGACGGGTGTTGCGGGTTCGAGTCCCGTCGTCCCCGCCAAATCTTTATTCAGCACCCCCAGAGATGGGGGTGCTTTATTTTCGCCCTGATTTGACGGGCATTCGCTACAGCCTGTCGAATTTCCAGCAAAAGGGTGCCGGAAATCTGTCAAAACGGGCTTGCGGCAGGAGGGGCCTATTCCACTGGCCTATTCGGGGATGGGACTGACAGGGACTTCAGCAACGGCGACCCTTCCCGGTATCTGCGTCAATCCTCTGCCTGTATCTCGGGAGCAGCCTGTGCCAGGTCGAGTTTGATCCAGGGCGGGAGGCACAAGGGGCGAAAGCTTTTTACCAGCCCTGATCAACGCCACACAGCAGCAACTACACTGCACACTTTATTCCTGCAGGCTGATTCGCGATACTATCATATGGAGCGCTAAATGCTCGCGAATGACATCAGGCTGCGGTGGGCGATTCTTCTGGCTGTCGGGATCCTCTGTGGTGCAGCCGGCCTGTTGACGAGAACCTCCTTGAAAGACACGGGATGCGTTCCCAGTCGTGAAAAAGTCGTTTCGTCGAATACTCGCCATGACCGACTTGATTTCAATGTGGTTAAAGGGCTGAAGGTTAGTGATGCGGACAAGGGTTGGGGCATTCGAGTCGGATCCGTGGATATTCGCCGCAAGCCGATAGGATTTATCCGGCTCGGAGCTTTCAATGAAGCCCGGATCACGGACCTGCGGGTCACCATGTCGGCACAACAGGATCCGTCCAGTTTTGCAACTCTTCTGCACCGACTCAGCTCGTCACCGGACACGCTAGAGACCGTGTTGCGACGAGGCGAACGCGACCGGGCAAGGCTCGCTTACCTCCTCGACCAGTTTGGCACCAGATCGCCCTATCGCAACACCAGGATTTCCAGCGTCCACATAGAGGGCTTGTCGCTGCAGGTATCGCCAAGTAATGCGGAGTCGGACATCATGCTGCTGGAAGCCGACTCGGTTGACTTCCACGGGAGGCGCTGTCGGCTGAACGGTGCCGTTTCTTTCGGCAGCCTTGACGGACAACGCGTCAGGTGCCGGGAAGCGGAGCTGACCCTGGGCACCGATCCAGTGATATCAACCCATCCGGCCATTCTGCAGGCAGCCGGAGCCACGCAGGAAGTCGAGACCTTGTCTTTTCCCCTCGCTGCCCTGCTGACCGGCGAGGACCTGCGGCCTTACATGAATCAATCGCCAACACGGACCCGGTAGTATTTGCGCTTCGTGTCCTCTACCCTATTCGTGTAGAAATTCGTGTAGGGCGTGGCCGGCAGGATCGCTTCCTCCGTCCAGCTGCCGTACGGGATGTTGGTGGCCCACTCCACCACATAGCGTTGGTAGGGACGACTGCGCCATCGCAACTGGACGCACGCGGGATCCCCGGCCTGAAAAGCCCCTCGGGTCAGCATGAAGCATGACGCAGCGTTGCCCGGGTCGGTGCGCGCATGGAATTCATCGTACAAGGTCATGCCGGAAGCGGCGACCGTCGCCGGATTATGCCCCAGTGTTCCGAAGTAGTGAAGCTGCCACAGGTCGGGCAGGCCCAGTCCGTCTGAATCCACCAATCCCAGATCCAGCGCATCAGCTACATGCCACTGCGACATCTCCGGGAACAAGCCATTGAATGTTGGATCCGGGAACGTGCCTGATACGGGCCTGTTGGTGGCGTCGAATTCCGGCAGATGGGCTCGCGTCACATAGTTCGTCGTAAAGACACGGCCCAGGTGCATTGTTTCGTAGAACTCATGAGCCCCCTGATGGTCGACATAATCCACCAGGACCGGACCGGACAGGCTGTTGGACAGGCTCTGCACCAGCGTCCGGAAGGAGTCCTCCTCGTGGCCAAACCGCCGTATCTCTGCCAGCCATAGCCGGTTACTCTGGATGACGAACAGGTCGTCGGCCTGGTCATCCGCTTCCGATCTTATGAAGGCCGATGCGACCTGGTAACCGGCCAGAGCGGCGCTCAAGGCATTCGAGGCCGCGGCCAGAGCCGCTGTGTTCGTAATGCCCAGGAACCGAGTGTGCGCGGCCGGAATGTCCCCCACCAGGAGCGGGTTTCGCTCGTACTCCGTGACCAGGTTGACGTCATCCATGTCATACGCTTGCGCGACAAGAATAAGCGCCCGGCAGAGCTGGAGACACGCCCGGATCAGAGCGATATCCCCATAGTCCACCTCCACGTTTCGCTTTACCGGCGAGTGGTCCGGGGAAAGCGTCTCGCTGAACGATTCAGTCAGCGTCGCCATGTTCGCCAGACCTCGGTCGACCTGGAACAGGATGTTGGAGGCCATGATCTGCTGGGCCCCCAACCCGGTAGCCAGCACGCGTGGGCTGATGGGGTTGGTAAACATATACTTAAGGGTCAACTCCTGGGAGAGTTCAAACCGGAACGGCGAAGCGTTCGTCCCGCTCAATGAGTCCCTAATCTGTTCGAGCGCATGCCGGAAGACGGCCTCTTCGTTCAGTTGGTCCGGATCAAAGATCAGGAGATCATCATCCTGTCCGTCCGTTTCTGCCCGGATCAGAGAAGACCCGGTCTGATAATAATCGATGGCCTGGATGAACAGGGCGGCGGCGCGGGCAAACCGCGGAACATTGGTGAGCGTCCCCAGCATCGGGTACGTTTCCAGATGGTCACCCAGCGTGAGGTCGTCGTTGAGCAGGTCGGCGAAGGACATATGCCAATCGTGCGACTGGATCATCCAAAGCAGGCCCCGCCCGCAGGACAGGATCCCTTGGACTACCTGGGCATCGCCTGCGTCCACCTGGACCTCGTTATCAATGGGCAGGTATTCGGGGCTTAAGAGGATGTTCCCTGTCCAGTTCGTGGGGATACGCGCCAAGTTGAGCAGGCCTTCCTCGATAATATTCACCATCCTGTTGTCGAGCACGCCGACCGCGTATCCGACATCCGGGGAATCCGGCGGCAGGGGATCGGGCAGTTCAGCCGTCCAATTCAAGAGGTCCCGCCCCGCCTCCGGCATGCCCAGGTCCGTCAGCAACTGGGCCACCTCGCTGTCATAGGGCAGCGCGGCCACCCGAGTGATCAGTCGATACCATACCGCCGCATAGTGGTTCGGATTCTGCGCCAGCGCCTGTCCGAACTTGTCGTTAGCGGTCAGCAAATCGCTGGTCAGGCCCGAGTCGCCCAGGTAGTTCGTCAGCGCCTGAAGGCCCTCCAGGAACAGCGCCTCCGCCGCGTTGGTGCTCCGTCCGCTACCGTACAAGGGCACCTTGCGCTGCGGCGTATCCGGGTCGTCGCTCGGGATAACCAGGTGGACCGCCTTGCCCCAGACGTTGGTGGGCCGGAAGATCACCGACACCCGGCAGGTCTCCGTGCTAAGCGGGTCCACGGACTGACCCGAACAATGATCGTTGGTAAGTTTGAAGTGCACCAAGTCGAGGCCGTCGGTGAGGCTGACCGTTCCGATCGCCAGCGGCACGCGGCCGGTGTTGACCACGTCGAACACCTGGGTGACGGCTACGCCGACCAGGACGTAGCCGAACTGGCGCGAAGCAGGCTGGACACTGATATACGGGCGCGGAGCCCGGGAAAGAAAGGCATCCAATCGGGATATGAAGCCGTCTTCGCCTCCGCCCCAGGCGGCATCGCAGGCGTTCGTCACGGGGAAATCGGGCGACCGCGTCGAGCCGGCGACATACACGCTGTCGTCCGGGGCCAGCGCCAGCGCAAAAGCATGATTCTCGTTAGTACCGCCCAGCAGCGTGGAAGCGAGCAGGGTCGTCAAGTCACCCGACAGCCTGGAGGCAAAGACATCGGGGAAGCCGTTCCAACTTTCATCATAGGCATCCCACGACGTGGGCATATACCCGCTGACATCGCCGGCGACAAAGACAGAACCGTCACGGGCGACGGCCAGCGCTTCGATGGTCGCGCCTTCTCCCAGGAGCGTCGAGGCCTGCGCGTTGGTCAGGTTTTGATCCAGCCGTGTGATGAATCCAGGCTCGCTATAGTCTCCTCTGTCGTAGGCATTTTCGCTGGTCGGATAATCCGAAGATAAGGTCCAGCCTCCCGCGTACACCGTCCCGTTGCTCCCAACCGCTACGCTCGTGGCCGCGTCTTGTCCCGCCCCCCCCAGGAAGGTACTGCCCAGCAGGGTCGAAAGTGCGCCGTCCAGCGTGACGACAAAACCGTCACAGCGGCCTTCCGTGTCGTATAAAAACCAGGGCGTATCGGCACGCGCCCAGACATTCGTCCCGCCCGGGATTCCCCGCAACACGTGATTGCCGCCGTCATCCAGGACCGCCCAACCTTCCGACGCGGTCCATGCCGCAATGTCGCCGCTTTCGAAGTCGTCGGTGTAGATCGCGCCAGCCGCGTTCGTGATCGCGAGGTCGTCAAAAGAGACGGCGGCGACGGAACCGGAACCCACTCCAAGCGAAACGCCACCCAGCACCAGCGGATCGCGATCCGAGACCGTCAAGACCAGGGCCCCGTCCACCCGGACAACGAGTCCGCTCGAGGTCGAGGCCGCAAGAACCTGGTGCCAGGTTCCCGTGGCCAGGGTCGGATTCGCCTGACCCAGCAGGCGCAACATGCCCTTGGGGCGCTCCTTGGCGACCTCGACGTGATCCTGCCGGAACAGGATGCGGTATCGCCCCGCTCGCGCGTCCTCCCCCTCCGAGTGGCGCACATTCAACTCCGCGGCGCCGGAATCCAGCTTGAAACGGAGCGAGACCCCGTAGTTCATCCAATCGCCGTCAAACGTGCGGTCGAAGGCATTGGTGCTCGTTGGGAAATCCGGGGAATAGGTCGTGCCCGCCACATGGACGCGCCCACCGGAACCGAGGGCCAAGTCCTCGATGTAATTGGCTTCTTCTCCACCTAGAAACGTCGCGGCCTTCAGCTCGGTAAGTTCAGGATTCAACCGGGCTACAAAGCCTGCATACTCGGAGCCCGGCTCCTTGGGGGAAGCCTCGGCATAACCCCAATCGCCATTCGTCAACGTCGTCAAGCCATGCAGGCAGAACTGGCCCTCGAACTCGGTCCGAATCCACTCGGCAGGGCCTACATCGGAAACGGGGAGCGGAAAGGCCCAGAGGTTATCCAGGTTATCCTGCTCAAAGTCGTCAAACCAGACAACCCCTTGCTGGTTGGAAACCAGCACGTTATCCACGTAGGCCTCGGAGGTCGTTCCGCGTCCCCAGGTATCTACATAGGACTTAAGCCAAATATCGCCGCCGGTGAGGATGTGAGGGGTGGTGTCTTGTACGTTCAGGATGGGTGTTCCATTCAGGCTCACGCGAAGCAGCCCGTTGCTGGCGCTGATACTAACGTCCTGCCACACCCCCGTAACCAGTCCAACAGCCTGCGTCGCGGCTAATTCGGTCACAAGCCATTCGATATGATCCACCTTGGAAACGTCCAATTCATCGCCGGGACCGAACGCGAATTCGTAGTAACCCAGGTCGCTTTCACACAGGCGAAAACTCGTGAGCCCCTGCATTCTCTTGAGGCGGACGGACAGCGTGTACTGGCTCCACGATCCCCATCCGGGATACGTCAGCGCGAAGGCGTTTGTGGTGGTAGGGAAGGACGCCGAGTGCGTCACTCCAGCCACGTAAACATATCCATTTGTGGCGATCCGGATGGCACGGCCGTCATCATCAAAGTTTCCCCCAAGGTACGTAGCCGCCATCAGGTTGGTCAGCGCCGGATCGAATCGGGCAATGAAGGCTGAATCAGCAAACAAGGTATCCTGAAAGGCATTCGTGGCCGCGGGGAAATCATCCGAAGACGTATAGCCCGTGACATACACGGTGCCATCCGTGCCCAGGGCCACGGCGCGCGCGTGGTCAATCCCGGCGCCGCCCAGGAACGTCGAGGCGAGCAGGTTGCTCAAGCCCGATGAAAACTTGCTGATGAACACATCCTCGTCGCCCGGCCCCGCCGTCTCGAAGGCGCCCGGGGTCGAGGGGAAATCCGGCGAAACGGTCGTGCCGACGGCAAAGACGCTCCCGTTCGTATGAATCACAAGCCCCGCCATGCTGTCGTCGCCGCTTCCACCGAGAAACGTGGAGGCCAGCAGGGGATCAATGACCAGGGGCCTGGAGGAGTCATAGGCGCCCACGGCAAAGCCGTACTCAAGGCCGCGCACAACGTAGGCGACTTCTACTGCGGTCCGGGCGCCGCCGGTTTCCTGGTACGCTACCGGCCGGGTGAATTCCACGACGCCGCCCTCGGTTTCGGCCGCCAGCCGACCGGCACCGGTCACGGACAGGCGCTTCGCCCCTTCCAGTTTGCACAGGATATCCGCCGGCTTCGCGTCCGGCCCGACGACAAACAGCTTCTCGACGTTACGGCCGAACGCCCTCAATGTCAGCGTGACGCCGGGCGCGACCGCCCCCAGGTCGACAGCCGCATAGGCGGGCGCGTCGTGAATCCGCCGCGAGAGATCTTTTCCCTTCCAGTACGATACCGGGGCCGCGATACGCCCCATACCGCGCACCGGTGCGGCCGCCCGCGAGGGAAAGGACTCCCGCAAAACGCACCCCTCCCGTTGCCCGTCAGCATCCGCGCGCCCGATCAGGGCGAGACTGACCCAACCCTGCTCGCTGACCAGGATCGTTCCGCCAAAGATGTTCGCGATGTATCGGACCTCGGGCCGGCGGACCTGGCCGACATTTTCGACAAAGGGAAGGCAAACCCCGTTCCATTCCAGCATTGTTTCGGCGTCAGGGCCTGAACGAACAGGCCCGGGAGGGGTGGCGCATCGCACATCGGTTGCAAGGGCCGCAAACAGCACAAGACCCATCATGGCACGCTTCTTCACAATGACCTCCTGGCCGGAAGAAATTCAATGCACGGACCACGCCCATAAGCCGGCACGCCCACTGTGTTCAATCAACCCCCTGCATGCTAACGCCAAAAACGCCCGGGGCAAATATTTATTAATCTTTTAGTGCCAGCGAATAACAAATCAAGAGAATTATGAATGAACAGGACTGGTAAAGCCGCGAGGCCATTGAGGGGGGGCGGGTGCTGACAACAATGACGGCTGCCGCTCGAAACAATATCGCCTGCGCCAAATCGGTCGCCGCGCAAGTCCGCGGGATTCTGGCAGACGAAGAACGGGCCCTATCACGGGCGACCCGGCTCTTCCGGCGTCAGGCGCCGTTTTAAGAAAATAGATGGCGTGATATTTTTAAGTCAGTACACTGCTGTCCAAGGTATCCGGCATAAAGGCAACTCTGGCCAAGCAAAGGAGATCGGACCATGGCGAGAATACCGTTCGTGCTAGTTGTTTCTGCATTGCTCTGCTGCAGCGGACTGGACGCGCAGGCCATCAACATCCTTGGTTGGAGCAGCGAAGGAACATGCGGCACATCCGAATCCAACGGAGTAGTGACGGCATCGCCATTCAGCAGTCAGTATGGGTGGGTCTCCACCGCCTCCGGAGTGCCCGACATGGGATTGCCGGGCATCGGAGGTTCAGGCGGCCCTTCAAGCGGTTCGCGCATTCGCTCCCCCGTTTTTCGCGGCAAGGCAGGCCAGGCCTTGACCTTCTTTTTTAACTACGTTACCTCCGATGGATCCGGCTATTCGGATTACGCATGGGCGAGGCTGTTGG
>Ga0116153_10002763_pt1 | contig 13233 bp, 13 predicted proteins | sample AD_UKC028_MetaG_FD_89896 | JGI IMG/M metagenome (GOLD analysis project Ga0116153, IMG submission 89896) | Active sludge microbial communities of municipal wastewater-treating anaerobic digesters from USA - AD_UKC028_MetaG | ecosystem: Engineered > Bioreactor > Anaerobic > Digestate | place: USA... | reverse complement strand
TTTAGGCTGATTCGTTTCTTTTACCTGGCTGGTGAGCTTAAATTTACCACCGTTCTTTTTCCTATTTGGGAAAAGAGCGTCAATGATGGTTATGATGAAATTCAGGATCGAATCGTCCTTTTTGGTTGGGGTAAGACGAACGATGATTTCTGCAAATGCCAGAAGGCCAAAAATCAGCTCGGTTAAATGGCCGGTAATGAATTGCCAGAATGCTTCCATGGGATTAGGTTTTATGGTTAATTAAATGGTCATATATGTTGTTGAGTTTGCTGTCAATGCAGGTGAACTTCTGATTCAGATCTCTCTTTAGGTCATCCAGGGAAACCGTATCAGCCTTGTGTTTCAACTCTTCCATCAGGCACTCAATGTCTTTATCATGCCGGCGAAGCTGGTACTTGGTATTGAAATAAAATGCTACCAGTACCCCCGCATTGGCAACCACCGTAAATACGATGGCGGATATGAGTATTTCAGCCAGGTACTTCATATTGGGATCACTGAAATACAAAAAAGCCATGCTCATCATCATTTTCAAAGATTGAATAGGATGTTTTGCCGCCATCGTACACCGAACTACTGGCATATAGCGGGTAATCCTCCAGGTGGTCATCCAGAAAGCGCTTGAGGTATGCCAGCGCATGGTTGGCATAGGGCTCATATTTGGGATCAATCTCCTGTTGTGCACTTTTATAGCATACAAAGGCCTTTAAAAGTGGAAGCAGTCGCTGATTGGCTTCGGAGAGCTCCCCGGAGGCCATCTGGTTTTTGATTTCCGTAAAGAGTTCCTGAGAAATGGCTGGGATCACATACAGGAATTCCACCCGTTCAATCCCCTGGCGAAGGTTGTAAAAGCGAAGGAAAGAGCTTTCGATGTTAACGAACCGGTTGTACTCATCTGCATTGGTGACAAACAGGGAATACATGCTCAACAGTTCGTCAGTGAACAGCTCATCCAACTCACTCTTGTATTTATCCAGGTATTTTAAAAGCTGATTGACGGCATCCCAACCGGAGGCAAGCAAATCGGCCTTGAGCTCGTCGGTGCGGTGCTTGGATGCCGGGGCTAGGTTGGAAGTGGATGCCACCATGATGCCAGCATCACCGATGTGGACATTCAGTATGGAAGTAGCCAGGTAGTATGCAAAATTAGCGACAGCCAATTTGGTCAGCGAAACCGCCCCTGCGAATTCATCAGATACGCTGGAATCGGATCCATGTACGATTTGAATGAAGGTATCAATGGTATCTTCTCCCATGATGGGAACCAGGTATTTTGCCGTGGCTTGTTTCAGGTAAGGATGGATCACATCCTCCGAGGAAGTCAGGCTAACGGCCACGTACTTCTGGATATCTTCGATGCCGGTGAAAAGGGTGTCTTCCATGGTTAGCTTATTTTGCGTTCACTGCCCGTGTTCTGATCCAGGGTGGTCAACACCAGGTCGGGGATACCGAACTGGATGTCCTCGGGCCAGCGGTTGATGGCCTTGATCAGGTATATGGGCCGCAGGATCATATCCCGGATGGGTTTTAACAGGGCCTGCTTGATGATGAACAGCTCACGCTTGTCGGTGCCGGAAAAAGAGCCTTTGTTCTTTCCGGGTGTTGCACCGATCAGCGAGGGATGCACCCCGAGCCCGTAGCTCATGATGTTGCTCACTTCCTCGCTGTCCTCAAGGTATTCACCGCCCTTGAAGTGGTTCTCCAGGGCGGTGATCTTCAGACGGGGGAACTCCTTGCCGTCCATCGTCTGCTTAACGAAGGAAATGACGCTGCGGCCGGCCTTGGTCTCACCGGATAGAAAGTCATTGATGGACTTGTACTCCTTTTTGACCCGCTCCTTTCGCTTTTTGTCATCCATAATGCCTTCCTTGGCAAAAATCTCCTCAAAGTAGTTGTCGGCCAGCTGCACATGGTACTTGATCGACATCTGGTTGGTCAAAAGGGCCTTTTTGAACAGCAGGATCTGTGAGGCAAACTCCGCCCAGCCGGATTCGATGATCGAGTACCAATAGGGCTTTTGGTAATAGGTCTTGCCAGGGGTAGGGAAATTCACCGGTATGATGTAACGGAAGCGCTTCTCTCCGCGGGCAATACGGTTTCTTAAATCCTGTGTGGGATTTGACGAGCTTAGGACCGGTGTCACCGACACGGTGTCCTCACGGTATCCCTTGCTCCATTCGGCAGAATAGAAGTGATACTCGATCTCACCGGTCGTGGGATTCATGGACTCCCAGCGGGAAAAGCAGGCTTCCTTGTGATTTAGAAAGATGACCTTGCGTTTTTCGGGGACATCGCGGTTCAAGATAATCTCTGGAAAGACGTTGTAAAAGAAGTTCAAGTCCGTGAGCTGCTCCAGCAGGTAGCCGTTGATGTTGTTTTCCTCGAAAAAGGTGTTGATCTCCTTGCAGTCGTAGATGGGCTGAACCTTACGAATGTTGTTTTCCACAACATACCGGAATGGCTGGATGCCCTGTCCGTAGCTCACCTGGATGTTGAACAGCAAACCGGTGGTCATCACCGGATTGCGGTACACGATCTCCAGTACTTCATTCGGAAGCAGGTTATTTTCGCCCCAGGGAACGATGCCACGGTATTGCCTGCCATTTTTGGTAAAGGGCAACGGCTGGCTTTCTGAGGAGTAAAGGCTGACATTGTCGGTGAAGGTGACAATGGCCTTGGCTCCCGGAAGGTAGCCAGTGAAGTTGGGCATTATGACAATGTCTTCAAACATAGACCTTGGTATGGTTGAACTCTATGACGCTGTAAAGCTTTACCTGCCGAATCTCACCTGAGGATAGGATCCTGACATTGAATCGCTGGCCCTTTGAATAGAAGGAAGTACAGACCGCATTTTCTATGCTCACGACCTGGCCATTGGATTTGATAAAAGCAAGGGAAAATGCCACCGGCCGGCCACGGTTGTCTTTTCGGGTGAGCAGGATATGGAGTTTGGAAATGTGGATCATGATCCCAGGGGTAAAAGCTGGGACGAAATAAGAAAACTGTCACTGAGGAAAAAAGGACAACGGCTGTGAGCATAAAAAAAGGTGCGGCCGTTATGGCCGCACCGCGAAATGGCGAGGTGTCAGGATTGAACCTGATCTACTACCTGGGCATTGGAGTACAGGTAGCGTACCGGGAAGTAGGTATAGGTCTTTCCGTATTCGTCCGTTCTCTCAACCGGGCGACCCCAGACCAGGAAAGGTTTGGAGTTTTTCTTTACGACCTTTCCGGCCCTGGCCCAGCCTTCATAGGTGTTAAAAGTGATGTGCTTTGCTGTGGCATAGCTAGCCAGCAGGGCATCATTAATGGTTTTAAATTCACCAGCGGTGATTTTCGGTCTTAAGCTCTGGGTTAAGACTTTCAATGATGCTCTTTGATCTGCGATGGCAGACGTGTTTTCAGTTGCATTCATGGCATTTTGTTTTGTGTAGCCGTGCGAGGGCTACTGGTTATAAAAAAAAAATTACGCCAGTGAGCACCACGAGCAGGATAACAATAGGTCAAGGAGATCGGTCAGCTTTCGAAACTTGAGAGAAAATGACGAGACCAAAGGGGTAACCTGGACAAATAAGGATATCGGCCCGGGATATTGTCCTGAGGTTATCCTTGACGGATTTTTAGACTGCGAAGTAACTTCGCGGAGTTTTTATTTGAATAAAAAAGTAGCCCTTCCTGCGGTGAACAAGCATAAACGTGCGAGGGCAAAAACTGTATTGAATGCATTTATTTGAATTGGATTGTCTTTGATTGGATTGACCAAAAGGATAGCCTTCTTTTTCTCGGGGTGAAGCATGAGCAGAAAAAAGGGGCTGCCGGATAACCGGCAGCCCCCGGGAGATTATTTAGATTCTGTAAGAAGATCAATAATCATCTGGCGCGTGAGGCCATAGCTCATTGCTTCTGATACAGAGCAATCGATCAGCTTGCAGAGCTTATCGTAGGTCTGGAAAGACAGATAGTAAGGATCGTAGAGCGTACGGGCGTCTGTCGGGCGATTCGGGTTGAGAGTTAAGGCAATGTGTGTCATGGCTTTAAATTTTTGAAAGTGAAACAATTAAAAATTTTACGCTGTAAAACACACACGAGCCCGACTAACAATAGGTCAAGGAGATCGGTCAGCTTTCGAAACCTTGCGTGAAGAAAATGACGAGACCAGAATGGTAACCAGGACGGTACCGGATTGATGGGGAAAACCGTCTAAGAGTTATCCTTTACCGATTTTTAGGCGGCGAAGTAACTTTGCGTAGAAATTTTGAATGATGAACAAAAAATTGGGGGGGTACTGTAAAATGAAGGTTGTCCTTTTTGTAATGGTTCTAACGTTGAGCGCTGCGCGGTCGTTATGGGGCGTTTTATATTTTTATATCTTGTTCTGCCCATCCAACATGTATTTCCATTTCAACAATTCCATATTTTGAGGAAACTACAATTCTTTTAATCTCTGTCCTATTAAAAGAAGGAAAAGACGAATTCTCATCAACTTTAATAGTTTGGATTATTTCATTTCTTTCTTTTATAGCATCCTCAATCTTTAATATGTGATTGGTTAATGGACCACAATATTTTATTATCCATGAGTCATTTATTTTTGCATTAAAATCGAACATTTTATATTTGTCCTCATGGTTTTTAGGTTTAAAATAAACGATTTGATTTTCAGTGCTTAAGTATCCAACCGTGTCTATTTCTCCAACTGAAAAGATTAAAGCATTATTATTATTCTTGTCAATAACAAAATGAATTTGAAAGGTATCCTCATCAAGGGGAATGACTAAATTGGAGTCAGTGTCAAAATAGATAGAATCCCATTTAGAGACATTACCTAACGTTTCAAAATGATGAATTGGACTATAAGAGTCAAAACCAATATTTGAACTGCATGCGGCAATTATTGTCGTAATTAAGATTAAAACTATATGTAATATTATATTCATTTCAAAATGCCCCATAACGTTGTGCGCAGCGCCCCGGCCCGTATGAAGCGATTTGTAAAGTAACCCCGGGCTGGGCGCTGCGCGGTTGTTCTGCCCAGTTAATCAATTTTTAATCTTGTGATATTTATTTAAATAATCTTCTTGGTTATTTAAAAGCAAAGTGTCCATAATAAATAGATAGTAAGTTCCTAATCCACTTTTATAATCAGTATAATCGTCAGTATATCCCCAATGCATAGTTCCATAGGATCTTAAAAAAATGCCATTTTCTTTGCCTATGCAATATTCCCCTTTTGTGATAAGTGTGTCATTCTTATAATTTATTAAGATATGTTCCCAGGTATTATCATCGTTAAAAATATATTTGGAATAATCTAATTCAGATTTTGATGACCATGAACCAATTAAAACTTGTTTAGTTTTCTCATTTGTCTCATTAGCTGACTTATTCTCAAGTTTTGCTATTTGTCTGTTTTGTAAAATCACAATTATCATCAGAACTATGCTAGCAACGCTTGTAATTGTTAATATAATTGAACTTATAAGAGATACCCGTTTCCGTCTCCCTTTCTGTTTGTTTTTAATTTTAATCTTCTTCTCCTCTTCAAGATATCCTCCATTTTTTAAGAAAATCTCTCCATTTCCATTTATTGAAACAAGAGCGTCTTTTCCATCTTTGGTGGAAGTATCTATAAAATCAATATAACTATCATCTTTTATTTTTTTACATAAACTATAACAAATATTGAGATCCAAATTCAGATTAATGGATATTGTTTTGATATCCGTTTTCCTGAATTTTTCTATATATTCAAGAATCGTATGCTTTATTTTAATTTCATTCATATAATTGGCGCTAACGCCTTGCGGCTATGTTGCGTGCCGCATTTGTACCTTTATGTTTGTTGATGTTCACGATGCTCAAAGTTACAATTTCTTGTCTTGATGACCCGGATGCGCGGCATGCAATATGAGCCGCTGTTGCCAGCTGGTTATTACTTAAATTTCGTTAGTCTTTAGTTCTAAGTAGCTTTTTCTTCAGTTCCATAAACCCTTCCCATTTCTCCCTTGTATCGTAAAAAGTGATATAGAGAAATGAGTTTGAATTATGAACAACATATAGATTGCCGCTATTTGATGTAGTCACTTCATATAATTTCATTTTTGCTAATTCCTGGATATATTTACTTATTTGAGTTTCATTTTTAGAATTAATATAAAAAGATGTGTCTATTAATACTTTTCTATTATTCTTGTCATAAATTTCACTGCATCGTACAGAATCAATAGTAAATCTGGCTACTAATGTATCAGTCCAGTTGCTATATATAATAAACTTTTCATGATGCCCCCCCCATTCGCCACAGTCTGCAAATTCCGCAAATATTGTTAAAGTGTCCAAACTCCGTTTGAAAGCCTCTAATGGGGTCAGTTTCCAATCAGGACTAAGATGTGTTAATGAATATTTGTTTGAAGAGCTAAATTTTTTATTTAGTTGTCTTTCTGTTTTGCAACTTATAATAAAAAGTGAGAAAATTGAAAGAATCAATAGTATTTTAAGTTTTTCTATCATATAATTCTTTTACTTTTCTTTTTAACTTGCTGCCAACGTATGTGTATATTCATTGAATTTATTTTCAATTTATCAGTGCCACAATTGAATATACACACCCAAATATCGGGGTGTAAATGCAATTAATACACCGATAAAATCCATTTCAAAAAATCTACCATCATCATTTATTCAACAAATGCGAGACTGAATCAAAAAAGAATTTATCGATAATTTGGAAATTCAACTCAGCGCTCTAAAGTTACAAAAAAATCAGATGAAGTGCGAATAAAAAAAGGGAGCCTTGCGGCTCCGCTTTTCAGGACATCAGGTTTTCATCTGCGAAGGATAGGTAGGTATCCGGAGTGATGATCAGGTGGTCCAGCACCTGGATATCCAGGAAACTACCTGCCTGAATCAGCTTTTTGGTCAGGGCCTGATCAGCAGCAGAGGGTTCGGTGTTTCCGGATGGGTGGTTATGTGCTAGGATGATCGAGCTGGCGTTGGCCAGGAGAGCTGTGGAGAAGATCACTTTGGGATCTGCCACCGTACCGGAAACGCCACCCAGGGAGATCAGGGCGTATCCGATGACCTTGTTGGCCCGGTTCAGGCAGAGAATGTAGAAGGCTTCACGGTGTGACAGATCGGAACCCCAAACATCACGAAGGATATTGGAGGCATCCAGGCTGGAGGAGACCTTGTTGCACTCGGTGTAGGAAACTACTCCGTAGTTCATGCGAAGCTCGCGCACAAAAGTTTTGAATAAGGGTTGTGTGTTCATGGCAAGAAGTTTTGTGCAGCCGGTGAGAGCTGCTGGTTAAAAAAAAATTCAGCCGGAACGACCACGAGCAGGATAACATTAGGTCAAGGAGATGGGTCAGGTTTCGGAGTCATGAGAAAATGAACAGACCCAACGGGTAACAAAGCCGGAAAACAAAGAATCAGGATCCGGTGCATGTTATCCTTGACGGAATTTTAGACTGCGAAGTAACTTTGCAGGATTTTATGAGTAACAAGCAGCGAAGAGTCAGGTATCGGGAGTGCAACAAGGGAAAACCTGATGGGCAGGAAATTACCAACGGCTGTTTATAATAAGCGGATATTCAGCGCATAGCAATGGGCAAGAATCCAGGATAAAGGCTCTTTTTGCTTCGTTTTCTACATAGAAAAAGAAGTCGGCGGGATTTCGGATCCGGAATTCCAAAAAATAAGCGTCTAAATTCATTGAATTTAGACGCTTCCGCGGGATTAAAAGGACTGCAAGTCCTTTTTTATCAAGCTATGCCCCGCGCCGCCCTGAGGAAATTTGGTAATTACGGGCGGAGAGGATGCGTGAAATATGTAATTATAAAATGAAGGATACTCCCAGGTTGGTTAATATGAATTAGCATCATTCCCCTCGACAATCTTTATTTCCTCCTTATTTAATTCATAAAGTTGATAAACTATTTGATCAATTCTATTTTCGCAATAGTAAATTTTACTTTCAATTAGCGAAAGACTGGTTTGAAGTTTTGCTTCAGATTTTTCTTGATAAAGTTTTAAAATCTGACCGACCAATTCAACTATTTCATCATGCTTATTTTCAAGCAAATTTGATTCAACTATTTGCTTTGGAAGTGGGAGTTCAGATAAATTGGTTGCCAAAACCTTTGCAAAAACCTTATCTTTATTGTTTGACAAACCTTCATGTATAAAGTTTAAAAGTTTGCTATTAAGTAGTCCAAGAATAAATAATAATGAGACTGATGACTCTTTTCGTGGTTTGATACCATAGGAAAGGCTATCATAATAAAATTCATTTTTATCATAACAAGCAACAATATGATCAGCAGTTTTTCTGATAAGAATTTTATCTCCAAGATAAATCGATTCGTTTCTGAGTGCAAAATCTACCTTTAATTGTGCGGTCATTCCTACTTTAGACTTTATGTCCTTAGGTTTTATTTTCTTCTTTAATGATGCATCATAATTAACCCATGTCCCTGACCAAGTAAGATCATATCTTTTAATATCCCTTCCCAATAACATCTTTTTATAGTTTGAATTTAATTGTTCTGTGGAAAGAAGGATATGCCTGACATTCCCTGGATTTAAACCATTAAAGACATCACAAATAAGCTTTAATGGTACAGTGTCAATTTTAATCTTAATTCCTGACTTGAAGAATTTTCCTTGATATTCTTTCAACAATGAACTTTGGGATGAAGAATAGGATTGAAGAATTTTAAAAACTGGAAATACATTATCCACTTTATAATAAATAAGTAAGTTATTAAGTGGATCATTATGTCGGCTTCCAAAAAATAAAATACTATCACCGACTTCTGCATCTTCAAAAACCTTTTCACGAATTTCGACAATTTGGGAAATAACAAATTTTTGCAATAGAATATTTCTTGTTGAATTAAAATAAGTATTGAATACAAGAGATTTTGGTATTATGTAACCTAAAATTCCTGTCTCCTCTTTTAACAATTTAAGACCTCTTTCAAGAAATAGAATATATGTATTAATCTTATAAGCATTCAGTACATAACGCCCAGATAAGAAGTACTCTTTTTCATTTTTCCTATCATTTCCAATAAGAGAGTACGGGGGATTTCCAATGACCACATCAAATCCACCATTTATAAAGACATTCGGAAAAGCTCGATGCCAGTTGAAGGGTTTAATTTTTTTCTCAATACCAAATTCTATCTCAGATGAATAGAAGTCTAAATCAATCAGACTATTACCATCTTTTATATTATCATCAAGAGTTGGTAATATTCTTTCATTCCAAAGTTTCAATTGATTTTGAATTGATGCTTCTGTTTCACCTTCCATGCATTTAAGTAACAGACTCAATTTGGTTACTTCTACTGCATTAACATCAATATCCACCCCAAAAATATTGTTTAAAAGGATTCGCTTCTTTTCAGAGGTTGTTAGATGCCCTTCAGGAGTAAATGGCGTGTCTTTTTTCCCTTTCCAAGGCTTACCGATACTTGAATAATAATTTTTGTGGTAGTACAGCAAATATTCATACGCACCTATGAGAAATGATCCGCTTCCACATGCAGGATCAACAATTTTTATTCTGCTAATCTCGGCGGGTGTTTTTCCGTCAATTAATTTTCCAACTGTATTTTTAACGATATAATCAACAATGTACTGTGGCGTATAATAAACTCCACCAGCTTTCCGAACTTCAGGCTTTTCTTCAATTTTTGCATGATGGGCGGGAGTGATCCGGATCACTTTGCCCAGGAATTGTTCATAGGCACTGCCAAGGATCTCTACCGAAATAACAGAGAATTCATACGGGCATTCAGGATAGTACAATTCAGAGATAATCGTCCTGATGACCTTATTATCGACTTTTAGATGTTCCGTAATCCTGTCCTTGGTCATATCAAACAAACCGGAATTGTACTTTTCATCAGCTTTCCGGAACTGATCGAACAAGTTACGATAATAATCTCCCTGATGGATAGTATATTTCAGACTTCCATAGGGCTCTACGCCACGGTCTTCAGCAATACGAAGAAAGATCAGCCTGTCAATGGTCTGCTGTACAGCAAAATTTATTTCATCCTCATCGAGATATTTATTATTCCAGCTGATACTTGTTGCAAGATAAGTACGCCAATTATCAAGAGATTTTAAAAATTCTTTATCAACGGTTGTCGTCCCTTTTTTTAGTTCTGAATCCTTAACAAACTTATCAAAGCTCCCTTTTATGACATGCTCTTTACTGAATGTTTTCCATATGAAATCAAACTCTTTGATATAATCCCGAAAAGTTATGTACCTAATCCGGGCAACTGAGGCTTTGTCTTTTGGATCTGGTTTAGTAGAGCAATCATATATAGAAAATTCTTCAAAATCAGTAATAATACTGATGGGATGTTTTGCACTCCATCCATATCTACGCACTTGATAAGCAGGATTTATGTCTTCCTTAACTGTGACTGAAGGTTTTTTGGCTTCAACAAAGAAAAGACGTTTTCCTCCGGATAGGCGAAAAGAATAATCCGGAGCTTTGGTTGCACCTGCGACTTTTATTTTATCTTCATGAATAACCTCCCGATATGCTTCAGAAGCGCCCTGTTCATTATCCATATCCCAACCTAATGCTTTGAAGAAAGGATCAATGAAATCACGCCTAGTCTGAGTTTCATTATAATCCGGTTTCTTGTAGGATTCATATTGATCTTCGAAACGATGGACTAATGCTGAGATTTTATGGAGGGCTTCTTCTTTGGAGATCATGCTTGACTGATTATCTTAAATTAGAATCTCTTAAATATTTCTCCAAATTGATAGTGAAAACAATAATCTGAACAGCTAATTCTTTGGTCTTATTGATTAAATCATGGAGATCAGAATGATTAATATCTTGTAGAACAATTTCATTTCGACGAATGGATTCGAAAAATGGAATAACTTGTTCATCACTAAAATCTTCCGTAGTAAACACTAACGAATGTATTAATGTATTCCGCCTTTCTTTTACCTGGATAATATCTTGAATTAAATCCTTAATGCATATTTGGTTTTCATCTGTTAATTTTATTTGAGCCGAAAACATATTAATGCAATTCAATAATCTTGGTAATCCCTTTTCTTTTAATACTCTGAAACCGGATTCTGAGGATATGCTGAAAGTATTATACAAAATAGCTAAAAAAAATTGAAGTTTATTATATTCAAATGATAATCTACCAATTAATTCATATGTTTCCTTAGATAAATCCATGTAAAATATTGTACATTAATTAATTATTAATTATTTGGATTTAGTACTTCTAAATATTATTTAATAGAAAAATAAAAATGAATGAGCTATGTCTTTTTCCTTATTAATTTGACGATTTCTGAAATCTTGGAATCAAGTTTAGTTTTTGCATTAATTTCAGATTGAGAAGTGGTAGTACTCGATATACTTCTTTCCCGTCCATCATTGTACTGAACAATTATGTCTTTTAATTCATTTATCAATGTTCCAATTTCTTTAAAATCACTCAGTGATATCGCTTGAAAAGAATTTAGAAAATCAATTTTTTCTTGTTCAATGATTTTATTGGCAACTTGTAACGCATATATCTCCTGAATAGCTTCAATTAATCTTAATAGAAAATGTCTATTATGATCAAGTCTGATTTGTTTTCGGAATATTAAATAAGAAAAAATTGCAGTAATCATTGTTCCTATTAGGCCACCTAATGCACCACTTAATAAGTTATCCATGATTCTTAGTAAATTAAATTGACGGGCTTCGAAGGATTGTCAGTTTCAGGAATTACATTAGGAAAAGCCTGGATATTCCTATTTATATCCCGATTCCCAATTAATTTCAATATGTTATTTTGCATCATGAACTGTTGATAAACGCCCAATAATTTTCTTATTGATGAATCAAGACCAATTAATGATTCTGAATTTATAGCATTTAAACCTATTTCCCTAGCTTCATTCCTATCTATGACATATGAATGTGAATAATAATATTCTGTCAATTTTTTTACTGCTTCAGGTACTCTATCAAGCTGATTTTTTAGAGCATTTTCTTTTAACAGGATTTCTGCAATTTGTTTCGAAGAATTTAGAGCAGTTTGATATGAACCAATCAAATAAGGATCTAAAAGACTAGACATGTGGACTCTAAATTGAGGATCTACCTGAATTTTGTCAGTTTCTGTGCTTTCCAGAAAAGCAAAGAAATCTTTAATAGACCTTGCCGGCACTCTTACGTTTGGTTTATAAGGATGTTGAATAATGGGATCAATAGGCCCCAATTCAGCAAAAACTGTCATCACAATTTCATTAGCGCCAAGGGCTATAACAGTTGCTGCTGATTTTGCAGATAACGGAACAATAACATTAAATTCTTTACTATATTCTTTACAGATTTTTATTATTTTATAGGCTGAATCAAGAAATCCACCAGGACTATGAAGAAACAAATCTAATTTATCTAATTTTCTGCTTTCAGGTAACACCATTTCTATCGTATCAACAAGCATTCCCGCATCTTCAGGACCTACTAATGCATTTTGTGCAGCCATGTAAGAAATTAAGGTTGAATTTCTAAGTTTTTCAACATTCAGAACTGCATCATGGATTGTAATTTTTTCCATTTTATTTAATTTTTAATATTTCTAATCTTGATCGAAATTATTTAGCTAAAGTTATAAATCGTAAGGTAATATAAATTGATACTAAAGATTGAACAATTAATAAGAAATCATTTTTTAATAATCCAAATCAGGTACACAACTTTCAAATTTACGAGATTTTTAAGAAATTATTAAATAAAAATTCGAACTATAAGAAAATCGAAATTCTATTCAACCACCAAAGCTTGTAGAAGGAATAAGTAAAATAGATGATTCTGAAGGATGAAAATTACTTCCAAGAAAGAAGGTATCTGCCGCATCCGAAATATGCGTCGCTTCTTCCTGGGGATATTCTGGATCCCGTTCTTTGGATTTATCTTTTTCAAAGCCATTCCGGCCGTAAATGATGCCGGCTTGTTCCATGCTGAGAATTAGATATTCGCAATTGAATCTATTAAAGGTTGGGAAAAGGTACTTCTGGCCTTTCAAGGCTAAGTCCCAGTAGAATTGTTTTAGTTTATGAGCTACCGGTTTGCCGATATACTTTTCATCCACATACCACCCCCTGGACTGCAGAACACGAATCACTTCATCTTTGTACGAATATTCCATAACCGGATGCTGGGCTATGGCTGTAGCA
>Ga0116153_10002730_pt1 | contig 13356 bp, 6 predicted proteins | sample AD_UKC028_MetaG_FD_89896 | JGI IMG/M metagenome (GOLD analysis project Ga0116153, IMG submission 89896) | Active sludge microbial communities of municipal wastewater-treating anaerobic digesters from USA - AD_UKC028_MetaG | ecosystem: Engineered > Bioreactor > Anaerobic > Digestate | place: USA... | reverse complement strand
CAGCACCACCGCAACGATCCCGACCAGGGCGATCGCCAGCACCACGGACAACGACAAACCGGAATCGGATGGGGGCGGGGTGGGGGCGGCCGGAGGCAAACTCGGCGCAGCCGGGGCCGCCGCGCTGACCGTCGGCGGCTGGACCGGGGCGGGGACCTCGACTGGAGCCGGGCGCAGTGGAACCAGGCGCTGATGGATGGTTTGAAAAACCCCCTCGATCTCGCCGGCCTGATAAGCCCGAAAGTATTCGCCCGAGGTCTTCATGGCCAGGGTCTGGATGAGCGGGTAATCGGCGCGGTCGGTGAAAGCGATGGTAAAGAGGCGGACGCCAAGTTTCCGGCTTTCGGCCGTGAGGCTGTCCTTGAGCCACTGTTCCTTCTCCCGGTCGCGGGCGTTGTCACCGGTATCGACGATCCCGTCCGTAAGGAAGATAACGATCTTGCCGGCCTGCTCCCGGCCGTGGCTTCGCAGTTCGTACAAGGCGCGTTCGATGGCGGCCGGGCTGTTGGTGTACTGCCCTCGATAGTTCAGGCTGTCCAGGCCCTTCAGAAAATTGATCTTGGCGTTCAGGCCGTCGAGTGCGGTGAGCGGCTCGATCAGGCGGGCGTCCTGATCGAAGACGACCATCCCCAGCCGGGTGTTGGTGCTGATCCCCTCCAGAAACCGGGTAACCACCTCGCGGGTCAGCCGTTGCGGATCGTTTTGCTTCATGCTGCCGGAGTTGTCCAGCACCAGCACGATGTCCAGCGGCGGGTCGGCTACCGCCGCCGGGGATGTCATCGCCGCGTTCGGCGCCACCAGTGAATTCACGGGCTGGCCGTAGCTGAATGGCGACAGTGTGATCGCCAGCAGGCCCAGCACGATACGGCATCGCATCAATGGTCTCATGGCAACAGTCCCTAATTCTTACAGTTATTTTTTCCTCCGCCACGGCGCGGTCGTTCCAAACAGAGCCGGTGGCAGGCCAGTGTGATGCCCTTTATCAGCTTAATTTTATCAGCTTAATCGATAGTGAGTCTTCCTATCCGCCGCCAGCGCAGCCGTTACCGACTCAGAGTACAGTCCTTCGCTTGCCGCCCTTCTATCGCATTTCCCCCGTGATGAGGAACTTGAAATTTATCAAGGCCCGTTGCCAGCTTTCTATTCCGCACCCCGCTCAAGCGGGGTTTTTTATTCTTTGCACATCCTTGCATCACACGATTCGATGCTCCAGGCCCAAAAAATAAATTGAAATATTGCAGGAAAAGAACATTATTAGGAGCTATTTTCGCCTTTATGGAAAAAACTGATGCTTCTCGAGTTCCGTGTCAAGAACTACCGCTCCTTGCGGGACGAGCAGGTACTGACACTGGTGGCAGCCAAGGACACTACGCTACAAGCGCTCAACACTACACCCTCCGGGATCAAGGCAGCCCCGACGCTGTTACGAAGTGCCGTCATCTACGGCCCTAATGCCGGCGGCAAATCCAACCTCATCAAGGCGTTGCAATACATGCGGGCCGTGGTGGCCGAATCGGCGTCGGTAATGCAACCCGGCCAAACCTTCGCCGTGCAGCCCTTTCTACTGGATGCGGTGTCGCGCACGCAGCCGACCGAGTTCGAGGTGACCTTCGCCCTGGAGGGGGTGCGCCACCAGTATGGCTTTGCCCTGACCGCCGAGCGCATCACCCATGAATACTTGCTCGTATACAAGGCGTTCAAGCCGCAACAGTGGTTCACCAGACGCTACGACCCTGCTACCGGCCAGGATGGCTATGAATTCGGCTCCAGCCTGAAAGGTTCCAAGAGCGTCTGGGAAAGCGCCACCCGGCCCAATGCCCTGTTCTTGTCGATGGCGGTACAGTTGAATAGCACCCAACTGCACCCGGTGTTTGACTGGTTCGTCAATCGCCTGGTCATCCTCAACGACCTCACGCCGCTGAGCCCCACTTTCACCGTCGAGATGCTGCGCAAGCCGGCCGGGAAGCACGCGATTTGCAGTTTCCTGACGGCTGCCGACATCAGCCTCGCCGACATCGAGGTGGTCACCCGGACAGAGTCCGGTCCGACGCTCCATTTCGATCTGGCGGTAGGGAAATCGGAACTGCGCCAGGAAGAGCGGGAAGTGAATGAATTGCGGTTTCACCACGTTACCCCGCAGGGCCAGGCGGTGTTCAGCCTGGGGGACGAATCGATGGGAACTCGCAACCTGCTGTTCCTCACCGGTCCGATTCTGGATATTTTGGAAAAGGGCCTGACCTTGGTGATCGACGAACTTGATACCAGCCTGCACCCCCATCTGGTGCGCCGGCTGGTGGAGTTGTTCCACAACCCGAAGCTCAACACCAGGGGGGCCCAGTTGATCTTCACCACCCATGACACCTCGTTGCAGGACCTGGACTTGTTTCGGCGGGATCAGATCTGGTTTGTCGAGAAAGACCCCGATCAGGCCTCCCGGCTCTACCCCTTGTCAGATTTCAGCCCGCGCAAGCATGAAGCCCTGCAGCGCAGCTACTTGATCGGGCGGTATGGCGCTCTGCCCTTCTTCAGCGACTGGGAGCGACCCCACTGATGGGGCGGGACCAACACCCCAGGGCGCGGCAGCGTGAGCAGCTCCAGCGCAAGCAAAACCAGCGCGCCGGTTACGACCGCATTCTGATCGTGTCGGAAGGCAGCAAGACCGAGCCACAGTACTTCAGGGAAATCCGGGCGGCTTACCGGCTGCACACCGCCAATGTCGCCATCCTGCCCAGCCAATGGGGCACCGAACCGTTGCAGGTGGTGAAGTACGCCCGCAAGTTGTTTGTGTCCGGTGATCGCCACAATGGCGTCCGCGAACGGGCCTTCGAACAGGTATATGCCGTCTTTGACCGTGATGATCACCGTCGCTACTTCGAGGCTCTCCAGTTGGCCCAATCGCTGGATGGAAAGCTTCGCAATGACAACCGGCAGCCCGTGACCTTTCGGGCCATCGTCTCGATCCCCAGCTTCGAACTGTGGCTCCTGCTGCACTATGAGGATATCCGGCATCCGCTCCACCGTGACGAGGTGCTGAGACGTCTGAAGCAGTACCTGCCTGACTACGAGAAAGGTGGTATAGGAACTTTTGCGAAGACGCGGGACAACATGGAAACAGCCCGCCAGCGTGCCCGTCAACTGGCCGAACGGAGTGATTCTTACAACGATAGCGAGCCCTACTCCGATATCGCCGATCTGGTTGACGTACTTCAGCAATTGGGGCGTTAGTCCAGGCGCCCCAAGTACTGTCTGAGACCCGCCAGGGGTTGCCGCCCACCGCTGACGGTCTTCAACAGAGCCTGTATTTCCCGCCTACCATTCTCACAAACCGTCGTTCCAAACAGGCCGGTGGCAGGCAGACGTGATGCCTCTTATCATCTTAAATAGATGATGAGTCCCCATTGATACGTTTGGAGGAGGGCAATAAGGATGACCACCCCGTTATGGCACAAGCTCAAAGGTTGGCTGGGCACGAATGGCGAAGCTCCGGTTGCTACCCGTGGCACGGTGCTGCGGGCGCCGGATTCAGAGGCCGCCCCTCCGGTACCGGCAGCGCCCGTCCCGGCTCCCGCTCCCACCCTGAAGAAGCCGGACAGCCTGACGCCGGGCCAGGGGGCGGTTGCTCCAAACCGGCCGGTGAAATCCTCTACCGTCTACCCGCTCGGCCACGTCATTGCCGGGCGCTATAAAGTCGAGCGGGTGTTTGAAGGCGGGATGGGTTACGTCTACATCACGCAGGACAGAACCCAGAACCTGCGTTTCGCCATCAAGCAGCCCAAGGCGATGATGCTCCAGGTTCCGGATTTCTTCGCCCGGGTGGTGCGGGAAGCCGACGCCTGGACCGGGCTGGGGATGCATCCGCACATCGCCTATTGTTACTTCGTGCGCAGTATCGAGGATGTGCCCCATATCTTCGTCGAGTACGTGGACGGGGGCACGCTGCAAGACTGGATCGCCGACGGCAACTGTCTGGACTACCGAGTGGGGCTGGACCTGGCGATCCAGTGCTGTCATGGGATGGAACGGGCGCACCGCCGGGGGTTGCTGCACCGGGACCTGAAGCCGGCCAACATCCTGGTGACCCGTGACGGTCTGGCCAAGGTCACTGACTTTGGGCTGGTCGGGGAAGCCACCCCGGCGGAGCGCCGGCAGGTGGTGGTGCCGGCGAGGGGTGAGACCACCTACGGGATGCAGATGGGCACGCCGGAATACATGGCCCCGGAACAAGGCCGCGATCCGCGCCGACGCAGTGATAGCGTGCCTGATGGTGTGTGGTACGACTCCGATGTTTACAGTTTCGGGCTGTGTCTATGGGAGATGGTGTGCGGGCGGTTGCCGTTTACCCACTGGGCGGCCCACACCGGCCCGCCCCCGGAACCCCGGGAGGCGCGGCGGGATTTGCCGGCGAGTCTGCGGACCCTGCTGCTGGAGGTGATCGCCCTGGATCGGCACCAGCGCCCCCAGGATTTTGCCCAACTGCGCGAGCGGTTGAACAGCATTTACCGGGAGTTGTTCCGGCAGGACGCCCCCCATTACCGCATCCCGGTGCTGGACACCAGCGCCGCCGAACTGACCAACCAGGGCTATTCCTACTACGAACTGGGCAAACCGGCTGAAGCCCTGGCCTGCTTTCGGCAAGCGGTCGAGAAAGACCCCACTCATCCACAGGCGATTTACAACCTCAGCCTGTTGCAGTGGCGAGCGGGCGAGATCGACGACGTGGAAGTGCTGCGGCGGTTGGAGAACTGCGGCAACAACCCGGAGAACTCGGCCGAGACGCTGGCGGAACTGACCGCCCAAGTCCACGCCGAGCGGTCCGATCCTGACGCCGCGCGGGCTTGCCTGGAAGCCTATCCAGGCCGGTATGAAGTATTGTTTGCGGGTGTGGAGATCAGACCTATCCGGTGCTTGCGCACCCTAACCGGGCATACGCACGTGGTCTTAGCTGTTGGGATAACGTGTGACGGGCGACGGGCGTTGTCAGGTAGCCAAGACCACACCCTCAAACTCTGGAACCTGGAAACCGGCGAGTGCTTGCATACCCTGACCGGGCATACGGACGCGGTCATGTCTCTAGCGATAACCGGTGATAGGCAGCGAGCACTGTCGGGGAGTAATGACCATACCCTCAAGCTTTGGGACCTGGAAACCGGGCAGTGTCTGCACACCCTGACCGGGCATACCTATGGGGTCAACACTGTGGCAGTGATAAGTGATGGGCGACGGGGGCTATCAGGAAGTGACGATTGCACAATCAAGCTCTGGAATTTGGAAACTGGGCAGTGTCTGCGCACCCTGACCGGGCATACGAGTAGGGTTGAGGCTGTGGCGGTGACCAGCGACGGGCGGCGAGCACTATCGGGGAGTGACGATCACACCCTTAAACTCTGGGACCTGGAAACGGGGGAATGCCTGCGCACTCTGACCGAGCAATCGGTCACGGCTGTGGCGGTAACCGGCGATGGGCGATGGGCGTTATCGGGAAGCTGGGATTGCACTATCAAGTTCTGGAACTTGGAAACCGGGCAGTGCTTGCATACCCTGACCAGACAGGGCGATGTCACGGCCGTAGCGATAATGGGTAACGGACAGCGGGGACTGTCAGTTAGCAGTTTCTATAGTACCATTAAGCTATGGGAATTGGCGACAGGACAATGCCGACGCACCTTATTTGGGCATAAAAAAGGGGTCTATGCTGTAACGGCGACGGATGATGGACGATGGATGCTATCGGGAAGTGAGGACCAAACTCTCAAACTCTGGGACTTGTCCACAGGCGCTTACCGGGCCATCCTGCAGGTAGCGCCTCCAGAGAGCTGGACTGAAAAACACCAAGCCTATAACGCCCTGCAACAGGCGCTAACCCAAACCGACATCTGCCTGGCTCAGGGTGATTTTAAGGATGCTCAAGCCACCCTGTTAGCTGCCTGGGAAGAGATCGGTTTCCGGCCTGACACCGCACTGCAAGATCGTTATAACCGGTTAATACACCGAGGCACAATCGCTGACCTACGTGTGGGTTATCAGGTGAAAACCATCTCCGGGCATACGAGCTGGGTCGATGCTGTGGCAATGACAAGCGACGGGCGGCGAGCACTGTCGGCGAGTGCAGACCAAACTCTCAAGCTCTGGGACCTGGAAACAGGTAAGTGCTTATGCACTCTATTCGGACATACACATCGAGTAACGGCCGTGGCAGTGTTGGGTGACGGGAGACGGGCTCTATCAGCTGGCTTTGACAACACCCTCAAGATTTGGGACCTGGAAACCGGCGCATGTCTGTGTACCCTAAGCGGGCATACAAACGTGGTCGAGGTTGTGGCGGTGACGGACAATGGGCTGCGGGGGTTGTCGGGAAGCGGAGATAAAACCCTCAAGCTTTGGGACTTGGAAACGGGTGAGTGTCTGCGCACCCTGACCGGGCATACGAGTGGGGTCGCAGCCGTAGCAGTGACCAACGATGGGCGGCATGCGCTGTCGGGGAGTTGGGACCAGAGCCTCAAACTCTGGGACCTGGAAACGGGTGAGTGCCTTCGCACTTTGACCGGGCATACCGACACGGTCAGGGCCGTGGCGGTGATGGCCGACGGGCAGCGGGCGCTGTCGGGGAGCGTTGACATGACCCTCAAGCTCTGGGACTTGGACACCGGCGAATGTCGACGCACCCTGAACGGGCATATGGATAGTGTCAGCGCTGTTGTGGTGGCAGACGATGGGCGGCATGCGCTGTCGGGGAGTTGGGACCAGAGCCTCAAACTCTGGGACCTGGACACCGGTGAGTGCCTGTACACCCTAACTGGCTATTCAAGTGCGGTCTATTCTGTGGCCGTGACGGGCGACGGGCAGCGTGCGCTGTCCGGCCAAGACAATACCCTCATCCTCTGGCAACTCATCTGGGACCTGGAATTCCCAGATCAGAAATAGCGACACGACAGGAAAGATCAGTCCACCGCTACGAGGCTGGCACCCAGTCAGACCGCAATACTTTGCCTAGCTGTGCCTGAAACGGTGCCATACTCTCAGTTTTGGCAATTGAACGTTCATCGAATAGAGTAGCCCATTAAGTAAATTTTAGGCCATTAGGAGGATAGATGACTAGAAAAAAGAAAGAACCGGAGAGAACTACGATTATTACTTCCCCGAATCGTAGACCATATGGTGCAAAGCTAACCTTGTTATTAGAAAAATATACAAATTTCCATATATATGGAGAATGTACATTATTGGTAAAACCGGATATTATATTACGGATTGAGCCAAAAAAATTAAGGTATCAGGAAGAAGAAAGCTGGGAGATATATGTTGAGGGTTTTTCAACTGCAGGCGAGGCTGAACAATTCGGGCTAAAGGTTGCGTTAGGATTTTTATGGACGGCAGTTCAAGGACACTACTCAGCCAGGTTATTGTATCAAACTCCGTTACCTTGTTTTGTTTACGATAGGACCCGATCAATGGGTCCGTTTATGTCTGCTTTTGGAACGGTATCACAAACAAAGGGAATAGCAGATATCGTAGACCCACTCGATCAAATTATTTCCTCAAGAAAAGACATTGATCCTAGGCTACTGGTTGCACTAGAAATATTCGTTGCCTCTAGGCTTGAAACAACTGAAAGGGCAAGATTTCTAGGTATAGCATCATCAATCGAGCCTATTGCTGTACAAGAAAAATACGAAGATGAAAATTTGGTTAGCTTGATCAGTGAATTCAAAACAAAATTAAACGACTCGGATATATCTCAAAATATAAAAGATAGCCTCCAAGGGAGAATCGATCAGTTACGCGTAGAATCAGTATCAAAAGCAATAAAAAGACTTATTAATAAATCATTGCCTGATAATCCTGATGCACTTGAAATTATAGAGGAGGCTTACGGTTTGAGGAGTAAGATTTTACATGAAGGATCTACAGATGCAGATTTACAACAAAAAAGCCAGAAAGTAGAAGAAGTGATTAGAAAAATATTCGAGAAATATATTTCAGATTACTTGAATAATGAGCACAAATAGCGAAGCGGTCCGCATCGCCCTCGAGCATCTGCGCCAGGAACTGGAGCAGCGCCGCCTACAGGGGTTCTAAGCCCAAACCCCAGAAAATTCCGTGAGTCCTGTTTTCGCTTGTTGCTCGCCAAAACTTTCCGTAGTTAGCCCTAAATACGGAAAGTTTTTAACGGCAATCACGGTCGAATCGGGGCTGAAGAGGTACAAATCGGGCTATCCCAACCATCGTAAACTGGAAAGATTACTGCACCGGAAAAATCTGGGGTTTGGGCTTAGAACCCCCTACAGGAATCGGCGCACTTGTACGCGCAAATCTACGATGAAGATGCTGAACTTCAAGCGTTGACAGCTTCAGCCAGCCAGGATTGGCCCACATGGCGGCGTTGCGACGTGGACTGATCCTCGACGCTAATCTCGATCCGCCCGAGGGTTTGAATAGCCCCTTCAACCGGCGGACCGCGCTGGCGCCGCCGGCAGCAGCGCCTCCAAATCCCGCCGCAGCAACCGGTTCTTCGCCATCAACGCCGCCGCGATGGCATCCAGATACGGGCGGTGGACATCCAGCAGCTTGACCGTATTCTCCAACTCCCGCTTGAGCATTCCCCGCACCGTGTCGGTCACCTGGCCATACAGCGGGCTGCCGACCGCCTCGGCCTGTTTCAGCAGTTCCGGCGCCGCCAGCGGCCCGAAGTCCTCGTCCATCCCGTAGCGGCAGATCATCTGCCGGGCCAGCCGGGTGGCGTAGTCGAGATCGCCGGACGCGCCGGTGGTCAACCCCGCTTCCGGCCCGTAGTACACCTGTTCCGCCGCCCGCCCGCCCAGGGCTGTACGGATGCTGGCCAGGAGTTCAGCCCGGGTCCGGCTCTCCCGCTGCAACTCCGCTTCGCTGCGGCGCATCCCCCCGCCCCGCCCGGCGCGGGCCACGATGGACACCTCCACCGGCCACCAACCGGACAGCCAGTACATCAGCGCATGTCCCGCTTCATGGCGGGCGGTGCTCTCCAGAAACTCTGGCGACCAGGGCCGGGCCTCACCTTCGCGGGCGGTGTCAATGGCCTCGATCAGCAGGTCATCGTCCATGCGCCGATTCTGCCGCAACGCCCGCCGCGCCGCCGTCTCCAGCACCCGTTCCAGATCGGCCAGCGACATCCCCACGGTCTTCTCCGCCACCAGTTCCAGCGCCGCCGGGGAAACCGGATGGCGCTCGGAATCAGCCAGTCGCGCCTCCAGATACCGCCGCCGCGCCGCCGTGTCCGGCAGGTCCACCCGAATCGCCCGCGCGAAGCGCCGCACCAGCGCCGGGTCCAGGGTGCGGGTTGAACGCTCCGGCGCGTCGGCATCGTCCGCCTGAATGCCGAAATTGGTCGCCGCCAGCACGAATACCGGCCGGTCCGGCGCCGGGCTGGTGAAGCCGTCCAGTTCGGTGAGCAGGGCGTTCAAGGTGTTCTCCTCGGCATGAGCGCCAGGGCCGCCGGTGCGTACCCGGCCGATGGCGTCGATTTCGTCGATGAACACGATGGCCGGGGCATAGCGACGCGCCCGGGCAAACAGGTCGCGCACCGCCTGCGGTCCGCTGCCCTGCCAGATCGTGACGAAGGCGCTGGCGGTCGTGGGGATAAACGCCACCTCGGATTCCCCCGCCAGCGCCCGCGCCAGCAGAGTCTTACCGGTGCCCGGCGGGCCGTACAGCAACACTCCCCGGGGTGGCTTCAGGCCCAAGGCGGCATAGCGGCGCGGCTCCTTCAGGTACTCGATGAAAAACTGCAATTCCTCCTTGGCGACGTCGGCGCCGATCACGTCGGCCAGGCGCACCTGGGGCCGCTCGACCTCGTCCAGCACCTCGCCGGCATCCGTCGCCGCCAGCGCCCGGCCCAGCCGCAACTGGCGCAACCGCACAGTCAGCTCGCGCCCCTCCCGCTCCAGCCGGGGCGCGGTGGTGAACGACAGCACCTGGCGCTGCTGGCCCAACCGCGCCGCTTCCCGTTCCCGGTACACCCGGTGGCACAGCGCCAGCAACTCGGCGGCGAATACAGCGCCCAGGTGGGGCCAGTCCGCGCCCGCAAGACCGGTCAACCGGCTCACCAGCACTCCCCGCGCCCCGCCACCCCGGATGCAGGCGGCGAAGCGTTCGGGATCAACGCTCACGGGGGTATCCGCCGCTTCCGGTTGCTCCACCAGCAGCCAGACCGGCAGTTCCGGGAGGCGCTGGTGCAATTCGCGCAATCGTTCCTGACCCTGCGCCAACCCCCGGGCGGCGGCCGGCAGATGATCAAATTGCAGCACGGTGCCCGCAGCGCCGGTCTTCTCTTCCAGCCCCAGCGTCACCAGCGCCAGCACGGGCTGAACGCCGGCCAGCACGGTCCAGGCCGCTGCTGCCGAATCGGCCCCGCGCCAGTCCACCGCGTCGATCTGCTCCCGGTAACGCTGCACCATGTCCGGGCCAGCCACCAGCAGCACCACCGGCCGCTCGTCCGGCGCGAACAACCGGCGCAGCGTCGGGTCTTCAGCCAGGGCCTCCGCTTCCAGGACAAAGCGCACCGCATCAACCCGCGCGAAAACCTCCTCCAGCCGCTCGGTTTTGAACAGGCGACAGAATTGGAATAGTTCCGCCTTGACGAAGCGCTCGGCCTGGGCGCACAGGGTGCGGGCGTCAGCCCGGGCGCCTTCCCGCAATACCAGGCTCAGGGCCACCGCCTCGTCGAACTCGATCCGTTTGGCGTACTGCCGCTCCAGCAGGCCCGCGACCCGTTCCAGTTCAGCCTGCACCACCCGCTCCAGTTCGTTCACTCCGAGGGGGTTGAACAACACCGGATAGCCCTTCGCCAGCCGCGAGCACAGCGCGGCGGGGAAGAACGGCTGGCCGGTGCGAGGATCAATGTCGCTGGCCAGGGCATCCAGAATGGTCTGGCGGTGAAACAGGGTATGGGCAGCGGCCACCCCGCTGGCGTTCGGCCGGTCGTACAGCTTGCGGCCGGCGTTGGTGGTGAAGATCACCACGGTGTCGCGAAAGGCGACGTTGCGCTCGTGGTATTGATCCTCCAGCAGGCCGGCGTCGAGAATCTGGAAAAACAACTGGACGGTATTGAGATGGGCCTTCTCGATCTCGTCGAACAGCAGCACGGCGTCGGGATTCTTTTCGACGAATTCGGTGAGGATGCCGGGATGCGCCCCCTTGTAGCTCCTGGCCCAGCCGACCAGCGCCTGAAACTGCTGGTGATCGGCGTAGGCGCTCATGTCGAAACGCCTGAAAGGCCGCTCCAGCCCGGCAGCAGCCAGCTCCGCCAGCAGCGTCTTGCCCACCCCAGGCGGGCCGGCGAAGATGAAACAGGCGCGTGGCGCTTGGCGCTGGACCTCCGCCGCCGCGACCAACTCGCTGTTGAACAGCCCTTCGATGAAGGCGTCCACCGCGTGATCCTGGCCGAACAGCCGGGCCTGCACCGCCGCGCGCAGGGTCCGCAGCCGGTCGGTCAATTCGTCCAGGCGCGGGGTTTGCGCGGCTTGCTCCTGCCAGGTTGCCAGCAGGGCCAGCACCGCCTCGCGCGGGCGGGGCGCGACCTGGAATACCGCACAGGCTTCCCGCGAGAGGGCCGTAGCTCCGGCCAGATGGTCCGGGCCGATCAACCCTGGTTGGCGGCGCTCTGGCGCCAAATCAGCCAGCGCTTTGGCCTCGTTTAGCAGCGCCCGCGTTGGGGTGGCCAGCGGCAGGCGGCCCGCGCTCAATAGAGGTTGATCGGCGATCATCGGGCTGCGCGCCGTCAGGTCCGCGACGCTCAGGGCGAGGGCCTCGGCCAGCCGGGTGCGGGTTTCCGGTCGTCTTGCCAGGGCGGCCAGCAGGAACGGCAGCGCCAATTCCTGACTCCCTGCCCCGGCGGCATAGTGCTTGGCGAGATCAATGACGGTTTGGGCGCGGTCAGTGAACATTGGGGAGTGCTCAAAGTTGTGAAGGCAAGCCGGTAGCCGCGACCGACCGGAGCCACATGGCCTGGGTGAGCCGTTGCCAGTTCATATCCTTGTCCAGCCAGCGCCGCCAGGCCGCCGGCTCGACCGGACACAGGCAGCGCGGCGGCTGGGCGCGCAGGGCGTGGGCCAGTACGGTGCGGTAGGTCTGCTGGACCGCCGAATCGGGCTTATCCCGAATGGCTGGCAATACCAGGATCAAATCCTCCTGCCCGGCTGCCTGGCCCAGCAGTTCGGACAGCCGTTCAGGGTATTGATCGGGATGCTCGGCCGGCCAGGCGCGCAAATCAACCAGCCGGCGCCACGGGGGCAATGCCCCAGCCGGGCGGGTGGAGAGGAGGTGCGCCAGTTCCGCCACCGTGGCGGCGATGGCCGCGGCGGCGCCGATCAACAACACGCAACGGGTTCGTGGCTGGCCCCACAGTTGGAGCAGGGCGGTGCATTCCGGCTGGCGGTCGGGATGGGACGGGATCTGACTGGCGGCCGCCAGCGGCACCAGGTCAGGGCCGGCTGCGATCCCTTGGCCGGGATTCAAGATCTCGGCCGGTTTGGCATCCAGCGCCTCCCCCAGGACGGCGATCATCACCGGGGTGGGCGAGGCCAGCAGGGCTGCCAGCAGGTGGCCCACGCCAATGTCTGCTTGCCCCTGCTGGCGGGCCAGATCGCGGGCGGCGGCGAACCGTTCCCGGCTGGCAGGGGAGCGATGAATCTCTACCGGACCCGCCGGCGGCTGGTTGCCCCGGCCCAGCCTGGCCCGCAGTCCCCGACGTGCCCTCCGGCTATCGATCCGCCGACGTTCCAACTCTGCCTGGACCCGAAGGACATCGTCGGCCAGGGACTGGGCCAGTTCAGCCGCGATGCCGGCTTGCCTGAACGCTGCCGGGGACAGTTCGGCGAATTTCAGCACCGCCTCCAGCAGATGTTCCGGTTCAATGGCGGTAAACGCCGCGTTGACTGCCTCCTGGGCCGCCAGTTGCCAGATGATGTCCAAGGTTGCTGAAAGTTTCATGCACGGACCTCGGTAGGGGTGGCGGTGGTTTGTCTTGACGGACGATGGCCTGAATCTCGGCGTTGGCCAACTTTGCAAAGTCTCGATGTGTACTGATAAAGTTTCAACGTGACCTCCCGGTGAGGGAGGAATGCGCCCGTCGCTTTTTCGCCAGGCCGCTTCACTTCCAGCGCGCTTCAACGTGACCTCCCGGTGAGGGAGGAATGCGCCGATTTTGCGCGCTTCTTTCAGCAGAGCGCGGATGCTTCAACGTGACCTCCCGGTGAGGGAGGAATGCGCCTCAGGCGGCTCCGCAAATCGATGAAAATGACGCTGGCTTCAACGTGACCTCCCGGTGAGGGAGGAATGCGCCCCGTTACGACCTATGGTGACATTTCCCAGCGGACTGCGCTT
>Ga0116153_10002729_pt1 | contig 13360 bp, 12 predicted proteins | sample AD_UKC028_MetaG_FD_89896 | JGI IMG/M metagenome (GOLD analysis project Ga0116153, IMG submission 89896) | Active sludge microbial communities of municipal wastewater-treating anaerobic digesters from USA - AD_UKC028_MetaG | ecosystem: Engineered > Bioreactor > Anaerobic > Digestate | place: USA... | reverse complement strand
TCCTGCCCATGAACCAGCTAGGGTCGCCGCCCGAGAGCGCTTGCCGCAGCGGGGATTATGGGCGGACTTAAGATTTGGTCGTTTTAAGGGCAGCTTGGAGCTTTTCAGCCTCGATGGACATGAGCTTGAATCCTTGTTTTGCAGCCAATTTGGCCAGAAGCCGACGTTGGCTTTCCTCATATTGCATTTCGTACTGTCTGAGACCTTTTTCAACATAGGCCAAGCCGTGCTTGAGCGTCCGGTAATAGAGGAGCGCAATCTTTCTCGCCACCGCCTTGGTCGCGACCAGCCCGCCTTTGGCCTTTTTGAGACGACGGAAGAACCCGCCCAGAGCTTTGTCGACCGTCCGAGCCAGGCTCCGTGCGCCGAGGCGAAAGAGGCGCCCAGCTCGATTACACTGGCGCTTCACCAACCCCTTGCGTTTGCCGCTCTGAGCCGTGCCTGGACTCAAGCCCAGCCAACTGGTGAAGTCTTTCTCCGTTTTCCAAGCGCTCATATCCGTGCCAGTCTCTGCGATCAATTGCACGAGGAGGCCGTCGGCAATGCCAGCCACCGCAGTCACATCGCGTCCACCGCAGACCTGTTTAAGCAATTCGTGAAGATCATCGATCTGAGGCGCGTTCTTACTCTGCCGTTTAGCGGCCTCAGGCTTGGGAGAGCTCGGTCCATTTGCTCCTGGATTGGGCGGCGGACTTTGTTCGGCCAAGCCCTTGAGAACCCGTTCGACCTGACGGTCGCATTCGACCAGCAGCCCTTGGTAAAACTTCCAGGCTGCAACCGCTTGCCCAAGAGTGAACAGATGTTCCTCACGCCAGGTGCCCCGCAACGACTCAATGAGGCGCTCTCGCTTCTTCTTCTTGATTTGCTCATCGCACAGATCGAGCAGGTGCTCCGGATCGCGTTCCCCAGCCAGAATGGCCTCGATGACCTTCTGCCCGCTCACCCCAGTCAGATCACTGATCACGTCGTGGAACTTGATATTCATCCGCTCCAGGGCCTTCTGCATCCTCTGCACCTGACTAGCCGCTCCCATCACATGGTCGGCTCGCAATCGCATGTAGTCCTGCAAGCGCCGGATTTCAGCCGTCGGCACAAACCCGCTCCGCAGCAAACCATGGGCATGCAGCGTCGCGATCCACTGGCAATCGGCCATATCCGTCTTACGCCCAGGAAGATTTCGCACCGCTCGGCCGTTGACCATTACAACTTCAATTCCAGCCGTCTCCAGGACTTCAAAGACGTAGAGCCAGTAAACCCCAGTGGCTTCCAGGGCGACGGTTTTTACGCCTTCCTTCAGGAAGTGATCGCGCAACCGGTAAACCTCGTTGGTAAACGTTCCGAATACCACCGGTTCGTCTCCGGCAATCGACGTGTGGAGTTTTTCACTTCCCACGTCGATTCCGGCGGCATGGGGATTGATGACGGGCAGACTCTTCATAACTGGTCCTATGCTTCAAACCAGAGCGTCCGCCGCCCGCCCATCGTCATGGAGGACAAACCTGCCCAACGGGAAGCTAAGCTCACCAAACAGTGCAAATGTCGATGGAGCGGGACCAATCTAATCGACGAGCAGCCCTGCGGCGCGTCAAAGGAAAACCGGCCACGCTGCGGCAAGCGCTCACGGGCGGCGACCCTAGCTGGTTCATGGGCAGGATGATTAAGATTAAGATGAAGATTAGGAGGGAGACTTGTAGGGGGGGAGGATAGCGGGTTCATGGGGGACCTCGACCTGCTGTTACACGCGTATTGGGACCATGAACCTCGGAGGGACGAGCTCTGCGAGTCCCCATATCTTCGCCAGATGAAATCACAACGAACCAGCGTTTCCCAATCCATTCTGTCAGCCCCATTGACCAATTGCTCATCTTGTTTCATTTGCTTGTGGCATTTGGCGAGGGAGCCGTCGCGATACTTGGAGTATTTCTCGCGCGCCACCTCGCGCTGAACCAGTTCAATGCCGTGGCGCACGATCTCGCTTTCGCAATGTTCAAGGACAGAACCGATGAAAGTTTGACCCAAGTCAAGGATTCCCGGCTTTGCCTATTGACTTTCCCAGGATAGAGGCGCTTGGTTTCTACTTAGCAATTTTAATTTTCATTTTTATTTTATCTTATCCTGTATGACAACTCGCGCGCATGCCTCTCGATGGTTTTCCTTTTCTAAAAACCGCCGGCTTTTGTTGCGGTATCTCGCCCGACCGCTCCTGATGGGGATAGGGATCGCCTATTCCCACAGCTCGGCGGCTCAAGGAATATTGCCGGGCCTGACCTTGATCCCCAACACCGGAATCGCCGGCAGTGAGTTTTATATCCGGGGCCAAGTGGCGGTCGGCTCGACAGGGATCCGGGTTTTCTGGAACGATGGACGCACGGCTCGTGGACTGCTGGAGCAACCGGTGGATTCCCAGGGTTTCTACAGTATCAGGCTTGTGGTTCCTGGGGATGCGCAACCCGGTGTGGCAACGGTCCACGTGATTCCGTTGAAATCCATTGGATTGGACCTTGCCTCAGCGGCATTCACGGTTATACCGACCCCGCCGGGGGCGGTATCCGGTCAGATCCTCAGCGGGGGCCGTCTGAATCTGCCGGTTAGCGGGGCGGAGGTGCGTTTGCTCGATTCCCAGGGAGCGCCTTCGGGCAGCGCCATAACGGACAATCTGGGTCAATACTCCTTTCGGGACTTAAAACCGGGCGTGTATTCCTTGTTGGCGCGCACGGACGGGCATTACTTCGAAGAGACGGCGGTCTCCGTTGTCGCTGGAAGTTTAAGTTCGGGCGCGAAGGTGGTGGCGAAGCCGAGTCCAACTCCCGCGCCGGCCATCGTAAGTTTTGTGGGGGCGGTTGCCCTCCCCTTGGGCGTTGTGGAATCGTCTTATCCCGTTCTGGTCAGCGACCAACAGAACGCCAAGAGCAGCGGTCTGATTGCCTCGTTTCCCTGTTTGCCTCCGGACAGCGTGCCGGTTTATGTGCGGTTCTGGGCGGAGGTGCAGTTCCCCTCCAGCGCTCCGGAAGCCGATCGCCAAGTGGTGTTCGAGGTGATCGATGCGCAAGGCAAGACCGTTCACAAAACAACCAAGCCGCAAATGGATCCCGTGTATGGCGCCGAGCCCGCGTTGAATTTTCCGGCGTATACCAGCAATCCAGGATTCTTGGATTGGAACGTCAGCTCCTTTCCCCCAGGGGACTTGGTATTGCGTGTGACGCCCTACATCGCCGGTCAAGCCGGAACTGGTCGAGTCTACACGATTCGCATGATCGATCTGAACCACCGATGGTTCAACAACTGGGTGAAACGGATTTACAACCCCGCGACAGAGCGGCCGGTCAAGGTCATTTCCGGATCGGGCAAGCTCATTTACATTCTGAACGCGCAACTGCCTAATCCCGCAGCCACCCTGCCTTTGCCGGACATCGACCTGGAGATCATCAAGTTTGCCAATCAAGTGGGGGTCAGCGTGCCGCAATTCCAGGAGACATTCATGACCCCGGTGACCGGTTCGGGGGCCAAGCTCAGTCCTGGGGCAATGAAAGCCAATTTGAAAGCCGACGTGAAACTGCTTGGCCAGAAAGTCCTGAACCAGTCCCTGCCCTATAAACCCGTTTTGACCAAAGCCGGCTCGGTGGATTACTACCGGATCGATCCGACTGCGTTAGCTCAAAAGAATCTGGGCAAATACACGATTTGGCGTCACCCCCTGGCCACGGGCATCCTGGAAGTGGAAATTCCCATTCCACCTTGCTGCATTCCTGCTGTGCCGTGCGACTGCTGGCAGGAGATTGCCGCAGGCTGGGATTTGTATGTCGATTTGACCCTCGCGGTCGGGGCCGATGTCGCTTCGAAGATTCTGAAGGACCTGGCCCTGACCATGAACCTCACCCCCTACGTCAGCGCGACGGTCGGAGGGCATTTCATCGCCAAGGCGGGCGCGTTCGGAATCGGATGCTCGGCTGAGGCCAATGTCTCCGGCACGGCCAAGGTCCACCTGCCGGTAAAATACCAGAGCGCTCCGTCGGCCAAGGCCGGCTTTGACACCCCCTGCGTGTCCGTGTCAGCGCAGGTGAAGGGCAGCGTGAGCTGCGTGCCAGGACTAAACGGGAAAAAGAATTTCGGTCCCTGGTATTGGCCGGGGGAGTGCACGGCTCCAACCCAGCTGGCCGCCGCTGCAGAATGGGGGATGGCCGAGCCCGAGATTTATATCAACAACGCCCCTTCTCTGGCAGTCAACGGAATCGGACAAGCGATTTCAGTTTGGGCCGATGACGAGGCTGCAATCAGCGAACAATCGATTCCTTGGGTTTATTCGAGCTATTTTGATGGTCAAAGCTGGGGTCCCCCACAAAAGGTGACTCAAACTCCGGCGTTGGTCATTGAACCCAAGCTCGCCTTTTTGGGATACGACCGTGCCGTAGCGATATGGGCACAGAATAAGGTTCCCATCGACCGCATTCTGGCCGGGCAACCGACCTCACTGACCGATCAAGAGATTTGGTTTTCGGTTTGGGACGGCTCGGCGTGGTCGGATCCCAGACCGCTCACTGATGATGTCATTGGCGACTGCAATCCGGTGATTGCCTCCCACCCCAGCTCGGGCAAGATGATGGCGAGTTGGTTTCGGGCGGGAGACGACGTTTCGGTCTCCCAGGTTTACTCGTTGTTTGACGGGAGATCCTGGAGCGATCCGCTGCCAATCACTATCAGTTCAAGCTTCCTGGATTGTCAGTTGGATCTGCAATTTGACCCCACGGGCAAGGCCTGGGCGGTATGGATGCGCGACCAGGATGGAAACTTGACCACCCGGAACGATCGTCAATTGATGCTGGCCCAATGGGACGGGCGCTCGTGGTCCATTCCGGAGGTTATACCGGACCATCCCGAAGGCGCTTTTGCGCCCGCGATCGCCGTGGACCGCCAACAACAACCCCTGGTGGTGTTCACCGTTCCTCCCGTCGATCCGTCGGGCAACCTCAGCAGCGGTGTGGGCAATCGCAGCACCCTCTGGGCGGCTTACCAACGATTCGGAAGTTGGGCTGTGGCGCCTATTGGCCGCAATACCTACGCGGAAGCGCCGGTCGTTGCAATCAATCGGGAAAATCAAGCCCTGGTGATGTTCCGGCGATTCGGGGATGACACAGAAGAACACTCGGATGGGGATCTGGCCCTGGCCGTGGCGGACTTGAACAACCGCTCGCTGGAATGGAGTCAGGATTACCTGACGCACGACAATCAAACCAACTGGAAAATTGCCCTTGCGATCGATGAGCGTTCCGCGGAGAGTTTCGTGGTCAACGTCAAACTTCCCGCAGTCCAGAGGCCCCTGGAGGCCCGTTCATTAACGGCATCGCCGCTGGGGTCGGTGAGTCTTGTGCCGGTAACTGCGCAACCCGACGGCTCCGTTCTTGCCCAAATGCGGTTCCCCAATCAAATGGACTTGTCGATACAACCTGAAACCATTCAATTCTCAAATCCGCATCCCGGTCATGGCGAAACGATCACGGTTACGGCGGCCGTGCGCAATACCGGCTTCAAGGCGATCGCGGCATCGTCCCGGTTTACGGTCAAGTTTTACGACGGCCCCTGGCAGCGAGGAGAGACTCCCTTCGCTCAAGAGACCGTGAGTGCGACCCTCCCTTTTGGCGCGTCGATCGCGGTGTCGGCTGCCTATGCAGTCCGCCAGGCGGGATTGCGTGACATCACTGTGGTGGTGGATCAGGAAAATGTCGTGGCTGAGTCCGACGAATCAAACAATACGGCCTCTTTGGCATTAGGCCAGGTGCCTGAGCCGCAGGATTTGGTGGCTTACGGCGATGACAGCACGGGACAGATCCATATGACCTGGTCGGCGTCGGCGATGGCCGAACCGGCGTTGTATTTGATTTATCGTTCCACAACGGCCGGTCGTGATTATGAACTGGTGGGCAGCACGCTCGAAACGGCCTTTGCGGACCGGTTGGCAAATCCGAGGGTCCCCTATTATTACACGGTGGTGGCCCGAGATCCAAATGGCGTCTTATCAGCCCCGAGCGACGAAGCCCCAGGCAGCTTGGGCCTCGAGGCAGAAGACCCGCCGGTCTTGCAGATTGTTAATTCGCCGCCTTTTATTGTCCTTTCATGGTCCTCGGCATTGGAAGGATTCCGCTTGCAGCAAACCCGCTCCCTGCAAGGCCCATCGTCGCCATGGGAGAATGTCACCGAACCGGCTGTCGAGACAGGCGACCAGTTGCAGGTCACACTGCCGGTTGACCAAATCTCACGTTTTTATCGTCTCATCAAATCCCAATGACCAACTCCAAAATCGACCAGCGCTTTATTGACGGTTTTGCGAATGGCCGGCACCCGATCCGGATCGGGCAGGATTTCTGTCGAACGCAAGCCACCGGCATTGGGAATGCCGACGAGGTCCCTGGCTGCGGCCAGAGCGCGTTCAGCGGCGCGGACGGAACATCCGGACTCCCTGGCTTTCACCACGAGCTCGGTCAGCAGCAAGAGAGCTTCGTAGTCCTGCAAGCCTTGGCGGATTTGCTCGAGGCGGATGGTGCTGACGGGGCCGTTCACTCCCACTGGTTTTCCGGGATAAGCCAGGTAACCATCGCCGTCGGGGTAACGGATCCAGTAGAATTTTTTTCCTTCATCGCTTTGACGGATGAACTGGTGCCAGCCCACCTGCCAGGGATTGTAGGTCCACCAGGCCAAACCCCAAAACTCAACCCCATCGTTACCTTGCCATCTCGGTAGTCGAATTGCGGTGGCGGATGGATTTCATTGATGCCCAGGCGGTGCTCGGCGATGAACCGCAGCCACCGTCGATGATCCTCCTGGGTAACCACCCCGCTGTCAAAAACACCGCCTGGCCCAAACCGGAAATCCAGAATGGCACGGAGACGCCCTTGATCGGGCAATGCGAAGGGCAAGACCTTTACCTTCAGAGGATTCTGTAAATTTCCCGAGTGTTTTGACTCAGGGTGATTTCGGCCCGGTAAAGGCCGGGCTCGGCCTGTTTGGGTGCATGAATGGTGAACCAGAGCGGCCGGGTCTGGCCCGGTGTGAGGACCGTGTTCGATCCTGGCGCCAGCGGATCCGGCCACCAACCACTCCAGCCGTCGGTGGCCGGAGCCCCCTGGGGCAGCTTGCGGCACCATTCGGGAACATCGGCGGTGTGCACGCGGACCCACTCCCCGTCGAGCACCTCACAGAGGACAATGCCGTCGTGGCGCAATGTTCCTTGCGTGTTCATCGTCAAGTGAATCTGGAGGGTTGCCGCATCGGGAGGCGCCCGAAAAAAGCCTTGCGAATTGACCCAGCCGGAGTCGCCGCTCACTGTGGGTTGAGTGCCCACCATGGCGCCGCTCCGCGTCAAACCGCCTTCGCCATCATGGAAGTGGGCATGCAGAGTGGCCCAACTCCGCAACCGGCTTGCGCTCAGCCAACCGCTCAGAAAATAGAGCGCGCCCGGTTTGACTCGGATTTCCTCCGAGTACCAGCCCAGCCAATCGTTTCGGGGATCTGGAACAACTCCTCGCTTCCAGCAGGCAGCCGGGCTGGAAACAAAAGCACGCTACCTTGTCCCAGCATATACGAGGCCAGATCGGTCCCATCGCTGGAGGCGACGCGCGCCTCGGAATCCAATCCGACTCCCGGCAGGCGGGCCAGGGCCTGTCGCAGATTCACTCGCACCAAGGCCGTCGAGTTCGCTTGCTCGTCAAAATGACGCACGCGCACTTCGGCCCGATTCCGCCAATCCCGGCCCTGCCGGATTCTTAGGCCTGACGGAGGCCTGATCTGAAATCGCTCCACGGGACCAACGGTCACCCCCAGCCCCGCCCGATCCGGATCGAGAACCCGGCCAACCCATTTCGAGGAGAGAAAATCGGGCACGGCCCATGCCTCCGCGTTTCCCGCATACACGAGCAACGTCGCAGCCGAGCCTGCTGGGCATTCCACCGGGACAAGCAATCGGTCGTCTGAGGCAAGGGAACCCGTCCGTTTGGATAACTTGCGCGCATCCAACAACTCGAAGAGCAGTTCCACTCCATCGGCACGGGTCACCCGGAGTGATTCCACCCGGGCGCCGGCCAGACCGGGAAGCGCAAGCCCGAGTGGTTCGCCGATCACCGGCGTGCTCGAGCGGTTCGTGATGGTCACCGCAACCCGTTTCGGCCAGTAACCGCTGTTCCCCAGATACAGCGATGGCGCCCAGGGCACCGCGGCCATCGAGAGGAGTGTCGAGCAAAGCAGCGCCAATAGGACGGTCCGTCGTAAGTTCATGGGGTCTGAAACAATTCCAGTTGTCCGTTGGATGGACGCCTGAAGGCCCTCCTATTCAACACCGGGCCTTCGTTCCGCAACCCGGTCTTCCGGCAGACCACTCGAAACAAATCGCCAATCTGTTGGGCCCAATTGCCCTCGCCAGACAGCCGGTAACCGAAGCGCGGATCATTGAGCCGGCCGCCGCGAATCGATCGGATTCGGTCCAGGATTTTCTCCTTTCGCAACGGCTCGTGCACGGTGAGCCAGGCCTCGAAGAGCGGAGCCACGGCCATCGGCAGCCGAACGATTTCCATGCCGGCCCACGAGGCGCCGGCTCGGGCCGCGGCTTTCAGGATGGCGGGGATTTCCTGGTCGGTGAGACCCGGAATGATGGGGGCCACCATGACGCCCACCGGAATCCCGGCGCCCGCAAGGATTTCGATGGCCTCCAAACGCATACTCGGCGAGGAACTGCGAGGTTCCAGCCGCCGAATCAGGTTCGCGTCGAGCGAGGTAATCGATAAACCAACCGACACCGCATGGTGCCGGTTGAGCTCGGCCAATACATCCTGGTCCCGGGTAACCAGATGGTTTTTCGTCACCAGATTGACCGGATTTCGGCACTCGGCCAGAACCGCCAAACACCGGCGTGTCAGTTGCAGTTTTCGTTCGATAGGCTGATAGGCATCGGTCACGCCGCTCAGAGCCAGCGTCTGGGGTTGCCAGCGAGGCGAACGTAGTTCCCGTCTCAATAACTGCGGGGCTTCTTCCTTCACCAGGATCCGGCTCTCGAAATCGAGCCCCGCGGAGAATCCCAGATACTCGTGGGTGGGACGCGCGAAACAGTAGGCGCACCCGTGTTCACATCCCCGATAGGGATTCAAACTGAATGTGAACGGTATATCGGGACTGTTGTTGCGGGTAATGACAGTCCGGGTGTGATCCCGCAGAAACTGAGTCCGAGGCGCGGTGGGATCTTCGAGATCAGCATCCCGATCACGCTCATAGTGCAGCAAGGCAAATCGGTTCGGCGGATTGCCGCCGGCGCCGCGACCCCGGGGTGGTAAAGGATTCGCGGTCATCGGCTCTCAACGCAACAGACGGAACAGCCATGAAACCGTCCCTCCCGGAATATCCCGGTGATCTCCGCGCCCGGCATGCGGCCCCCCGATCAAGCCTAATCCCCCGTCAAACTCCCCGGCACACAATGCAACAGCCCTGGCATTCGGAGACGCTCCTGATTGAACTTTTCGTAACTCATGATATCGACATGTCCGTCGAACGATAGCATGCTGCCGCCCTTCCTCCCATGCAACCGGCCCAAGCCTTCGCCCTGCGAGGGATAACTGCTGGCATCGTTGTAGCAACTCTGGCCCGGATAATACTTGTAGTAGTTCGGCTCGTCCGGCTCCCACATCATGTAGGCGACCGGATTAAAGGCCGATATCTTGTGCGATCTCCCATTCAGCGCGCCATACCCGTTCACCGCGCCATTCATGATATAGGTCGAGAACTTGTTCTGGCGCTTCGAGTAGTAGGGATTGGCCGCGGCGTTGGTCTTGTCTTTCGGACAGTAGTAAACCTGGTAATTGTGGATAAGCGGCCAAAGCAATCCGGTCCCGTGCCCCTTGTCGAGATTGGTCAGGTTCAGCGCCGGCGGCTGTCCACCAACCGGTTTATACAGCCAGCAGTGATAATCGTTGCCCCAACCGGGGTGCGGCATGAAATCCGAACAGTCGCTGGCATACATATGGACCGCGAGACCAAGCTGGCGGTAGTTGCTGACGCAACGCGCGCGAATGGCCGTCTCCTTCGCCTGCGACAGGGCCGGCAACAGCATGCCCGCCAGGATCGCAATGATGGCAATCACAACCAGGAGTTCAATCAGGGTAAATGCTTTGCCGAAATCGTCTCGAGAGCGCTCAGTGTTCATAGGGATCCTTTAACAACGAGTCCCATCTTGGCCCTCCCGGGAACCGAAGGAAAGCCTTTTTGCAGACTTCCGCGCAAACAAGGCGCGAGCGACGAGCATATCCCCAGTGATGTGTGAGGAACGAGCAACGAAGTATGCGCAGGAAAGATCTGCCGCCCGGCCTCTCAGGTTTCTGTCACGACCTTCCAGCCGACGGCATCCGCCAACGCGGCAACCGGTTCTTGGAGGTCGCCATAGAACGTGACCCGATGCCAGCCCCAGACATCCCACATCGTAAAAAGCTTCTCAAAATCGCCCAACGGCTGCGCGCGGAGCTTGGTGCGACACGCGCGATCGTTCGAATCATTCCCCACCGCCATGGCCTGATGAAACAGGATTTCCTTCCGTTTCGGTTCGAACTGGAGGGATGTGGTGAGATACCCCGTCGGCAGGATTGACCGTATCGAGGCCCCCTGACGATCCTCGGAATGGGTCAATATTTGGTAGGGATTGGCCGGGCCCGTGGGCCCGAAAACCTTGGTCGGCGCCACGCAATGGGCGTAAATGATCTCGCGCTTCGAGGTGTCCATGACCGGATCGGAGATATAACCGGGCCGGCCTTGAGTCAGGGTGGTGATTGCGACCATGGTCGCCGTAGACCGAACATCGCATTCGCACGCCCCGACCAGGCCATCATCGACCAACTGGCAGAAGCCCAGGCACGGATAGGCGCTGATATGATTGCCATAAAAACCCCCCAGACAATTGATGGTGATAGCGTTGGCGCCGTGCTTCTTCATCAGCGCCTTCTGGCCCAGGTACATCGCCGCCGATTTCTCGATCGTTTCCCGCGGGACGCCCTCGATGCGTTGGGCCCCTTTTTCCCATCGATCCGCCCAGTCGCGCGCTTCATCCCGGCTGGCCGTTTGCGCCAGATCGTTCAGTTCGGCAAACGGGACGTAAACAACGGGGATGCCCATAATCTCGGTGGCCGGGCCGCCTTTTTGATCGCGAATGGCAAGGATCTTCGATTCCTTAAGCCGGTTCACACAGTCAGCAATGGGAAGACACCGGAGAGGATCGGCAGCGCGGTCGCGGTCGCCGGCCTTCGGGGTGCGTTGTTCCCTCGAGCGCGAGGTTGCCGCGACGAACTCCACCGCCGGGAGCCCCTGTCGGACGACCTCGAAACACTTCACCGCATCAATTAAGTCCTGGGGTTCAGACGAGGAAACAAATCCCACGTTCGTGGACCGCATCCGCAACAAGGCCGCGTTGTAGGTCAGGAAACCGCCCGTGCCCGCGTACGTGAAGTCGGCGTACAGCACCGGTTTGCCGGAAGCCGCGAGGGTCTGGACGACACGCGGCCAGTTGTTCATTTGAATGGCCAGGTATCCGTCAACACGGGTCGTCTCGTCTTCCTTCAGGATCTTGCCGGCTTCCTCCTCCGTGCTTGCCATCGACGTCACAAACTCGAATTCCGGGCATTGGTTGGCCAAAGCCGCCTCGAGGCGGTTCATGACCGGCACGAAATCATACCCGATATGAGGCCACGTGGGGCGCGGCTGTTTGGCGCCGAACAGCACGTAGACAATTCGAATCCGGAGCCGGTCAGCCGGGGACGAAGCGCCAAACACACGCGGAATCGCCCAGGCACCCAACGCGGCCGCACAAGTTGTGCCGCTCTTCTCCAGAAAAGACCGGCGGCTCATGGGACAACAGCCGCATACCGACAGGTTTGGAGTCATCAAGGCCTCTTTTGTTTTCATACGCATGGTTCTTCGAGGGGATCGCGAGAATGCATAACACAGAACCTGCCGTTTGCCGATCACATAATCGAAACGCGAGTTAATGCCAATCAACGCGAATAAAATCGGAGGCATCCTGTTGGCTGAATCTCAATTCACAGATGACTATTCGATCCGGCCGGCTATCTATGCTGACCGGATGAAAGGAAAGTGAGGACTTCAGGACTGTCCCCCAGAAATTCCATATTTTGGAGGCTCATCCTAATAAGGCACCTGGCCGCCGGTTTTCCCGGAGCCAGGCCAGAAAGCGTGCCGGGGTGATGATCTCGATCCCAAAGGGCTTGCCCAACACGAGCAAATCTTGGTCACGGCTAACCACTAACTTGGCGCGCACCGCCAGGGCGCAGGCCAGAAACGGATCATCCTTCGGGTCACGGCTCCGGCCCTTGCCCAACGGGATTGGCTCGACCCAGTCTGCTTTCAGGCGCAGCCAAGCCAACGCGCCAGCGCTGTTGCAGGCCGGAAAACGAGGTTGGAACTCGGCGACGACCGCTTCGTATTCGGTGAAAACTTCGGAGGAAACGCCCACCGCATACCATCGTCGCGCCAATCCCGCCAGGCAACGACGCGCCGTGCTTCGGGGCCAGAAGATGGCACTAACGACGGTATTGGTGTCGAGGACAACCGTAGTCATGCCGCCGGCGTGGTTGACCTCCTGCCACGATGGCGCTCAATGGCAGCCTTCATAGCCGCATCGTCTTCCTCTGTCGGTTCCCCTCGCGGCGCATCGGGATAGTTTCCGAATACGTGCTCGTACTGCTCAATCTCGCGCTCCTGCATCTGGCGAACGGCATCCCGAACGACTTCGTTCTCGTTCTGGTACCGCCCGGACCGCACCTGCTCCTTAATATAACGCCGGAGCTCAGCGGTCAGATTCACGTTCAAGGTCTGCGTCATCATGGGAGACAAGATACGCGATATGGCCATCTTTGGCAATGTTTGGCTTACGACGCCGGTCCGCTTCGAAAAAGGGGTCAGTCCCGGTTATTGTAGAAATGGCTTGTTTGTTATTGGCGCGATGGCATTCTTGGCCCCATGCCGCGCAAGCTGAGAGTCCAGTATCCGGGCGCGATCTATCACGTCATGAACCGGGGTGACCGTCGCGAACCCATCTTCAAGGACGACCAGGATCGTGAGTGTTTTATCCGGACCCTTGCCGAAGCGGCTGGGAAGACTGGCGGGCAGGTTCATGCGTATTGTCTGATGCCCAATCATTTCCATTTGGTGGTGGAGACGCCGCAGGGGAATCTGGTAGCGGGCATGAAGTGGTTCCTGGGAACCTATACCGCGCGGTTCAACCGTCGGCACAAGGTCTATGGGCACCTGTTCAGCGGGCGCTACAAGGCGTTGATCGTGGACGGCAGTGGAAACGGATACCTGCGGACGCTATGCGACTACG
>Ga0116153_10002726_pt1 | contig 13367 bp, 14 predicted proteins | sample AD_UKC028_MetaG_FD_89896 | JGI IMG/M metagenome (GOLD analysis project Ga0116153, IMG submission 89896) | Active sludge microbial communities of municipal wastewater-treating anaerobic digesters from USA - AD_UKC028_MetaG | ecosystem: Engineered > Bioreactor > Anaerobic > Digestate | place: USA... | reverse complement strand
GCTGTCGTGGGCATACCACCTCGGCGTGTCCCCCGCGTTCGTGTTCATCAACTCGACGCAGCCTTGGCTCGTCACTGGTCCGGTTCTAGCTGGGAAGTTTGGCCTCAAGCCCGCTACCGAGGCACTGACCAAAGCTGCTGCCGACTCGTTTGGCGTCCTGAAGGCGGCGCGGTCCGACATGAGCAAGCCGTTTGCCGAGCGCATGACGCAGGCACTCGACCTGTCCAAGCTGTCCAAGATGGAGCAGGCGATGGCGGAGTCACTCATTCGCCGCCGCATCCTCGACATCGGCATGGAGCACGACTTGTCCACCGAGGCGCAGGGCACAAACCCCATGCTGGCTAAAATCCAGAAAGTGATGGGGTGGGCGACGCAGCAGGTTGAGCTGACGAACCGACTCACGACCTCTTTGGCGTCGTATCGCCTAGCGATTAGCAAGGGCGCGACGCACGACGCCGCGGTGGAGTACGCGTACGACACGACCAGCCAGACGCAGTTCGACTACAACGCGGGCAACACGGCGCGGGTGATGCGTGAAGGTGGGCCGGTGCCTATGGCTAAACTGGTGTTCCAGTTCCGCCGGTACCAGCAAAGCATGATGTACCTGCTCGGCAAGAACTTTAACCACGCGTTCCGCGGAACTGACGCAGAGAAAGAAGTGGCTAGGGCGACATTGAAGTATTTGTTTGCCTCGCAAGGACTTGTTGCTGGCACGTTGGGCATGCCGATGGCGGGCGTTGCGCTCGCGCTTGCGGGTCTTGGTGGTGACGAGGATGACGAAGAAGGTTCGCCGGAAGTTCGGTACCGTAACTGGCTGACCAAGCTGGTCGGTAAGGACGCTGCGGCAGTTCTCGCTGATGGTATCCCCACCATGTTCGGGGTGAACATCTCGAAGCGTCTCGGCACCGGCGACGTTGCCAACCCGTTCCCAATGGCGAAGTTCAGCGGCACGGACGGCAACAACCGGAACACTGTCGGTCAGGCGCTGGTCAATGTCGCCGGCGCTCCAGCGAACATGGCCGTCGGCATCCTCGACGCGCAACAACTGTTCTCGTCGGGCCAGTGGAATAAGGGCGTTGAGAAACTCGCGCAGTTTGGCGGCAAGTGGCCGGCGGACCTCTTGCGGGCACACCGGTTCTCGTCCGAGGGCATGACCGATCGCCACGGGCGCGTGATCGTCCCTGCTGAAGAGTTCGACGGCATTGACATCATGCTGCGCGCAGCGGGGTTTGCTCCTGCGAAAGAGTCTGAGTACTATGCTGCCAACAACGCCAAGATGGATGTGACAAGCGCCATTCGGGACAAACGCAAGGCGACCATCGAGCGGTTGGCGATTCGTGCCGAGCGCGGCGAGTCCATCTCCAGTCTCATCAAGGACGACGCCGTCGTCGAGTTCAATGCGAAGCACAACCGCAGCGGCGAGCTTGGCCGGATCACTGCCGCTGACGTCATGAAAAAGACGGTCGCGGACAAAAAAATACCCCGCCAGCGTGACGCCAGCGGGGTTAGGTTCACCAATGCAGAACGGGACTTCAGGGGGCTCACGGAGTTTGCGCGGTAGGAGAGTTGTGCTACACTCCGCTCCGTCATCTCCCTCCCCTACCTCTCGGTAGGTTCGCCCACCGTTACGGTGGGCGCTTTTTTATCCGGCGTGCAGACGTATCACCGTCTCGGTGTGCGGGGACACCGCCTTGGCCCCGGCTTCAGGGTCGAACTCAAGGCACGGTGCCGCACCCAACTGCGTGAAACCAACGACGCCTTTACCCAACGCCGCACGGACCACACCGGTCCGCATATCGACTCCGGGCAGCGACGTGCGCAGCACCTTCGACTCCATCAACTCGCGCTTGAACGCCTGGAACGGCACACCGTTTTCCGCACACCACGTCGTTACGGCACGGCGCGTGAGGATCAGGCGGGGCTTTTCTCCGTCGATGCCGAGAGCCAGCCTGCCTTCGACCGGCCCGTGAATCGGGATCATCGGGTGTTCCCCCGCGGTGTTCGACCGCGCATCCGCCGTCGAGTAGCGCTTCGTCACCAACAGCCGGCCAACCATGTCAGCCATCATGTGTGCGAAGTGATCCTCTGGGGTATTCGCCGCGGTGTTGCGCTGCATCCGCAGCATGTCGGCGTGCGCCAAGGCCCACTGCATGACCCCTTTCGGGTCGAAGTGCAGAAACCCCAACTTTCTGGCGAAGAACAACCCAACGTACGCCGTCGTGATGAGGTGGCAATAGAACCGTTCCGCCCCCGCGTTGACGCCGAGCGCCTTGTGCACCTTGGCGAACACAGAACGTAGCGCCTCTTCCACCATCGGGCGGTTGCGAATCACGAACCTGATCCACTCCACCCCAACAGCCCCGTGCGTACGCATCAACCTGTCGGCGACATCTTTGCCGTCGGGTAGCGACATGTGCGCGTTCGCCTTGTAGTACTCGACGTCAACTTCAAACACGCGCATGCGTGCCGCTTCCGGGTCAATGTCCTTGTTCTCGCCCAGCAACGCTTCGATATTCTTGTTGCTGGTCAGGAAGCTCGGTACGTTCCACGGAGGTAGCGGGTTGCGCTCCCGCCCTGCGGTCGTGCCGCCGGCCTTCATCTGCCCGTGTGACAGGGTGTAGAGGGCGTCGGACATTTGGTACGGCAGCGGCAGCGACGTCGTGATCTCGTCGAACAGCGTAGGCATGTGGCCCATGTTGCTCAGTCTGATCGGCAACGCCAGCGGCGTGAATTTCGTCAGGCAGAACTTGTCGACGTCGCCGTAGATGTTCAGCGCGTGCCGCACGGCGGTCGACTTGCCATACGCAGTTCCACGGCTTGTCAGGGCGTACGGGATGCCGCGCCACATCGGGTCAGCGACCAACGGACTGAGGATCGCCCCGAAAGCCAGCCCGAAAGCGAACTGGAACGGCTCGGAGTTCTCCCTGTTGTAGAGGTAGTTCGTATCTGCCACCCAGTCGGCGACAGAACCTTCCGTGCGAAATGCCGCCAGCAGTTCGGGTGACGTAATGTTCTCGCGGCTCACTTCAACCGTCTTGATCTCGGTTGCCGTCACCATTTTGTTGCCAATCAGGAACCCTTGGTAGTCGTGCTTCCACCCAAACTGCGAATAGGTTTCGACGACCTCTTTCTGGTTCCTCAGATTCGTCATGTACCGGTTCATAAATAGACTCGTCAAGTTGTCGTCGAGCACCGTAATCAGGCATCCTGCGAGCGCCGTGCGCAGCGTTCTTTTGTCTGCGACACTCTTGGTCGGTATCTCGAACTGCCTGATGCGCCCACGAATGTGCGCAGCCAGTCTGAAAACGTGGGTGCCGTCCTCCAGAAAGATCATGTCCGTCGGGTAGAACAGAGGGGAAGCGATGAACTTGTGCTCCCACACCTGCGTTTCCGGGTTCTTCACTTTGGCGTAAACCTTGTCTGCCGCCACGTCGTACCCAAACCCTTCCGGCCAGCCAAACGGCGAGGTGTCCCCCTCAACGTCCGGGTTCTTCTTTGGTGCCGCTTCCGGAACACTACGTAGCGCGGTGTCGTGCCGTAGCGTCACGGGTTCTTCTGCGACGGCCTCGGTGATCTGCGGTACTACGACTTCATGGTTGTATCCCAACTGAACGGGCGACGTGCATTTCTGCGTGCAGCCGGCGCAGGCGTCAGGGTTCTTCTCTTTGAACGTCGCACACGAAGTCGGCCCCTTCGACCACTGGTCCATCTTCATCTGCGTGTGTGCGTAGTCGTACTCGGGGTGTTTGGCACTCCACTCGTGCGCCCACTTCTCGCCGTCGACGAAGAACTTGATCAGGCCCAGACTGACGAACCAGACGGGCTCCGACATGCCGCCAGTTCTGGCGAACTCTGCCAACTGGTTACAGTGCTGCACTGCAATGTCTGCGAATGACTCCGGGTAGTCGGCAGAACCGAAGTCGGCCAGGTTGCCCGTGCCGCCCTGCATGTAACTCGGCACAAGCGCCTGCGAAGTCAGCTCGTTCTGCTCGATGTACCCTTGCAGTATCCTGCGATACTCCTGCGCCGGCAGCGGGGCAGAACCGTTCGCCAGAACCTTGACGAGCTGTGGCTCCTTGCCCGCCTTGTAGTTGTGCGACCCTGCTGGCCGCAGGACGCTGGAGCAATCCTTGTCACGGCTCGGGTCGAATTTGATCTGCAAGTGGCGCATGATGACGCGCTGCAAACACGCAACACGCTCCCATTCTGCTGCTGGAATTTCATCGGTGAAGCACCAGTAGGTGTGCAGCCCGTAGCCGGAGCTGACCACCATCGGGTCAGGCAAGCCCGTCGCGGCGATGTACGCCTTGACGCCCATCAATGCTTCCTTGCGCGTGGCGTACGACATACCGGTGTCGGCTTTGCCTACGTCCCAGTCCATCCACAGCGACTTGACGTTCTGCGCGTTGTCCTGCGTGCGGCCGACGACGTAAGTGAAGTCGGTGCCGCGCTGGGTCTTCATCGTTTCATGCTTGACCTCCTTGTACGTCGCCATCGCGAAGTACGCATTGTTGTGGCGGGAGTCGATCTCCCTGACTTTATCCACCATGTCGTCGATGTCGGCGACCGGGTAGTGAACCATGACCCCGCCGCGAGGGTGGTGGGGTTTGACCAGCCATTCAGTGACGAACTTGAAACCGGTGGCGGGTAGTATTCTTTGAAGAAACGTCTGTGTGTCCATTACGCCCCCGTAGAAAGACAGCCATGATAACCGGAGCGACTAGCGGGCAAGCTGACTTTTCAGTTTGGCGACGAGTTTTTTCCGTGCTTTGCGCGATGTGTCCGTAGTGGGCAACATCCCTTTTTCTATCCCGGCGTCGAGCATCCGCGCGGCGCGGAGAAGTTGCCGCTCTGTCAGGTTGTGCGGCGTACGCCGCCCGCAGATGTACTCGTGAAGCGACGCACGAGATACGCCTGTAATGATGGCGAACTCCGTCTTGTATAGCCCCGCTCGGGCAATGATCGAGAAGTCCATTTTTATCCTTTGAAAGATGCCGGTTACGGTTCCGGCGCTGCCGTACCCCACGCAAATTCGCGCTTCGCACAGCCGTACGGGGGAGACTTAGTCGTCGAAGTCCAGGTCGTCAAGCGACACAGCTACAGCATCGACAATGGGCTGAACTGCCGGGGCAGGAGCCGGGGCAGGAGCCGGGGCAGGAGCCGGGGCAGGAGCCGGGGCAGGAGCAGCCAGCGAAGCAGCGACGTGCGCAGGAGCATCAGGCAGGTGCGACGGAGCCGCCTCCATGCCGATAATCTGCTTGACGAGCTCGGAGCCAGCCATCTCCACGGCGTCGTGGTAGTCCTTTTCCGAGGCCCAGCCGAGCGGCTTGAGCGTCACCAGCGGGTGCGACACGGTGTAGTCGAACCCCGCCTTCGTCACGATGGCGAACGAATCCTTCACGCCACGCTTCGACAGGTACTGGCCGAACTCGCGCAAAGGCTTCAGCGACGCCGCAGGGATGCGCAGCAGCATCGGGTCTTTGACCGCGCCCGGAGCCGCAACCGCGAGCCGCTTGGAGTCACTGCACGCCTTGGCCTTCTTGCCCGCCTCGGTGATAACAGCACCCCACTGGTTTTGCGGACAGAGCGCGCACTTCGTGGCTTGCGGGTTCGGCACACCTTCATCGGGGGTAACGCCGTCGTTCGACGAACAGTCCGGCGCGTCGTCGGAACCTTCCACCCACTTCTGCGCGTACCACACCTTGCTGTAGTTGTTACCGGCAGGGCCGACGCCGAGAATCAGCAGCTCCAAGCTGCCGGCAGGCTCGTCAGGGGCATCCGGTTTCGTAATCAAGGTCTTTTCGTCGCCGCGGCGCACCGTCCACACCTTGCCCTTGATGGACAGGATCGGGAAACCGCCGGAGCCAAAGTCGGCAACGTTGCCCGTAACGCCCGTCTGCAGCGACGGGGTGAGGTACGAAGGGAGGCCAGCGGGAGAGTCAAATGCGATGATGTCGTTCATGGTGTCATTTCCTTATTGCATGGTTGAAGTGGTGTCATCCGGCGTACATCCAAGGGTGTACGCTTCCGTGACGAACAGCATTGTGGCGGACAGTGCCGCCTTGCTGAATCTGCGGTTGGTGGTCTGTGCAACAGCGTCTCCGAGGACGCACGTCAGCGCCTCGATACACCCCACCACGTCGCATTCCGAACTGCCGAGCAGCCCCCCAATGTCTTCGACCAGACCGGCGATGGGGGGGCGCTCTGCAATGTTGGTTGCTTTGTTCATACGTTACCCTCTATTGAAATTCACTGCGATAGTCTCCGTCCAGTTAAGCCCCGGCGGGAGGTCGTTGTTCGCTTCCTTGAACTCCGACACTGCATCCTTGCTGGCGGCATGGGTGAGCATGTGCCACGCTTGGTTTTCCTGGACGTACCTGAAAAAGATGTCCCAATCGGCGACGGAACAATACGACCGCGTCTTCTTGAACGCCACGCCCACACCGCGAACGGTGGAGGAATCGGTGCCGCGCTCATTCAGGCGACGAAGCATATCATTTTCGATCTTCCCCATCGCGTTTTTGTCGCCCTCATCCTCCACTTCAAACGCCCGCTTGCGCTCGCTGCGCCGGTCGCGAAGTGCGATGTACTTCTTGATGAGAACATCATCTGCTGCATCTTTGATTTTCATGTCGATCTCCTTATGTGTCCAACAATATACTACAAAAATACGCTGGCTGCTGGTTTTTTACGGTGTCCCTGCACCATGTCCAACAGCACGCCTTGTACGTCCTGCTTGTTCTTCAGCCGCCGGTACCACCGCCTTTCTATCTCGGTGCCGGCGATCATCATGATTAACTGCGTGTGCTTCTGCCCCGCGCGGGTGATACGTGCGTTGGCCTGCTCGAACGTCTCGTTCCTGGTGACTGGTGCGTACCAGATGATTGTGTTGGCCGCGGTCAGCGTCAGCCCGTGAGACATGGCAGACGGCTGTGCGACGATGCACCGCAGGTGCGGCCCGTGCTGGAACTCGCCGAAAATCCGGTCGCGCTCCGACTTGCCGACGTCGCCATAGATGCACTCACAAGTGACGCCTTTCCTGCGCAGGAACTCTGCGAGGTGCTTGACTACAGCGACGAACGGCGCGAACACGATGACTTTCGTCGCCGCTTCCTCAATCGTCTCCAGCACGACGTTCATGCGCGCGGTGGCGTCCAGTGTGACTTCCTCGTGCTCCTCGCCATACGCGATGCCGCAGGCGATCTGGACCAGCTTCAACCCCTTTGCTGCCTCGTTGAGCGCCGTGATCTGTCCGTCTGCGACCTCCGCCATCAACTTGGCAGACATCTGCTTGTACGCCTTGGTCTGCTCGTCGGACAGCTCCACATCCTTGCTCTCGTAGACGCACTCCGGCAAGTCGAAGCATTCGTCCCGCTTGAACCGAATCGCCGGCTGCATCGACTGGAACACGATGTCTTGCGCGCCTTCCCGCGGCACCCACGCGTACGGCCCGACGCGGCGCATGACCCGCTCCCTGAAGTGCGAGAAGTACTTGTCGGTGTTCGCCGGAATCGTAACGCGGCACTGTGCCCAAGCGTCAGTCGGTGCCTCCGGTACAGGCGACCCGGTCATGCCCCAAACCCTGCGCGGGACTTGGCGGTTGCACACGACGTTGAATGCCTTGAACCGGTCGGTGCCCGAGTTCCGTACCGCCTGCGCAATCTCGTCAATCAGCATCAGGTCAATGTCAGGTCGCTTGCTGAGTGCCTCCACAACACCGGGAACCTTCAGCCCGTCATGGTTGATGATGTAGATGTCCGCTGGAGTGGCGAGTGCCTTCAACCGCTGTGCCCGTGACCCATACACGACCGACACGGTCAGGTGTGGCAGGTGGGTAAATACTTCGTCGGCCCACGTTCGTTCAAGCGTGGATAGCGTACTGACGATCATCGCGCGATGCAGTACTCCTTCGCTGCGCAGATAGTCGTACCCCCACAGAGACGCCAGCGTCTTACCCGTGCCCATCTCGTTGAGGCAGAACATGCGTTCATGCATGGTGAAGAATGCCGCCGTAGTGAGTTGCGCCGCGAACGGCGTCAGTCCGTCACCGGACGGCCACGAGTACCGCGACAAGATCGGTGGGGGTGCAGCGATGCCGAGGTTGTTCAGTACCCGCACTTCGTCCGACCCGTGGCGCACGGCCACGTACTCCACACCTTCGTGGAGCACCTTGCGAGATTTCGGGACTACTGTGAGGACGCGATTCGGGTCTTTAAGCCGCAGGAGAAGTGCAGTCTTTTCCTTGTGAATCAGCATCCCTAACCCTTTCTTGTAGCGCGGTGTACCCGCACAGGTCGACCAACGAGTCGCGGTGTCCGGGGGTGTTCCCCAAGCGCGCGACTTTGAGCAGGACCATCATGTTGCAGACATCGGCGTAGTCGAGCGGCGCTTCGCGTCCAACTGCGCGCGACCAGATATATGTCGTCCAGTAGTCCGCGATCACCCGCAGGTTGTGGCCTGGGTCGCCATACGTCTCTTCCCGCTCGCCGTAGATGATGCGTTCTGCGGAGCGCAGGACGTTTTCATCGTTCATTTCTTCCCTTTCCCATACATTTCCGGTTGCCGCCCACGCCACGCGCGATTCTCCGCGGCGGTCGTGACCCGCGTGTTGCTCTTGGCGGCGCTGCCGCCTTTGTCGAGCGGCACCTTGTGGTCGATCTCCGTGCCGTCGCCCTTCTTGACGGTGCCCGCGGCGAGTGCCTGACGGCGGACGCGGTTGCGGTCGACCCGCTTCTCCACGTTCTCCGGTTTCTTCTGGTACTCGGCCATATACGCCAACTTCTGTTTGCTTGATTTCATTTTCGTCCTTCCAGTTTTTGCCACAGATCGCGGCAGTCTGCGTCACACCAGCGCCGCCCTTCGGGGAGTTCGTCGCCGCAACACAGGCACGTCCCGACAGCTTCCACTTCCGGTTTCGCCGCGATGCAGCCCGCGTTGTTTATCATCATCGAGACGAACATGTCCCAACGGTCGTTTGATGTGTCTACTTCGTCGGACACAGGCGTTCTCCATTAAGGAAGTCGCGTAAATCCTCGACGTCGTCAATGACAAGCGCCCACCCTTTCGCCGTACGGATGTTCCCGATGGCGCGTTCCTGCAGTGGGGTGACGGTACGCAGCTTGCCCGGTGCCTTGGTTTCGATGGCGAGGAATTTGCCGGTGGGCGGCACGCAGCAGATGAAGTCCGGGATGCCGTGCTGCCCCATCCCGTTGCTCACGGGCAGGTAGTACCAGATGTCTCTGGATTTCAGGAGCTTCTTGATGGCGTCCTTGACCTTGCCCTCCGGAGTCACTTCAGCGGCTCCCCGAATACGAGAACCATCTGTTTCTCGAAGTCCTGCGCGATACCGCCGTGCATTCTTGCGTTAAGCCTGTTCAGCAGCTCGATTTCCAGCGGCGTCTCTGCGCGAGTCTCGGCGAAGTTCAGCAGCTCGGCGTCGGTCATCGTACGGTAGTGCGTGATGCGCATTTTGTTCTCCCCCAGTTCAACGCGTCGCGAGGTAGTCACGCAACAAATACCCCTCCAAAGCCCAAATCTTGTCGCGCGCGTTGCTTCGTGCGATCTTCTTGCCGATCTCGGCGTCGAAGTTCTCTGGACTCGCCGCTGCGCTCTCGCCCGTTACCACGAAGCCGTTCTCCAGCTTCAGGCAGCACACAGTCAGTGTCGTGCCGGGGAATACGTAGTAGTCCTCACCGGCGATCACCGCGTCGATGTCCTCCGGTGTAAGTCGGGGGGCATTGAGGTTCTTGGCTTGAATTTCAAGTTCGACTGCTTGCTCGTCTTTGCTCATTGTATTGCTCCTATTGTCTTTTCGGTTTCCAATGTGGGCAGTTCGTAGGCCCGACCGGGCACCACCCATTACACAGCCCCGACGTCTTCGGCAGCCAGACGTCAGTGTCGTATGCTTCTTCCAGCTTGGCAATACGTCCGATCAGTTTTTCCCATGCTTTCGGCGTGTCCTCGCGGCGCATTTCGTCAGTCGTCACCTTGCCAAACTTCAGCCAGATGTAACTCGACTTGACCTTCTGCACCTCGGGGCGTGCCGCCATATAGATCAGCGAGCACATGTCGAGCTGGTCGTGGTCGTACTTCACCTTGCCCGTCTTCCAGTCCGCCAGATACACGGACTTTCCACCATCCACCACGACGTCGAGGATGGCGCGAACCCACGCCTCCGGGTCGTCCCATTCGGTTTCCTTCAAGTCCCGCGTGATCGCCAGCTTCTGCTCTGCTACAACGGTCGCCCGCCTGCCGAGAAGTTTCAGGACGATGGGTTCGTAGTCCTGCATGCCGTCAGGGAGCGGGGTGCCGTCCATGATGCGGTGCTCAAGGGCCGAGTGAACTACGTTCCCCCAGTCCGTGTGCACCGTGGCCGGCTCCACGACGGTCTTGGCAACCTTCGTGAAGTAATACTGTCGGGGGCACGTCTCGAACTTGCTCAGTCCCGAGTGGGACACGGGGGGCATTTTCACGTCAGCTCCTTGATGTTTTGTAGTCCATCATTATACAGGAACTACTTTGCCTCTCCATAGTTGTCGCCGATGCCGCACGCTCGTTCTACGCTCCAACCATACTTGTACAGGCGCGACTTAAAGGTACCGATACCGATACCGTTGGCTAGGGCAACGTCGCGAGCTAACTTTTTTACACCGCGCAGTACCACAAACCTTGACCGCGTTGTGTTCCGTGGCTGCTCAACGAGTGGTATCCACGCGCAGTTGTCTGGAGCGTACCCCGCGTCGACGTTTAACCGCTCTATGGACATGCCCGCAGGGCACTCCCCCATGTCTTCGTAGAAACCCGCAAACTTCCGCCACTTCGCACACACTGAGATGCCGCGAGCACCATACTGCGCGTAACCAGAAGCTGTAGGAGTGGCACAACGGGCTATCATGCCACTCCATATCCTATACGTTTTACTCCTCGATTTTCCGTGGGTTCTATTACGCGCGCCGGTAGTTTCTCTGTGTAAACACCCGCACGACTTCTTTGTTCCAGCACGTAGCGTCTCCGTCGTAGCCAACGTATTCCCCCCGCAAGAGCACTGGCACGCCCACACTTTGCGCCCTCGCTCTTTTCTGTGTGCCAACGACACAACTAGCAGCCGCCCAAACTCTTGCCCAACCAAATCTACCTGCTTGCCCATTATTTTGCCTCTCCGTAGTTGTCACCTATGCTTCCCTCGGAGTGTACCACAAGTTCAGGCCACCAGACGGGGGGCGTACGCATCACGGCCTGCACCGTGTCTAGCATTACCTGCGCCTGATCTTCTGGCACGATATAGATCAGCTCGTCGTGGACGGTGTGTGCCGGCCAGTACTCCGTTTGCTGACGCACCTCGATCATGTTGTCGGACAGTACGTGGCGGGCCAAGTGCTGCACGATGTTCTCATCCACTTTCCCAGCATATATCCGGGCCTTCTTCCGCCCCGTGCCGTAGACCCACTCCACCTTGCCGCTGTCTTCATTCGTATCCTTGCGCAGATCGGGGTAGCGGATGACGCCCTTCGGCGTGACGATGCCTTCCTTGCTGGTATGGCACAGCCCCCACGGGTCGATCTGCGCTTCGTCGCCGGAGTAAACGTAGTCCAGCGCGCGGTGGCACGTCTTCCATCCTTGCACGATCTCCGGGTGTTTCGCCCTATACCCAAGAATGTGCTTGTCAGCGTCTTCCAAAGACACAGTGATCTGCGCCATTTGTTTCGCCACGGAAACATACTTTTCCGGGCTTCTCAACCCGAATCCTCCGCCGAGGTGCATGGCCTTGCCTGCCTGTCGCACCATCTTCGGCATACCTTCGATGGGGACGCCGAGCACTTCAGACGCCAGCGGTTTGTACAAGTCTGCTTCCGGGTCTGCCGCCAGTAGCTCCATCGCGTACGGTACTCTCCACAACGTCATGTTGACCCGCAGCTCGATGCCGCTCAAGTCAGCGACGACCACCTTGTACCCCGGCGGGGCCATCAGGCTGTAGCGCAGCGCGTCAGACAGTTTGGGTGCGCTGCGCAGGATGCGCGGCAGGTTCTGCAGGTTGTACCAGAACCCGGACCAGCGCCCCGTTGTGTCCGCGCCATAGTACTTGATCGGCACCGGGATGCGCCCGTTGCAGTGGTGCGCCGCGTCGAGGAACTTGACGATCCGCGTTTCCAGTTGGGTCGACTTCACCCCGAGCCGCGTCTGCGCCGCCGCCGCCACCAGTTCGTTCTCGTGCTCGGTCAGCGCGATAAAGCCCTCGTCCGTCTTGGCGAGGGCGGGTATCTGCTTCCCTTTCGGGTTCAGCTTCATCGGCACAGGGATGCCGTTATCCGTGAGGAACGCTGCGAACTTTGGCGCGCTGGCCAACACCTTGCGCACACCCTCCGGCGACTCCACACCGAACCGATCGACCAGCGCGACCAGCATGTTGTGCTTGTGCTCCCGTTCCAGTTCGAGGGTCTTGGTAAGCAGCGGCTCGTCCAGAACGAACTGAGGCTCCACCAGCATGCGTATCGTCGCGTCGATGATCTTCATCTCCGACTTCGGCGTCTGCGGCAGCAGCTTGTAGAACAGGTTGTAGCACTGCTCGGTGTCCATCATGTTGTACGTGCGCATCGCCATCATTTCGTTGGGCGTGAAGTCCTTCAGGTGCTTGCCCTTGGTAGCGATCAACGCCGACGAGTCCTTCTTGCCAAGCCCGTAGTACTCCACCAGTGCCGCGAGCGATCCGCCCACGTCCTTCGCATGGATCGGTCTGGCCATCGCCAGCGTGCACCCCCACATCTTCGGCTTGACGCCGAGCCGGAACGCAAAGATCAACGCGTCAAACTCGGAGTTGTTGTGCGCCACGAGCAGCTTGTTCGACCAATCAATCCGGCTGACCAGCTCACGGATGTTCTTCTCACCGAACACGCACACCGACTTGCCTTCTTTCTTGAGCGCGAGGCTGATGAGTTCCGTCTTCGGCGACATGACGTACTCCAGTGCGGACATCTTGCTCAAGCTGTGCGTGTCGCTCCAGTACGTCTCGAAGTCGCCTACGACCAGTTCTGTTTTCATTGCATCTCCAAAATAGTAAAGCCCCGTGACGTAACGTCACGGGGTCTGGTAGGTTACTCGGCGGGGAACAACTGGTCGACGACCTTGGTCACTTGCTCCAGTTGCCGTTCAGCCAGCGCGTAGTCGTCCATCAGGTCAACGATCTTGTTGAAGTCGATGTCCTTGCTGGCGCACGCGGTGTTGATCTTGGCTTCCAGATCGACCATCTTGGTTTCGATTTCGACCTTGATCCCCTCGGCCTTGGCCTTGGCGGAACGGACACGCAGGGGAATCATCGACTCCTCCAGCTTTTCCTTGGTCATGCTGATGAGTTCCTTGAACGACTTGATTTG
>Ga0116153_10002724_pt1 | contig 13371 bp, 11 predicted proteins | sample AD_UKC028_MetaG_FD_89896 | JGI IMG/M metagenome (GOLD analysis project Ga0116153, IMG submission 89896) | Active sludge microbial communities of municipal wastewater-treating anaerobic digesters from USA - AD_UKC028_MetaG | ecosystem: Engineered > Bioreactor > Anaerobic > Digestate | place: USA... | reverse complement strand
GGGCGCAAGCGCGGTTGCTTCGAGCGCGGGGCCTGACCTGGGCGGAAGTGGGAAAAGAGTTGGGGATTGCCCCTGATGCAGCGCGAATGCTGGCTTCGCGGTAAACCGAACAAGTCCGTGCGTATTACTAGTGGCGTAGCCTTCGGGCTTTTGACTTCCGCGCTGCTGGTGGTCGTGGTGTCCTGATCTTTTTATCGTTCCGGTGTTTTCTCCCGAAGTGGAGCCGCCAAGCCATGGATGGCGATCCGTTCCCGCTCAGGGATGAGCGGGAACGGGGGTGGCCCCAACAGGATGTTGGCTTGTCCACGCTTTACAGGGATGTGCATCTCGCTGAAGGTGGTTAAGGCGAAAGGGGGGGGCGCGGGGGGGGATTTTTCGCGCCGGTCTCCTTGGGGGATCGCCTTGGTGAAATGGCTAAAGTGGGGGAGCAACAACCTATCCTTCCTCCACTTAATTTTTTGCGCGGGAAACCCCTGGAAAAACTGTATGGGGTTATTGGATATGTAGCTAGCCTAATTGGATATAAATGGATATTGGTCAAACGCGGACTGTTCGCGCGGCACGGACAGGGAAGGGAAGCATGGTATGGACTGCCGCTGCGCCAAGGGGAGCAGGAGTAGAGGAAAGGTTACAGTTGGCCCTTGAAAGCTTTATCGAGAATTGAGGGGAGTAGGGCGTCAAGCTCGGTGGTAGTTTGGGATTGAATTGCTTTTAGGTGATCTCTTTGCTTTTTTAGCTTATCAAGTTGTTGAACAATTAAGTGTTGCTCTTCAAGGGGAGGAATGGGAATTAGTATTTTTTTTAATCTTTTTGAGGCAATACCTTTAACAGTTGTCCCTGTAGATTGCGAGTAAATTTCTTGTCGAATAAGAGGACTTGTTATTATTTTTGATAAAAACTCACCCTCCATAATTTTAGGTTTTGTTCTGAGTAATAAAACTCTTTGAGCAACAGAGAATTTTAGATTTTCTGTCAATGGAGCCGCCTCGCCAAGAGGAGCTTCCATAGTAAAGAAAACATCTCCTTTTCTTGGTATGCCTCTTGTCATATATGAAGAGTAAGTTTCCTCCGAAACAAATTTAGAAGTATTCCAATCTATTATTCCGTTTTTGATGTTTGCGCTTGTAATGTGAGGGATTCCTGAATCTGATAATGGTGGAGTTCTACCCCTGTAATCAATTAAAGATTCACAGCATTCTTCAATAGTAAGAAGCGGCCAGCTTTTGTTTATAAAGCAATGGCTTATAAATTGATTGATTAGAGTATTTATCTCTCCATCAATTGCTTTCTTTAACTTCCAGATTTCCTCAATCTTCCCCGCTAATCGCTCAATCTTCGCCACGATTCGTTGCTGTTCGGCGAGAGGGGGGAGGGGAATTTCTATTTGAATGAATTTATCTTCTTTAAGACGAACTCGATTGGTCGTGCCTTCACTGACGCTTTTGCAGGATTCGACAAAGTTCCTGGTCTTACTTAACCAGTGCAAGTATTTCGGGATTAATCTGTTTTGATGAATATCAAAAACAGGAAAATCATTACTGACAACAGCATTATCTAACTCATCCGGTATTAAACCAAAAGCGCCGTTACGCGCATCAATCCGAGATAGAATAAATTGATTGCTATGAACTTGAAGTCGTCTGCTTCCGGCAATTTGAGATCCTGTTACCATGCCGCGCAAAGTAACCCCCTTTCCCCATAATCGAACCGTGACCTCCTTGTATTCCTCTTGTGCGTTAAGGTTGACCCAATTTTGGGATTTTTCGAGGACCTCCCCCAACTTCACCAGCGGCCATGCCTTGCTCATCCCTCCGCCCTCCCCAACTCGGCCTTGATGTCCTCCATCAATTCCAGGATACGGCGCTCTTTCTGGATGATGGCCTCGGCCAGTTGCTCCGGGGGCAAGTGTTCCAGGGTCTCGGCGCTGTTGGGGTTCTTAATGTCCAGGTTGACCGATAACAGAGTCCCCTCGGTGGTGTATTTGAGCACGGCGCCTGCTGGAACCCGCCAAGCGTGTTCGTTCTCCTCGCGGGTCTCCTGCGGCCACCAGGCGATGCACTCGGCGAATTCTTCAAACCGAATGGGCTGGGTTTTGGTGTAGTTCTTCCGGCCTTCAGGGAGCGGAAGTTCGTAATACCAGATCGCCTCGGTCGGCCCGCTGCGGTCAAAGAACAACAGATTGGTAGGAATGCTGGTGTAGGGCGCAAAGACGCCGTTGGGCAATCGGACAATGGTATGGAGGTTAAACTCCTTCAAAAGCTGTTCCTTGATGCGGGCGCAAACCCCGTCGCCAAACAGGGTGCCGTTCGGAACCACCACGGCGGCGCGGCCGCCCTGGGATTGGCGGCTTGGTCGTTTGAGCTTGCGCATGATGAGTTGCAGAAACAGCAGTGCGGTTTCCGAAGTCTGCATGTCCTCGGGGAAATTGCCCTGAATCCCCTTTTCTTCCTCCCCGCCAAAGGGGGGATTGGTGAGGATCACGTCGACCCGATCCGGGTCGCCCATCTCCCGCAAAGGGAAGCGCAAGCTGTTCCCGGAATCGATCCGGGGGTTTTCCAAGCCATGCAGGAGCAGGTTCATCTGCGCCAGCAGGTAGGGAAGGGACTTCGCTTCTCCGCCCTGGAGGCTCCGCTCCTGCAAGGTCTGCCGATCCTTGACGGTCTTGCACTGCGCTTCGAGGTGGTTGTAAGCCTCCACCAGGAACCCGCCCGTGCCGCACGCAGGGTCTAATATCGTTTCGCCAAGTTGGGGGTGAGTGACTTCCACCATGAAGCGAACCACGGCGCGGGGGGTGTAGAACTCGCCGGAGTCGCCCGCCGAATCCCGCATTTCCTTGAGCATGGATTCGTATAGATGCCCCAAGGTGTGCATCTCTTCGCTGGCGTTGAAGTGGATGCCGTTCACCTTGTCGATCACGTCCCGAAGCAGGTAGCCGTTGATCATCCGGTTCTGCACGCCGTGAAACACGGTGGCAATCACGTCGCGGCGGTCTCCCCCGTTTGCGCCTTGCAAGCTCCGTAAGTAGGCAAAGAGGCCCGCGCCGCGCTTCCCGTCCGGGCGGATCGCTTCGTCGTTGTTGATGAAGGCAATCAACTCCTCGCCGGTAATTCCCCCTTCCTTCGCGGCCCAATCCCGCCAGCGGTAGGGCTTCTCAATCGCGGGCTTGAACGGCTTGCCGCTCAACACGGCCTGGGTTTCCCGGACGTGTTCCAGGTCGTCCAGGAACTTGAGGAACATAATCCAGGTGAGCATCGGCAAGCGATCCAGATCGCCGTTCAAGCCCTTGTCCTTGCGCATGATGTCCCGTGCCGACTTGATCAAGCTGCCAAGCTGCTGGGTCGTGGTCGCGGGGGTCAAAGGCGGCGCGGGTTGTTTCGCGGTGGGCATCTTTGCTGGGGATTTCTTCACAGGAATCTTTTTTACCGGTGCTTTTTTTATGGGTGCGGGCTTTTTAGCGGCGGTTTTGGGGGCTGAGGTGGATTTCTTCGGTCGTGCCATGCGTTCAATCGGGATTCTCGGTGGTTCTTACATCGTGTAGATCAGGTTTTGTAGCTGGTCTACCGCCTGCTTCAGCGGGAGCGGGCCGCCAAACAGGGCGGCGATCTCCATCACGTTTCCATACTGCGAAATGGGGGGCACTTGCAAGGCGGTGGGGATCGTCAGTTGGTCGGGGCCGTGCTCACTGTATTGGTCCAGTAAAGCATTCAGAATCTCGCGGGCGTGCTCCGCATACTGGTCAAAAAACGCCTGCTCGTGACTGCGGACTCGGCCCGCGCGTTCGCGGCGGGTGCGTAGCGGGGCATGAAAGGCCACATGGCAAAGCAGGTCAAACGGATCGGCGTCGGGGCGCTGGGCGGTCGCGGCCAGTTCCTCAAACGTAATCCCCTGCTGTTCCAAAGTGAGGAGCACATCTTCACGGGTGAGCGGGTTCGCCCATTGGGCTTTGAGCGCCTCGGCGGAACGAAAGAGGGTCCTGACCTGCGCGGCGGTGTAATCGGTGTATTGCATCGTGCGAAGTTGCTTGCCGTCCGCGTCCAGTTCCAAGACCTGGTGGCCGATGATGCGCACCTCGCCGCCGTCCACGTAGTATTTCCGGGGGGTATACGGGGCGTCGGGGTTTTCCGCTACCGTGTCCGGGGAGGTTTCCCCGTCCGCTAAGGTTTCCTGGGCCTCGTGCGGGGTGGTGTCCACTTCCGCTACGGTGTTTCCCGCCTCGTCCATGGTGATGTCCTCGGCCAACTCCGGGAACCCGTCAAAGCTGGGGTCGGCAAACTGGCGGGTGGCCGATCCGGTGTAGTCCAGGATGTTGAAATAGAGCTTGCCGTAGTCCTCCCGAATCCGGGTGCCCCGCCCGATGATCTGCTTGAACTCGCTCATGGAGTTAATGATGCGCACGATGACGATGTTTTTGCAGGTCGGCGCGTCTACCCCGGTGGTGAGCAACTGGGAGGTGGTGAGAATGACCGGCGCGGTGGTTTCCAACTCCTGAAACCGGCTCAGGTGGCCGCGTCCGATCCCGCCTTCGTCGGCGGTCACACGGGCGACGTAGTTCGGATACTGTTTGACCAAATCCTGATTGAGGTTCGCCAGCGCCCGGCGCATTTCATCGGCGTGTTCCTGGTCTACGCAAAACACAATGGTTTTCGCAAAGCGGTCGGTGCGCTTCATGAACTCAGTGAGGTGGTGAGCAATGGCGTCGGTGCGGGCGCGAAGCGCCACGATCCGTTCAAAATCCTCGGTGCGGTATTCCCCGTCCGGGATTTCCCGCCCGTAGCGGTCAAGCTGGCCCTGGGTCGGTCGCCAGCCGCTCGCGTCCACGGTGGTAATTATTCGATGCACGCGGTAGGGGGCGAGAAAGCCGTCCTCGATCCCCTGCTTGAGGCTGTAGGTGTAGAGCGGTTTCCCAAAGTAGCGGTAAGTGTCGCGGTTATCCTCCCGCAACGGCGTCGCGGTCATCCCCAGTTGGTAGGCTGGCTCAAAATACTCCAGTATCTCCCGCCAGTTGCTCTCGTCGCGGGCGCTGCCTCGGTGGCACTCGTCCACCACGATCAAATCAAAGAAGTCGCGGGCGTATTGCCAATACAGGCCGGGGCGGCGTTCATCCTTAGCGAGCGCCTGGTAGATGGCGAAATACATCTCGCGGCCTTTGCTAATCTCGCCGCCTTCGATCTTGAACCGGGCCTCGCCAAACGGGGCAAAGGTCTTGTCCTTGGGATCGTCCACCAGAATGTTGCGGTCGGCCAGAAACAGGATGCGGGGTTTGCGGTGCTCGCCGCTGCGATTCCAGCGGGCGTTCCACAGTTTCCAACAGATTTGAAACGCCACCACGGTTTTCCCGGTGCCCGTCGCCATCGTGAGCAACACGCGGCGCTGGCCCTGCAAGATCGCCTGCACGGCGCGGTGGATGGCGATCTCCTGGTAGTAGCGGGGCTTGATGCCGATCAGGTAAGCCGGAGTCAGCAACCGCGCGGCGGTCTCCTCGCTGAACTGCTCGGCGGTCATGAGGCGCTGCCACAATTCGTCGGGCGTCGGAAAACTGGACAACTCCCGCTCCTGGCCGGTGGTGTAGTCGAATTCCAGGATGGCATGACCGTTGGTGGCAAAGGCGAACTTCAAGCCCAAAATCTCGGCATAGTCCTTGGCCTGCTGCATTCCGGTTCCGGCTGGGTCGGCCTCGGGCTTGGCCTCCACTACGGCGATCATGAAGTCGCGGGTGTAGTTGAGCACGTAATCGGCCCGCTTCTTCTCCCCCCGAATCGGCTTACCGCTCGTGGTGAACACCCGTCCATCGGTAAAGACCTTTTGCTCGTGGATCGCGTGGGGAGCGGTCTCCCACTCGGCGGTCTGCAACTTGGGCGTGATATAGATTCGGCACGTATCGGCTTCGTTCAGGGACATGGCACGCTAGAAAAAGGGATTATTCGTTGTAGTGTATCAATCTATCATATTGAATATCAAAAAAAATTCATTTTGTCCTTGCTTTTTCCCGGTCCTTGGTTTACAAAATATATAATAAAGTTTATTTTGTAAACCTATAACTCTATGGAGTCTTCCCATGCTTGGCGAACGCCTCAAACTGGCACGCAAGCGGGCGGGACTCTCGCTGCGCGATCTCGCGCATCGCCTGGATGATCAGGTGACGGCTCAAGCGATTGGGAAGTATGAGCGCGGCGAGATGATGCCTAGCTCAACCGTGCTGATTGCGCTCTCGAAAACCCTGGGCTTGCCGCTCGGCTATTTTATGAGTCCCATGCAAGCGAAGCTGGATGGCATCGAATTTCGCCAAAAGGCGGGAACCACGGCCACGGATCGCGCCCGCGTGGAAGCCGAAGTGCTGGAACACGTAGAACGCTACCTGATGATTGAGGACATTCTCGGTCTGGATAGCGCCTCGTGGAATAACCCGCTCGCCCAGCGCCAGCGAATCGAAGATCCCGGTGCCTGTGAGGCCCTTGCCAACCAGATTCGGGGGTTGTGGGCGTTGGGAACCGATCCGATCCCCAACATGACGCAGCTTCTTGAACAGCACGGGATCAAAGTGCTGCTCCTGTCGTTGCCTGAAGGGGTGGATGGTTTGACCTGCCTCGTGCGTCGGCCCGGTAAAGAGGCCGTGCCCTGCATCGTCGTCAATCAACAGAGAACTCTTGAACGTCGCCGTCTGACCTTGGCGCATGAATTCGGGCATCGCTTCATCGATCCTGAGTCCGCGTATTCCCCAGAGAAAGCCGCGAACCGCTTTGCCGGGGCCTTCCTCATGCCGGCTGTCCACCTGCAAGAGGAGATCGGCAAACACCGTCACGCCCTGGGCTACCGCGAGATCGTGCAACTGAAGCGCATCTATCGGGTGAGCGCGGCTTCCATGCTGCTGCGCCTTTCTCATCTCGGCATCCTTTCACAAGCGGCCTTGGTTCATGCCTTTCAAACCGTCGCTAAGGACTGGCGGAAAGTGGAGCCGGAACAGTTAGAATTACCGGAGTTGCGTGGTCAAGAGGAAACGCCGTCGCGCTTCGAGCGGCTGTGTTACCGGGCGCTCGCCGAAGACCTGATCTCGCTCCCAAAAGCAGCGGAATTGCTGCAAAAGCGCACAAACGAAATCGAAGTGGCTCTCAATGGACCTGGGAGAAATAATGCGAGTTGTCATTAGCGATAGTTCGGTATTGATCGACCTCGCCAAAGTCAAACTGATTGAGCGCACGCTGGCCCTGCCGTATGAGTTCGTGATTCCTGATGTGATTTTTGCCGATGAGCTAATCGACCTAAGACACTACAAGAAAGAGCAACTTATTGAATTAGGTTTCAAGACGGGCTCGCTCACTGGTGAACAGGTGAGAACAGTGTTACAATATGGTGTCAATTATAAACCGCTAACTGCCAATGACTGCTTTGCGCTTGTATTGGCTGAAAGCATTGAACAAGCTATTTTGCTCACTGGTGATGCTGATCTACGCAAAACGGCCCAAAGGCATAAAGTAGAAACACATGGTATTATTTGGCTATGCGAACAAATGAGGGAATGCCAGACAGTAGGTGATAGAATTTTGCTGGTTGCGTTAGAATCATTGCGCGATGACCCGAGTTGTCGAATCCCAAAAAGGGAATTGAACCGACTGATTGAACAATTGAAAGCAACGATAACAAGATAAATAGGAAACTTTATGGCAACACAAATAATACCACGCCAACAGGGTGACGATTATCAAGCAAGATGGTTCTGGTTGCAGGCGTGTGCCCTTCTCGATGAATTTTCTAATGTGGAACGAGTCGTTTATGAGGATGATAAGCTGAAGTCATTCGATGACGTTGCCGTTTACTATCATGCTGGATATACAGATAAAAATGGAAATCCGCTTGATGTCGATTTTTACCAAGTAAAATTTCATGTTACGTCGGATGGAGCACTTAAAGCAGAATCTCTATGTGAGCCAGCGTTCATTAATGCAAAGAAATTTTCCCTCTTAGAACGCATTAAGAATGCTTATGATTATTGCTGTTCCAAACAGATAAATTATCGCCTTATTTTATATACTCCATGGTCTATTCATCCGGATGATCCTCTGGCCGAAGTCCACTCAAATAGTAACGGAAGGATTATTTGGACGAAGCTCAACGGCGGTGGGGACCGCTGCAAAATGGGGAAAATTAGGAAAAAATGGAAAGAGCATCTTAGCCTTAGTGATGACAGTGAATTAATGAGAGTTATCACTCATGTGCACATCAAACAGGGACCCTCGCTTGATGATCTTGGGCGACAGCTAAACTGGCGCCTTGAAGCCAAAGGTCTCAAGCCTGCCGAAGAGAACTGCCTGATACATCCCTACGATGATCTAACTAAGAAGATGCTTGCGGCGAACAAGAATGAGTTGACTGCTGAATCGTTACTTGCGATATGTAAACGGGAAGGACTTCTTATCAAAACTCCAGCCAAGCCTACAAATATTACATCTCTGGGAATTAGGAGTTTTACCCGATGGGCTGAGAATCTGGAGAACCAGACTCAATTCATGATCTGCTTATCACATTACTTTGATGGACGATGGATTAAGAACATTGACGATTGGAATAATAAAATCCCAAATGAGCTTTGTTCTTTTATAAACAATAATATTACTCGGGGCGGCTCGTATCGTCTTCACCTTGATACCCACTCAAGTATTGCATTTCTGGCCGGGAATCTTATCCCGGAAAAGATGGGGGTTAATATCGAAGTCGTTCAACATTCCAATAGGGGAAATAGCTTTTGGAGTTTTACCAATGGTCAAGGGCCTAGCTCAGGTTCTTTAGAATTCATCGAACAATTATGTCATCATGGAGCTACTGACTACGCATTAGCAATTGGGCTGACTCACAATATCAAGAAAGATGTTTTACACTACATCCAAGAGTTCATGCCTACAGTCGGGTTTTTAGAGTTGGCTCTTCCTGAGGCTGGACCATCACCAACATCAGTTACGGATGGGGCACATGCTGACACCATTGCAAATAAAATTGTGCAATATATTCGTTCCAAAGGTATTGGAATGACAGAAGAAAAACGTGTCCACATATTTTCTGCGGCACCAAATGGATTGATCTTTTGCTTGGGAAGGAAAATGCAATCTATTCCTTGCTGGACACTATACGAATATGACTTTGGCTCTGGAAAAATCGGAGCGTATAGCTCGTCAATTATTAATCACAATGGGAGGTAAAAACCTATGTCAGAATTGCCATCATATTTTGATAATTACCTAAGAGAAATTCGCCCAACACAAAATCAGCGTGATGAATGCAAAACTGGTCACGAAACACTTCGGGAGAGACTTCACAGCGATAAGTTACTTCAAGATATTGTGACCGATACTTTCTTACAGGGTAGTTATCGTCGTGCAACTGCGGTTCGTCCAAAGGGACAAGAAAGATCGGATGTGGATGTCATCGTTGTTACCAATATAGACAAAGAAAAATACACACCACGACAAGCAATGGATTTATTTATTCCCTTCTTGGATAAATATTATGAGGGGAAGTGGGAGGCAAAAGGACGGGCCTTTGGAATTAGCTTGAGCTATGTTGAGTTAGATCTCGTTATTACGGCTGCCCCATCTGAGGTTCAGAAAGCAGGTTGGCGTCAATTAGCTTGTCTAACCGAGGCTGATATCATTGGTGAAACTAAATGGGAACCAGCCGATACGTGGTTTTTAGGCAGTCTGTCTAATTCGTCTATTGTAGAACGAGCATCGACCTGGAAGCTTGAGCCGTTGGACATTCCTGATCGTGATGCAAACAAGTGGGATAAAACCCATCCTCTCGCTCAGATCGCCGCAACATGGGCTAAGAGTCGTAGAACTAATCGTAATTTTGTTAATGTAGTGAAGGCTATTAAGTGGTGGAAAGTTGCTCAACAGTCCGATATGAAATACCCAAAAGGATATCCTCTTGAGCATCTATTGTGGGGGTCATGTCCTGATGGAATCACCTCAATTGCTGAGGGTGTTGTTTTAGCATTGGAAGACATTGTATGTCGATATCAGGGATACGTTGATACCAACACGGTGCCTGTTGTCCCAGATCATGGCGTTCCAGAGCACAATGTCCTTGGGCGGCTTTCAGGTAAAGATTTTCAAGAATTTTATAAAAGGATATGCGACGCAGCCCAGCAAGCACGGGATGCTTTTGACGAAGTTGACAAATGTAATAGTGCAGAAAAGTGGCGTCTATTGTTTGGGTCTAGATTCCCACAGTGTCCTGAAAATTCTAAACAAGGAGGCTACACTCCCCGGAACGAAACCAGCATTGTTCCAGGAGGTCGTTTTGCGTAATGGAGTTAATACGCGAAGTCCCAGACTCTCTGAGTAGAGCTCAACTATCCTTGGATGGGATTGAGAACATTACTATATTAGAAACTTTGAGATGGTATGAAGAGGCAAAGAAGTGGGCAATTAGATTTCGTATTTCGCTACCAAAACTTGATATAGATTGCCATCTTAATACATCAGATTGGTATCTGACTGTTGATGAAATCTATCCATTTGGATACATTAACGTTTACCCAGCGAAACAGAATGGAATTGTCGAAACATATCCCCATCAGACCTATAATTCTGAAGGTCAACCGAATCTACCTTGGCAGTCTGGCAATATCTGCACCAACACGCAAGTTAAGGTAGTGGGGCGTCATGGATACGATGTGGAGCCATATACTACGGATGATCGGCTTCTCTGGCACTGTCAAAGAGCTATCGAGTGGGTTCGTTGTGCAAGAAAAAGTGAGTTAGTCTCTTCTGATTCACCATTTGAACTCCCACAGGTTCATCCGTCTTGCGAGGCATTGGAAACAATTCGATTCTCTGAAGGTGAATTTAATTTTTCACCGTGGTTAGCTACATGCGTTTCAACTGGTTCTACAAGATGTTTTAATCTGATTTCAAATGAAAAAGCATGGTTTATCGAGATATTGATGGGGCCAAAAAATGACGAGCTATTCCAAGTTTCATGGGGTCAGCACATTACTGAGTTCAAAGGTAAAAATTGGGATGGCATTTGGTTAAGAGTCCCAAACCTGCCGATAGTAAAGCCATATCGTTTTCCTGAGACTTGGGGAGAACTCAAGCAGGTTCTTTCGGAGCAAGATATATCGCTCAAGAATATACTGAGGTTATCCACTAGACATTTGCGCGATGGCAAGACTCACTTTATTCTCATCGGGTTCCCAATTCCATCAAGCTATGGTGGCCCACCGAAAGTCATGCATTGGCTTGCGATAGTTCTGCCCATTTTATCTCATGGAAATGAATATCTCGATGGTTTTCGAGCCAACGATCAGGGTTATTTTGAAAATGATTTAAGAACAAGATTCTGTAGCAACAAGAGGCTTATTTATATGCCAACAGAAAATTGGCATTCTGAACAGATTCATAACAGAGGCCGATTTCAGGAGGGATTAAGATCGGCCCGTGTCGCCGTGATTGGTTGTGGTGCGCTTGGAGCTCCAATTGCTGAGATGCTCGTCCGTGGTGGTGTTAATCATATGACGCTTATTGATGGCGAACGAACCGAGATCGGAAATCTGACACGACATACTTTGTCTCTGAACGATGTCGGAAAAGAAAAAGCCGCTCAACTGGCGCAGCGCCTAAATTCTCTTAATCCACATGCTAAAGTTGAACATATTTTATCAAATATAAGTTTGGGAAACAGGGAAATATTAGGGCAAATTCAAAAGCATGATCTCATAGTAGACTGCACAGGTAACGATGAGGTTCTATATGCACTTTCAGATATACCATTCTCACACGCCATGCATTTATTTTCGCTATCCGTTGGTTTCCGTGCACAAAGAATGTTTTTTTATCATGCTAAAAAAACTTCCTTTCCTATCGATGATTATCGGGCGAAAATTCGTGTCTGGCTAGAAGCAGAACAAGATGAGTTTAAAGGAGAAGTATTTCCGCGCGAGGGGATCGGTTGCTATCATCCCGTATTTCCAGCTCGGTGTGATGACATTTTTTTATGGAGCAGTATTGCAATAAAAGCCATGGCAATAGCATACGAATCAAAACTACCCGAACCCATATTCCATGTGTATGAGCAGAAAGATGAGGTAGATGGTTCTGTTTCAATAGGCCGGGTAACCGAGGTTACGGCGTATGGCTGATCTTTTGCTATGGTCAAAAGATCGTAGATTCGGATTGTCGCTCAAGGAGTCTATTCTCCAAAATGGAATCAAACAATGTGTGAATGCTGAGTGCCAAGAGACAGGTGGAATTCTTATCGGCTATTACACGCCAAAGCATGATTGTGCTGTTGTTACTGCCTTAAGCGAGCCACCGGAGGATTCCATTAAAAAGCCGACTCTATTTGTGAGAGGAACATTAGGGATTCAGAATTTGATTAACAGGGCATGGCAGAGACATAAACACTTCTACTTAGGAGAGTGGCATTTTCACCCAAGAGGGGCTTCTATTCCTAGTCAATCTGACCTAGATCAGATGCGTAAACTTAGCAAGGAAAGTAAGCTCAAGTGCCCGGAACCTATATTATTGATCATAGGTGGTGATCCTAATGACACATGGACAGTTAATGCATATGTTTTTCCCGCAAACCAAGCGTGCGTGCCGTTATTTGATGATAGCCAATTAATCTAATATGGCTTCCTGCTGGTTAAATAGCGAACGCTTGATCTCGTTTCCTCAGCATACCCAGCCTTAGGTGATGCGCCGGGCGATTAAATCTATTGAAGCCTGCTTCTACCAAGGCAACAATTCGTAGTAATCCCTTATCACGGCATAAAGCCGATTAAAATCCGGCAATGGTTCTTCAATTTCGCTTGCCAGCAATTCATACTCCTCCCTGGATAGCCTGATGACTTCCGGATCGGCTAAGGACTCTTTCCTAACAGTTAAGCCCCGTGAATTCGACTTCTCAACTAGGCTAGTCAGTATCTTGGCTTTGGTTGCCGCATCTCTGGCCTGGGGATAGTGCGAGAGAAGAAAATTCAGATCGTAAACATCTTGTCTGCGCCTGCGGTTCCTGACAACTTGCTGCAAGATCGCCCGATACTTTTCAGCCACTAATTCAGTAAAGCTATAAATCTGAATTTGCTGGCCCTCTGCGATCTCGAAAACTTCTACTTCGCGTGATGGCTCGTTCAGGCTGTAATCAATTTCAACGATATTCGAGCTATTTTTGTTCAGTAGCCTGCGATGGGCGTTTCGATCATGCTTGTAGGCATAGCCTACGGAAATCTCAATCGTGGGGAACGTGGCATCAGATTTAGGCGGCTTCTGTTTATAGCTTTGCACTCGGCAATCTAACCCATAATCCAGACTTTCCACGGCGTCAACCAAGGCGCTTTGTAGCTCCTGGATAAAGGTCTCAAGCTCAAACTCCTTG
>Ga0116153_10002721_pt1 | contig 13393 bp, 15 predicted proteins | sample AD_UKC028_MetaG_FD_89896 | JGI IMG/M metagenome (GOLD analysis project Ga0116153, IMG submission 89896) | Active sludge microbial communities of municipal wastewater-treating anaerobic digesters from USA - AD_UKC028_MetaG | ecosystem: Engineered > Bioreactor > Anaerobic > Digestate | place: USA... | reverse complement strand
CAATGGGTTTCGAATCCAACAAATGATACTCAATTACAAAAACAAAGCAGAAATAAAATTGGTTCTAAAGTATCTCAAGGTAAGACAAGTATTAAAGATAAATTGATTACTTATGCTCGTCAAAAATGGGTCACCGTAAAGGGATATAATTTCGAACCTGCCGGATTTATTGGTGCAACTTTTGGTGGTCAGGCTGTAACTTTAACTGCGCAAACCCCCTATCAACAAGGAACGGGCGCCAATGCTGATAAAGTAATTGTTGCCGCCGACGGTTCGTTCCATGCAAAATTTTATATCCCAACAAATGTCGAATGTGGGAATATAGAATTAAAGATGGTTGATGAATATGATAACGAGATTTCAGTTATTTACAAAGCAAAAGGAATTAATCGCATTATAGAAAATAAAACAATCATTACTAAAACATACGAAAAGACAATTGATATTTTCGAAATTGTTAAACCACCTGTAACGCCAAATCCCGTTCCGCCTTCTAGTGGCGGTGGTGGACCCAATAGAAACTTCTCACCAGAGCGCAACGATGTTACTCGTGACCCATTGGCACAATCGTTCATATTTCCGGAAGACCATTTACTAACTGCTTTGGGTTTCTATTTTGGAACAAAAGCAGAAGTAAAAATTAAACCATCAATTGCGGGGGATTATTATAATTATTCTGCTTTCACCCCAGAATATCCTGCGGTATTAATGATTGGTTATATGACGAATGGTTTACCGGATTCAAAAAATGTCATACACATGCAAGAAATTACACCGTCTGAAATAACAACATCTTTATATGGAACAGTGGAAACAAAAATTTCTTTGAAAAAGCCTGTATTTATCCCAGCAATGACTGAGTTCTTTATTTCAATCGGTTCTAAATCAACTGAGTATACGGTTTTTGTTTCCAAACTTGGCCAAGTTGATGTGGCAACAGGAAATGTTGTCATGAAAAATCCATATCAAGATGGTGTGCTCTTTACCAGTTCAAATGGATTAACTTGGACTGCTGCACAAGATTTAGATATGACAGTTAAGTTATACGAAGGAACATTTGAAGCATCTGGTTCTTTTGTTACTGAAAATATTACATTCCCAACTGATGGATGGACTGGATTTGGTCGATTCCTTTATAACAATTCATTTACCGAAATGCCCTATTCACAAGCCGAGTTCTTCTATTCACTGGATGGTGGAACAAATTGGGTTGTGTTTAATCCGGGCGATGAGGTCAATACAGGCGCAGCAAGTACGCAGTTAAAAATCAAATGTGTCTTAACTGGTGATACAAAAGCAACTCCGTTAGTTAACATAGATTCGGCACTTGTCTTTTTCAAATATGACGTAACACAAACCGGTCAATATAGAACGAAAGCAACGACCGATGCTCCAGCATATAATAACATGAAAATCATTATTGACGAGTATCTTGAGAGCGGAACAAATATTATTAAAGAATTTAGTCCGGTGGAAAATACAAGTTTGTGGTTCCGGATGGTACAAGATGCTATTGAAACAACTGACTTAGGTAATGGATTCTATCGAAAGACATATGAATTTGATGTTCTTTTATTACAGCGCTTAACTGTTGCAGATACAACAGGTTTTGCGGCTGGTGATACAGTATGGAATGCTGATGACCCATATACTTCTGGTGCAAAAGTAACTTGCGTAGATGCTGCAAACAATCAAGTTTATGTTTTGTTAGATAGCGATTCTGAAGATCCATTCATTGTTGCTGATTTATTATCAAATGGAACTGTATCTTCAAATATTTCTGTTGTTGGTAACTATACTTCAGAATCTACCTGGTTTACAAATTTCACTGGCAGGTTATTATTAGAAAGCACAAGTTATTGGAAGAGTCCAGTAGCAATGAATTACAGAATGATTTGCAGAGCAAAGTAAAGGAGCAGCAATGAAAGTAAAAAAGTTGTTTGAAGATAAAGAAAGTACTTTTCACAGAAGACATAATGCATTATGGGGATATTATGGAAAAATACAATCTAAATTATTAGATAAGTTAGTAAATGCTAAAACTGAAGAAGAAAGAAAAAAAATAGAAACAGAACTTTCAGCTAATAATAAAAAAATTGATGAACTTAAACTAAAAATGCATAATGAATATATAGACTTAAAGAATAGTAAGGTAAAGTAAAGTAAGGAGCAATGCAATGAAAGTAAAAAAATTATTTGAGGAATTGTTAACAGAAATGACAGAAGAAGAACTTAAAGAACATAAAAAACGTTTAGAGCAAGAATATGCAAGTGCAAGAGATGAAGTTCGTAGAGCAAATGATTCTGAAAGATCTCGGGCTGTGCAGAAAATGAATGCTGTTAGGGCAAAATTAAATAGTTTGAGAATGATGCGGCCTACTGAAAAAATCAGAGCTGATGATTCTGAAGACAAAAAAAAAGAAATTCTAGCGCGTCGTAAAATGCATGTTCATAGAAACGGTGAAGAAGAAAGGAGAAAACAAGCATGAAAATAAAAGAATTATTTGAGGCTAAGCTTGGGCCGGACGAACAATGGGCTTCAAAAGTTAAAGATATCCCAGCAAAGATTCAAGAGTTGAAAAAACAATTAGCAGATGAAGAAAAAAAGTATAAAGATAATAAAGATTTCACTCATAGTGATAATAGAAAAAAGCAAGCAGAAATAGATTTTATAACAAGGGATGAAGATGCTGGTTATGAAATGGTAATAGCTAGAATTAAAAAACAAATAGCGACTTTGGAAAAAATGAGAAAATAAAATGCCACAGCAATATAGACACAAAAAATCATATGCTTTGTTATTCAATCAAAGTAAAGATGAAACTCAGCAAGCGAAAGATCGCCGAAGATTGAAAGAATTGGAAAAACAAATAGAAGAACTTAAATCACTTCTTATAAATACAAATAAGGTGAAAATATGAATATCAAAAATCTAATTAAAGAAATGTTTGACGTACCAGCAAAAACAGAATCGACCGGCGATAGAGGTCCAATTAATTTTCAAAAGCATTTTGTTTTGTCTGGTAAAGCAAATCAATTAGGTACAAAAGAAACTACGGTTGATATTGGGCAATTGTCAAGAGGAATTGAAATTGAATATGAGCATACAACTCATTATGAAATTGCCAAAAGAATTGCATTAGACCATTTAGCTGAAATTCCTGATTATTATACACGTTTGGCAAAGATGGAAGAAGAAGCAAAAAGGGGAATAAACGATGTTAAAGTTTAAGGAATTAATGAAAGAAGTTTTAAAAGAAGATGATAAACAACCTATAAAAGATAAAATTGAAAAATTAAAAAAAGAGTTAGAATCTTTGAAAGATGATAAATTTGATGAATCAGATCCAAAGGAATTGGAAACTCTGAATAATGAAATTAAATTAGTTAAAAAGGAAATTGAAGATTTGCAAAAACAGTTAAAAGAATCTGTTGATAAAGAAGGTGAGGGTGAAATTTCTAAAGATAAAGAACAAAAATTAATTGATTTTGTCAAGACTCACAAAAATTTAGATGATGATGACTTTCATGCCTTTGCTGAGAAATTAGGTATTGACCCACATGAGGCCGAAGAAGTAATTTATAGAAAATTGAATATAAAATTAAAAGAAGATCAAAACGAAATGCAAGCTTATGACGCAACATATAAAAAGTATTCTGAAGCCAGAAAAAAATTGAAAGCACAAATTGCATCTGAAACAGACGAAAAAGTAAAAAGAGATTTGCAAAGAAAATATGCAAAGTTAAAAGATGATTTTTATAAAGTGTGGCATTAAGAGGAAATAAATGGCACTAGCAACAGCATCTGTTCTTGTAAGTGATACAATTCAAACGTTACGTGTAAATTTTAATGCATTACTAACTGAGTTTGAAGATTTTTCTTTTGATGCTTACTCAGGTGTTCTAACTTTTGATAATGATTTGGAACTTGAAGGTGATTTGACACTTTCTGGAACTGTTTATTCTGAAGGCGCATATTTATATTTGAACTACAATGAAGATCACACGGGTGTTAGTAGTGGGAGCGCGGGATTAAGAATAGATAGGGGCACCGCGGCTGACGCAATATTAAAATTTGATGAAACAGATGACCTTTGGAAAGTTGGATTATACGGCGGTTCCTTTACAGCAATATCTCTTACTGGGCATACACATGACACTAGATATTATACAGAAACTGAAGTAGATTCTTTACTAACAAATTATTATACAGATGATGAAGTGGATTCTTTATTTGAAGCATATTATCCTTCGAACACAATTGACACAATGCTTACAGGATATTTCAATATTCCATCAACGGTTGTTGGAACTGGTTTAAAAGTATATACACACAATGCTAGCGTTAATGATGATGCAAGCATTACTTTACCTACCGTAACTAATAGTGGATTTGGTTGGGTAACTGTTGAAGGTGCTGAAGCATATACAATGTTTATAATTGATGGCAATGGTATTATAACATTAATTTCTAATAGTGCGAACGTTGTTGCTAATGCAGATACAGATTCTAAATTGTGTGTTGGTGGTGCTGCGGCTCCATATGAGCCAGCGGCAATTACAAACAAGTTAGGCGGGGCAAAAGTAATCAGCGTTGTATTATGGTATAACTAAAGGGAGATAAAATGAAAGTAAAAGAATTGTTTGAAGAGATTTTAGAAGAAGAGGATAAACAAAAAATAAGGAAGGAAATTGAAAGACTAGAACAAAAAATTCTAGATCTAGAAGATGAAAAAAAAGAGATGCCCGCTTTAACAGTAAAACAAACAATAGAAGGTGAAATAAAAGATGTTGAAGAAAGAATAAAAAATTTAAAAAAGCATCTAAAAGAATCCACTCTCTCGGAAATGGCCGCTGATGAAAAATCTCGTCGTATAAAAACGTTACAAGATCAACTTTCTTCCGTAACAGATGAACTTCGTAATATTGACGCAAAAGACGTTACTGGTAGACAGAGAGTAACAAACAAGAGATTTGAAATTCAAAAACAATTAAATACATTAAGGCAGATTGAAGTAACCAAGTGAGGTAAATATGAGAAAAATTTTTGAAATCCTAATCAATTTAATTATCACTTTAAAAGTTGGGCTATTTGTTTCTTTATTAATATCTGTTGTAAGTTTCTTCATTGCAAAGAAATTAGGATTTTGGGCTTGGATCATTGCTATTATTATTTTTATCATTGGAGCAATTGCTTCAGCAATTTTAAAAATATTGAAAAGTGATTTAGTAAATGGTAGATAATAACAATGTCCGTTTCATATAACAATACTTATTTAAGCATATATGATAGTTGGCAAATGTTTTCAAATTGGGTAATGACTTCTATTAATGGTGGGACTACTTTTGATTATGATAGTAGTTATTTTGCTGGAGTAAGATTTTTTCAAGATACTCCATCTGTTGATGATGCTGTTTATATATCTTGTGCAGTTGATACTTTGTTTAATGGTTTTAAACCATGGATACTAACACCATTTGATGGAACACCCGTTCTTGCTTTTGAATATTGGAATGGCTCTGCGTGGACTGCAGTTTCTGGACTTTCAGATGGGTCATCAAATTTTACAGTATCGGGGTATCCCGAAATAACATGGACACTACCATCTGATTGGGCCAAGACTACAGTAAATGGGAAAAATTATTATTGGTTTAGAATTAGAATTACAGATGTAACTGGAATCACTATAGGAGCTGTGCAAGGGTTTGATTATCCAAAATTTAAATACAATGTGATTTATGTAGACAGTTCTGACTCAATAACACCAGCATCATTGCTTGCTTCAGATGTAGCTGGTGGGTGGGGTGTAGTTTCTCTCACTGATAATATCTACAAATTTACCGTTCCGATATTTTTCAAAAACAGTTGTGGTGCTACTTTTACTTCCAATTATTCAGATTTACAATTTGGAATTACAACAAGACCGATTGCAATGGAATTTGGTGAGGAAAGCGTAAAACTCATCATAAATAAAGGTACTCCATCACTTGGAGAATCATCTTCGTTTATTAAGTTTTTTTCTATTCCGATGGATATAAGATTTAATGGTTCAATAGATTCAGAGATTTACAATTTGACAGTTCAGCAAAATACTGGAATAAGATTTGCCCCTTATGCAAGAGGTAAATTTTACAATTGTACATTTTTAAATTGTCTACCTTATCAAGATGGGAATTACGAAAGAGTGAATTTTATCACAATGGCATATATGTTAACGACTCCCAAGGGAACTTATAAAAATTGTTATTTTAAAAGTAATTATGCCATTTCAATAGACCCTAGATATAATCCCGCTCCTGAAGATTCTATTTTTGACATTCCTGCTGGAGAATCCCCGACTTCAATTGCTATATGTATGCCATATCCAAATCCTGGATGGGTTGAATATATAAATTGCTCATTTTTAAATGGAAACAAATATATTTATGGTGTTAATTTCACAAGTGTTACTGGAAACCAAAATAATAGAGCAATTCACAGTAATCGTTTTGATTTAACAGTTTTAGATAATGAAGGTGTAGCTATTGAGAATGCAATTGTCACCCTAACAGATGTTTATGGAAATCCTGCTATGCTTGAAACAGTTACAGGAAATCCTTACCCAAACGCTGCTTATTCAATGACAGACACCTCAATTACTGTAACAGATTCTACAAATTTAGTTACAGGAGAATATTATTGGATACTTGGTGAAATCATAAAAGTTGTTGATAAACCTGATAGCACAACAATAACTGTTGAACGAGCAAAATTTGGTACTTATCCATATCCATGCACAGGAGCAAAAGATGGTTGCTATTTTCATAAAATAAACAGCAGTATAAATACAGCTAGTGATGGCTCTATTCCAAAACAAAAAATAGTTGAACGTATGATACAGAGAAATGGAGATTTGGCTACTGTTCAACTTTTAACTTATACACCTTTTACGTTACAAGTTAGTAAAACAGGATATCAAGATTATATTTCAGTAATTGATATTACTGAAAATTTATATTTAAAAATCTCATTGATTGCAGACACATTCCCAGCAGAGACAGACGTTCGTGATGGTGTAACATATGGTTATGAAAATGGAAAAACAGGATTACTAGACCTACCAATCGAAGATGATGTTCGCGATGGCATTTTATTTGACAATAATACAAAAGAGGGAACAATAACGTTACCTGCTCCAGCAAATGTTTTATCAGGTATTTATTATGGAGCGGATGACAACGAATTCGCTGGCGGATGTATTTTTCCAAATGCTTCTGATGTTCGTCTGGATGTTCCATTCGGCGCATCGACTCTTCAACGTGGTATACAGATGGAAGATGCTGTATTTAGTTCTAATATAACAACTTCTAAAACAGCCTTTACTTTATCTTTTTGGGTAAAGTTTAATTCTTTGAATACTCATAATATGTTATTTACAAATGCTGATTGTTCAGCATATCTTGTTGATTTTTACAACGGAAATGTTGTCGTTGAAATTCAAGCAGGTAATTCAGTATCTTTTTCCTATACCCCATCTTTAGAAGAATGGATAAATGTAATAATTGTTCGTTATGGCCAATCAGTAACATTATATATTAATGGTGTACAAATAGATGAAATTAAAACTTTTCCAATCAATAATAGTTTTAGTCCTTTGACAAATTTAGTAAATTCATTAAATCCAATCGATGGAATTTTAGATGAAATTAACTTATGGGATATAGTTCTTACGCCAGATGATGTTTTATTTATATACAACCATGGCAGTGGTAGATATGTTTCAGAAGATTGGACTTTTCCAAGCAATAATTATCCATTAACTTGGAATATGATGGCTTGTTACCATTTAGATGAACTTACAGGGGATGTAATAGATTGTGCAATTTCATCTAGAACGGCAACTGTTACTAATGGAATTTTTAATTCAGAGGGGCATGTTATAGGGTTTGAAACAACTCAAGTTGGACAAATTATAATACCTTTGCAATCTGAAGTAAAAGATGGAGTCACGTTTGACATTGATTCAGTCGGTAACATCGTGTTGCCAAATCCTGAAGATGTTCGGGATGGTGTTGGATTTGGGAGTTATGAATAATGAAAAAACTAAAGTACGAACCGCCTACTTCCATATCTTTAGACCGTGTGGGCGATGTTCCTTTTAGTGAATCTGATGATTTCATAACATTCGATAAAACCTCAAACGACCCGGGCGCATGCATGATGGGTGGGGTTGTTGGATTTGGTTGTATGATGGGTGGAATTTTTAGTATACCTCAAAAACAATATGAATTTACTGGAAGAATGATTGCTCCAGCAAGCACCGATGTTCGTCAAGGTGTTGAGTATGATGACTCCGAAAATCCTTTAGTTGGAGTTTTAGATATTCCGGCTGTTGAGGATGTTCGGTCCGGAACTCAATTTGACAATACTTCAAAAGAAGGTACTTTAGATTTGCCTGCTGTAGGAAACGTTCGTGATGGCGTAACATTTGATGGAGCAACAAAAGAAGGTGTTTTAGATTTACCCCCTATTGCTGATGTTAGAGAAGGAGTTGCTTTTGATAATAATACAAAAATAGGAACATTAGATGTTCCAATAGTTCCTTCTGAGGATGACGTAAGAGAAGGAGTTGAATATGGTGATGGCGAAAGTCATGTTGGGAATTTAGAATTACCTGTTGAAGCAGACGTTGAGAAAGGTGTGCAATATGGGGCGAATGGTACTGAATTTACTGGTACTTTCATTCCTGCTTATACAGGTGGAAAAATTGAAGTGGATATTCAAAATATGAATTACGAAGTACAAGTAGAAGTTAAAAGGAAGAGGCCAACATAATGGCTACTTATACCAGCGTTAAAAACGGAAATTGGTCTGACCCACTTACTTGGGGCTCCGCTTCCTATCCTTCAATATCGGGGGATATTGTCGATATTAGACATGAAGTTATATATGATATTAATTCATCTATACAAATGGGTACTGTAACAATTAATGGCGGCATATTAGATTTTTCTAGAAGTATGAATACCAGATTAGCAATGGGAAATTATGACTTAGAAATTGGAGGATATCTAACTGCTGGTGTTTTGAAAATTGGGGATACAAATAATCCAATTCCAAAAGAATATACTGCAATTTTAGAATTTAATCCTTCGTCAGATGCAAGTAAAGGAATTACTATTAACAACAGTATAGATTATTCCCATATCGTTTTTTATGAAAGATATTTTAGATTGGTTGGTGATCCAGATTATTATGGCAGCATCATATCGACAACTTTAACTTCAAACTGGACTTCTGGTAAAATTTTTACTGTTAGCGGCAACTTGGTTAGTAAATGGAAAATTGGTCAAGAAATTATAATGAATGCATATTCTATGGCAACTTACGTTGGATCCCCCGTTTCAACTCATACTCGTCAATTCACAATTGCTAATATTACATTAAATGGAGAAAACACCGATATTGAAGTTGTTGAAGATTTTTCCATTCCTTTTAATTTGGGAGCACATGTTATTAATATTTCAAGAAATGTTATTGTTAGAAAGGTTAATGCTGTTACAACGTTAGAAAATTACAATACTCTTAGGCCACGCTTATATGGTAATAACTGGTCTTTTAGTTCGGAGTATCACGATGTAACGAATGTTATGTTTGTTGGAATGGCAGATATGTCGGGATTTAGAAATAATGTTATCCCAGGCAATGATTGGAATGGATGTGTGTGGAGAAATGGAGAAAGCGCTCTAACATACACAACTGGAATGACAGATCGATATATGACAAAATTATATAATTGTGTTGTTGTTTCTTGTAAATATGGAGTATCTTGGTGTCAAGGTCGAGGAGTTTATATTGATAATAGTATTTTTATTGCAAATAAATATGCCATATACGAATGTAATTCATTAGTAGTTACAAATAGTAAGTTCATTACAAATGGAGGTACTGTGCATATTTCAGATTTAATTGAAATCTATGATAGTGATTTTATTGAAAATGCTTGGAATTTTTGGTTATGTTATGCTGGAGTATATGTTCAAAATTGTATGTTCGTTAAAAATTATGAATTGGCTGACCAAGTTACCTTACACTTTAATAGATGTTATATAGGTTACAACAGAAATGGTGAATTAACTGATACTCAATTTTCAATAAATACTGAAAGAATAATTGATAGTAGAGCGACAAAAGTTATTATTGAAGATTCTATGTGGTTACCTAGTTTATCTTATAGTTATCTTTATCCCTCTTTAACAGAAAAAAGTACAAGTATTCAGTGGAAAAATGCAATCATCAATGAAGATGGTTATCCTGCTATTACTGATAGATTAAAACTCGTTAATGCCTTGTCTTTACCAAATCAGGGTGGGGCAACTTTTTTAAGTCTTTATAAACAAGACACAACCGAAAAATATTCGGGGGATAGTTCCAAAATGCACTTCTTTGATCTTGTTGTATCCAAAATAACCAGGACTCTTTCTGAATATAAAAAAGATGATTATTTGGACATAATTGAATATGATGTTCCGGCTGCGCCTCAACAAAGAAAAATATATGTTAAATTCACAGAAAGATATTCTACTGGAACTATATTTACAGCTGATGATTTTTATCTAGAAGCAGAATATTATAATGGTTCGGGGTCTATGTCTTCAACAACAATTGTTAAAAGTTCTCAAGATCTTATTAAAGATGAATGGGTTGCACTGACTGTAAACTTCACTCCAGCAAAAATCGGAAATGTTAGATACAGAATAAAACAAACAAAAAATTTTAGCACAAATCCATATCCAATGGATTCTAGATTTTATATTGATTCTGCTATTTGGATATCTGACACTGAATATATAAAATTGCGATGGGATAAAGGAGATTTTATAAAAAGTTTTTCGAGGTCGGATTTTCCATTGGAATCAAATGTAAGAAAGGATATTGTTTATAACGATGGGCAATTTAGTGGTGAGTTAACAATTCCTAGTATTTCTGATGTTAGAGAAGGTGTTGAATATGATGCATATTCTGTAGGAATTTTGGATCTTCCTATTGAATCTGATGTTTTGAAAGATGTAAAATACGATAATGAAACAAAAACAGGAACCAGACAGTTTGAGTATTATGGAAATCTAATAACCGTGGAGGTTGAATATGATTAAGCAATTGGAAATCTATCGTGGAGACACATGCACAGTATTGTGTACAGTGACAAGAAATCGTGTGGCATTTGATTTAACTGATTATTCAGCAGTAATGACAGTAAAACACAAATACACCGATGTTGATTCTTTGGCTGTTTTTACAAAAATTGGCATTATTGATTCACCAACTGCTGGCATCCTTAGAATCGAATTAGGTGAAACAGAAACAGACATTGAAGAAAAATCTTATGTATATGATATTAAAATTTACAAAGAAGATAAGTCTGATATCAAAACAATTTTGACAGGTGTGTTTAAAGTAAATTCTGTTGCTAGAAGGGAAATACCATCAAGTTAACTTATATATATATTAAACATGGAGGTTGATATGAAAGACAAAATGTGGTTTTGTGCAAGCGATTTAATGGCTCTTTTCCGTCCGGAAAATGAATTTGTATATTGGTCTGATTCTGATAATACATGGTATCTAGATGAATACAAATGGGGTACTTATTGTGCTGAATTAGCCAACCGCGGTGTAAATATGATGCGTTGGTTGGGCTGGAGCGTTTGGTTTAATTACATTGTTAAAGATTACAAACACAACCTCACTCCTTTCATTGAAGAATCAAGTGGACTTTATCATCTGTTAAAACCAAATCAAACATATTGGAATATTATAGATCGTGCTATTGAAATCGCCAATTATCCTTCAACCGTCACTGGTATTAAAGCACCAGGTATTACAATTTGGATTGATTTAGTATATCAGTATACAAATAATGAAGATGATAAAAAGAAATCCCCTTGGCGTAATAATGTGCAAGGATTCAAGAGTTTGTATGATCCAAAAGTTTGGCCGCATGTAAAAGAATACATGATTACATGGTTAAACCTTTCAAAGATCAAAGGTAGAAAAATTAAGTATGGTCTTGGAAATGAGATTGGTGCCGATGGACTACCTCTCATGAAATTTGAATTAGATGTATTCAATGAGCAGAAAATCTGGCCGTTTAGTTGGGGCATTTGTTGGGATATGCCGCCAATCAAAGCGATGGAGATTTCAAAAGAACAACCAGGATATATCATCGATAAAAATTTGTTTATGTGGTATCCATTGCGGCAAACAAGTAAAAAATGGGATTGTAGTATTTTACGGGAATGCCACGTTGTTGGGCAGCATACAAAAGATGGAAAGGCAATCGATAGAATAGCAGTTGACAATTGGGGCATTAATCCAATTCGTTGGTGTCTAAGTGATGATGGAACAAATCCCAAGCCGGATGCAAAATATTGGAAAGAATTAATGGAATTTCTATGTACATACAAAGGTGGAACAAAATTCTTTACAGCCACACACAAATCATTAGAGAATCCAACTGTCGCTATTGAACATCTGCCAGATGACAAACCTTGGCATGATTTCAAAGATGAACAATTGAACATATTTGATACGATTGCTCAAATATATGAAAAATATATTGGGAAAATAGAGAATCGTGGTAAATGGGCTCCTTCTTTTGTTGCTCCGGAATGCAAGATTGGAGATGTTAAAAAAGAAAAATGTTGGGATGGTTCGGAAATTACAACTCATATTTGCGAAAATGGTAAGTGGGTTGCAACTGGCGCAACTTGCCCTATTAAACCAGAAAAAATAAACTGGTTAAAGAAATATTGGCGAATAATTCTCATTGCAATTTTATTGTTATTTGTATTAGGAAAAATCATTTTCTAGGAGGTAAAAAAAAAAATGATTAAAAAAATCAAAAACTTTTTCGTAAAGGTTGGTAATTTTTTTAAAGATGTTTGGCAGACAGATGGTATGAAACGTGCTTTAGTCATAGGTGTTGTTGCTTATATTGCTTTTGTTATTGTTTTGAGAATGTTTGGTCTTACAAAATTTGCTTGGGGCTTTTTTTGCGGAGCGGGATTTACCGCTTTACTAGTTATTTGGTATACAATCTATCTGCACAATAACTAAATACTAAATTTTTTCTTTGTTTATCATATAATTTAATAGAGGTTTATGATGAGTAAAAAAGTTAAACAGCGTATAGCAGTTGATTTTGATGGTGTAATTCATGATTATACAAAGGGATGGCAAGATGGTTCTATTTATGGTGAACCTGTTCCAGACTCTCTTGAAACTATTGTAAAACTTTCTGAAAAATTCGAAGTTTATATTTTCACTACAAGAGCAAGAGAGGAAAGAAAACAAGAAGTTGAAATTCGCGAATGGTTAAAAAATAATGTTTGCCAGAAAGGATTGGGGGAT
>Ga0116153_10002718_pt1 | contig 13403 bp, 11 predicted proteins | sample AD_UKC028_MetaG_FD_89896 | JGI IMG/M metagenome (GOLD analysis project Ga0116153, IMG submission 89896) | Active sludge microbial communities of municipal wastewater-treating anaerobic digesters from USA - AD_UKC028_MetaG | ecosystem: Engineered > Bioreactor > Anaerobic > Digestate | place: USA... | reverse complement strand
GGGCATGGGGAAGAAGGACGAGAGGTTCATCATCATCCTCGATATAGACAGGGTCTTCTCCGCCGAGGAGATATCGTCCCTCCAGCAGGCGGGAGATGCGGGCGATGTCGAGAAAAGGCTCGCAGGGAATGAATGAGGGAAGGATAAGAAAGGAACGGGTACAGGCCGGAGACAACCGGCCTGTACCCGTTCCTTTTCCTGTTTAAGATATCTCACTCCATCCGGACACACCGCAAACACCGCTGACAGCGTGAACAATCATTCGATAGAGCGTGGTGGACCGCCGAAGAAGCTTATCGTTTTTTTGTATTCCTTGACAAGCTCCCCGCCTGTGATATACAAGGTCATTTGTACGCAATGATGAACCGAAAAAAAGGTTAGCGGTAATTTGTGTCTGTAATTATGAAAAACCCGGAGGGAAGTCGTTGAGGGTCCTTGTCCGAGGCGGCAGCATAGCGGCAGGTTACGGTGTCAGGAAGGGTTATGTCGACCTCATCGGGGGGCCTCTTTCCGAAAGGGGGATAGAGATCGTCAATCGTTCAAGGTACAGGGAAACGACCTTTGACGGTGTCGGCACGTTCTATCAGGACATCGATCCCTTCCGGCCGGATATTCTGCTTTTCCATTTCGGTATCGATGATGCCTTCCAGTGCGTCTACCGCTCGGAATTCCAGGAGAATCTTGTTCAAATGATCAGGCTGGCCCGCGCTCGTTTCAGCCCCGCCATATTTCTGGCAACATCCCACGCCTTCGATGACCCCTGCGACATGGACGCTGTCTATATATTTTACCGGTCATTGAAGATCGTGGCCTCAGACCTTGATTGCCGGCTGGTCCCGGTACATTACCACTGGGCCGGATATCTTGAGGAACACGGCCTCAGGAGCAAAGACCTTGTTTTGCGGGACCCCAGGTATCCGAACGGGAAAGGCCACCGGGTCATCGCGGAGGCGGTGATGAAGGAGTTGGGAAGACAGTTTGAATGTTTGAGCGGTTTTTAAGAAAAAAAAGCTATGTTAAAAAAACATCCCTTTTGATTGAACAATGTGTACAATTTATATAATGATCAAACTAATGGAAAAGAATGTATAGAAAAGCCTTTCTGGAAATACTGACCGATCTTTCACGACGTTTCATAAATATGCCGCCCGAACATGTTGATTCGGAGATTGACGATGCCATTTCTGCGGTTTGCAGACGCTTCGGCCTTGATATGGGAGTAGCCTGGCAATGGTCGAAAGAAATGCCGCGGTACTTGACAATAACCCACCTCTACCGGCCACCGGGGGGCTCGCCTTTACCAGAGAAGATCGATGCGGAGGAACTGTTCCCCTGGTGTATGAAAGAAGTGAAAGCCGGCAGAACTATCGCCATATCCGTTGACAAAGCTCCGGCAGAGGCAGACCGCGATAGAGAGACCTGGGCTCATTACGGCGTCAGGTCTACCGCGGTATTTCCCTTGTCTCCGGGGAGGGGACAGCTGATCGGCGCGTTGAGTTTTGCCACAATTAAGACGTTTTCCTGGTCGAAAGATATCGTAAAAGAACTGCAGCTTGTTGCTGAGATATTTGCAAATGCCCTTGCGAGGAAATATTCCGATCAGGCCCTGCGTGAGAGCGAAGAGCGGCTGAGCCTTGCATCAACCGCTGCAGGTATAGGATTGTGGATCCTCGACATTAAAACAAACCAGTACTGGGCAACGGCCCAGGCCCTTCAATTATTCGAATTGCCCCCGGACTATAAACTCGACCTCAATACATTTATCAATATGGTCCATCCTGAAGACCGGGAAAAGATAAAGGAGGCAATGCGTACGGCCTCTCAATCGAATGATGATACCCGGGTCACATACCGCGTCGTTCTTGCGGATGGGACCATCCGGTGGCTCGTTTCGAGGGGCCGCATGCAACCTGGCACTGCCGGCGATACAGACAAGCTTATGGGCGTATCCCTGGACGTGACCGAACGGATGGAGGCGGAAGTTGCAGCAAAAAAAATACAGACGACAGTTACCGCCATTCTGGAAAGCACGCAGGACCTGATATGGACCGTTGACCCGGAACGTTTCGGCCTCATCACCTTTAATACGGCTCTCGCGGAATATTTCAGGCAGGGCACCGGGTTGGTTATTACGGAAGGCATGAGTCCCCACGATATGATAGGAGGCTCTTTCACAGCTGCAACCGCCGAAAAATGGGACCGGTTATACGAGCGTGCTCTTCGGCATGGGCCTTACACTGAAGAGTATGTGGTCAGCACGGGAACCAGGGTCCTTCTTCTTTCACTCAATCTCCTGAAAAGAGACGGCGAGGTTTTCGGTATATCTGTATTCGGCAAGGATGTTACCGAGCGCAAACGGATGGAAAAAAAGATCGAGGCCGCAGCCCTGGAATGGCAGACCACATTTGATTCCATTCCCGACATGGTCATGATCCTTGACGCTGAACGCCGCGTCATACAGGCGAACCGGGCAGCATGGAACTTCCTCAATGTTCCGTTGGAAGAGACTTTAGGCAGGCATTGTCATACATTGATGCACGGTGAAGATCATCCCCCGGCTGATTGTCCCCTGGCACGGATACATGAAGTTAAGAACCGCGAGGAAAGAGATATATACGACAGCCGAACCGAAAAATGGCTCCACGTTTCGGTTGACCCCATTTTCGACGAAAAGGGAGAGTCCGTGCGTTTCGTTCACATGGCCAGGGATATCACTGCGAGCAAAAAAGCTGAGAAGGACGCCCTTGAATCCCGCAGAGAACTGCTGAGAATGCAGCGTTTGTTTAGAATGGGGGAGTTGACGGCATCACTGGCCCATGAATTGAACCAACCGCTCACATCGATCCTGAGCAATGCCCGCGCAGCACTGAGATTCATTGATTCCGGAGAGCTCGACATGAATGAGCTCAAAGACATTCTGAACGACATCGCAAACGATGACAGGAGGGCGGGCAACATTATCCGGAGCTTGAGGGCCATGGTAAAACCGGAAGATAGTGAAAAGATTGTGATATCGCTCAGCGATGTCCTCCATGAGGCCGTTTCCCTGTTTCACGGTGAGGCTATCATCCGGAATATCGACGTGGACACATTTTTCGTTGATCCCCTCCCCGGGGTGAACATTGACGTGGTCCAGATACAGCAGGTGCTGACCAATCTTATGATGAATGCCGCGGAATCGATGTTGGCTGAAGTGCAGAGAAAGATAGTCATAAGGGCGCACATTGTCGAAGGCGGCAAGGTCCGCGTGACTGTGAGCGATTGCGGGCCCGGCATTGCGGATGAAGATCTGGGCAGGATATTCGAGCCATTCTTTACAACCAAACGATCCGGCCTGGGGATGGGGCTGTCACTCAGCCGTTCTATTATCGAGGCCCACGGCGGGCATATGCGGGTTGAGAACAACCCGGATAGAGGAGCAACCTTCTCGTTTGAGCTGCCGTTGGAGGAACGAAATGATGACCGAAGATGAACCTGTCGTATTTGTCATAGACGACGACGCTTCCGTTTGCAAAAGCCTTATGAGGCTCTTACGTTCGTTCGGTTACGAGGCGAGAGCCTTTCACTCGGCGGAACATTTCCTGGAACAGGTACCATTTCAGGGGACGGGATGCATCATTCTTGACGTCCGGATGCCGGGGATAGGGGGAATGGCACTGCAAGATAAACTCGGCAAAACTGAGGACAGCCTGCCTGTCATCTTCATTACCGGCCATGGCGATATCCCAATGAGCGTACAGGCAATGAAAAAAGGCGCTACGGACTTTCTTCCCAAACCCTTTGAAGACGGGCAGCTCATAGATGCCGTGGTGAAAGCTGTCGAGAAAAGCAGACAGATCAGGATGTCCTGCAATGAACTGAATAACCTGCGGATGCGCCTTGACCGGCTGACGCCCCGGGAACGCGAAGTGCTTCCCTATATCATAGCGGGGCTCCTTAACAAACAGATCGCATTTAAACTGAACATAGCCGAAAAGACCATCAAGGTCCATCGTGCGCATATCATGGAAAAACTGGGCGTTGGTTCAGTGGCCGAACTGGTCCGCCTTGCGGAAAAGGCAAATATTGAACCATACGACCAAAGATCGTGAAAACTTCAGCCTGAGGCGCTATTGCCGCATCTTCAACCCCGGGTCGCCGGACCTGTGTCATGGACGCCAACCTCCGTATTGGACTAAAGTCCAATAGCAATATGCTCTCGCAATCCTATATCATTCATTGAAGACGGGACTTTGATCATTCTTCGGAAACATAAGGGAATACACCCTGGAAGAGATCAGCGCAGCAGAAGAAAAGCAAGCGAAATGGATAACAAACTTAGTTATCACCATCGTAAGCCACGGTTTCCGGCCCTGATGGCGGTAGCCTGTCATAATAGATCAATTTCGGAAAAATAAAAAAAACAGATGATGTCATTGAGTACAGGAGGAGAGCCATGAAAAATAAGAGTGTAACTGCCGGCATTGGTATGACGCTGACAGCGCTTTGCGCGACAACAATTGGCGCTCAGACGATGCCCGACCGCACGAACCTGCCGATCCCAGAGCCAAAATATCCGCGCAGTCAGGTTCTTGATGTCCGAAATGCCGGGACGCCGCCGCCACAGTTTCAGGTGAAAGCGCCGGCAGGGGCCCCGAACGTGCTTATCGTTCTCATCGACGACATGGGCTTCAGCCAGCCAAGCGCCTTTGGCGGTCCCATAAACATGCCGACCGCCGAGCGTCTTGCGGCCAACGGACTCAAGTACAACCATTTCCATACAACGGCCCTGAGTTCGCCGACACGGTCAGCCCTCCTTACGGGCAGGAATCACCATACCAACAACACGGGTTCGATCATGGAGACCGCAACGGCCTTTCCGGGCAACACGGGTAAGCGCCCTGACAGTGTGGCCCCGCTGGCCATGATGCTGCGTTACAACGGCTATACGACCGCCCACTTCGGCAAGAACCATGAGACGGCTGCCTGGGAAACAGGACCTTCGGGGCCGACGGACCGCTGGCCTACCCGGTCAGGATTCGACAAGTTTTACGGTTTTATGGGCGGTGAAACGAACCAGTGGGCTCCGGCGATCTACGACGGTATGACCAGGGTCGAGGTGCCAAAAGACCCGAACTACCACTTCATGACGGACATGACGAACCAGGCGATCAGGTGGGTGCAATCGGTGAAGTCCCTGACCCCTGACAAGCCCTTCTTCATATACTTTGCGCCGGGGGCGACCCATGCGCCGCACCATGTGCCGAAACAGTGGATCGCCAGATATAAGGGCAAGTTCGACCAGGGCTGGGACAGGCTGCGGGAAGAGACCCTGGCCCGGCAGATCAAGCTCGGTGTGGTACCGGCAGGCACAAGGCTGGCGCCGAAACCGCCGGCGATCAAGGACTGGGACAAACTGACCGCCAAAGAGAAAAAGCTCTTCTCCCGCCAGATGGAGATCTATGCCGGATTCGGCGAGTACGCGGACACCGAGATCGGACGCCTCGTTGACGCTATTAAGGACATGGGCCAGCTTGACAATACCCTTGTTTTTTACATTTTGGGAGATAACGGGGCAAGCGCCGAAGGCGGGATGAGCGGCATGTTCAACGAGATGACCTATTTCAACAACGTGACGGAAAAGTTCGACGACGTCATGAAACATTATGATGACCTCGGCGGCCCGAGCACATACAATCATTATGCTGCAGGCTGGGCCGTTGCCGGGGATGTCCCCTTTACCTGGACCAAGCAGATCGCATCAAATTACGGCGGTACGCGAAATGGAATGGTCGTTCACTGGCCGAAGCGGATCACGGGCAAGGGTGAGGTCCGTTCCCAGTGGCACCACGTGATAGACATAGCCCCCACGATCCTCGAGGCTGCAGGGCTGCCTGAACCGAAGACGGTGAACGGTGTTGCCCAGACCCCTATCGAAGGGGTGAGCATGTTCTATACCTTTAATGACGCAAAGGCAAAGGACCGTCACCTGACCCAGTATTTCGAGATCTTCGGCAACCGTGCGATTTACCACGACGGGTGGTTCGCCGGGACCGTGCACAAGGCGCCCTGGGAACCAGAGCCGCGGGCTGCCCTGGAAAAGGATACCTGGGAACTTTATAACACAAAGATTGATTTCAGCCTCGTCGACGACCTGGCGAAAAAGAATCCGGAGAAGCTCAAGGAGATGCAGGAACTCTTTATCAAGGAAGCGATCAAGTACCCCGTGCTTCCCATCGATGACCGCGGTGTCGAGCGTCTCAACTCGGCCCTGGTCGGACGGCCCGACCTGATGGCGGGACGGACAACGCTCACCGTCTTTGAAGGCATGAAAGGAATGTCTGAAAATGTTTTCATCAACACAAAGAACCGTTCCCATTCAATAACAGCAGAGGTGATCATTCCCAAAGGCGGAGCAAATGGTGTAATACTCGCCCAGGCGGGGCGCTTCGGCGGCTGGTGCCTCTACCTGAAGGATGGGAAACCTTCCTATACCTACAATTACCTGGGGTTGAAGAGCACCACCATCGCTGCCAAACAGGTTATCGGCGCGGGCAAGGCGACGATACGGTATGAATTTGCCTATGACGGCGGCGGTCTCGGCAAGGGCGGCGTGGGAACGATATTTGTCAACGGCAGGAAGGTTGCGGAGGGACGCATTGAACAGACACAGCCTCTCGCATTTTCCGGTGACGAAGGCGCCGATGTCGGTGAGGATGGAGAAACACCTGTTGTTGCGAACTATGGAATTCAGGCACCATATAAATTTACCGGCAAGATCAGCAAGGTCACGATAGACCTGAAGGAAACGGGAAAAGCACAGAAGGCGCAGGAAGACAAATTACGCGCGGAAGCAGCCCGGAAGAAGGCACTGTCTGATTAAACGATCCATAGATCACCTTGACAGAACTTTATGGTTCGGGCATGACAGTATAAGTTGAAGAGCTCTTGATACCAACTATTGTATTGCTTGAAGAACTGAGTGATATCCGCAGGAGGGAACGATGAAAATGCAGCAGGTCAGCCCGAGCCGCTCTCTTTTTACAAAAGCAATATGAACTCCATAGCAGGTGACGGGGAAACCGTCCCCTGGCCGATATACACGTCGCGACTCGACATTGAGCCTGAATTGGCCGTTGTGTATGGGAACGAAAGGCAGCCGGTGGCAGGCTTCTGCATCTTCAACGACGTTTCGGCCCGAGATGTTCAGGCCACGGAGTTTGTCGGCGGGTTCTGCCTGACGAAGGACATGGCAAAGGGCAACCAGCTGGGACCTTACCTGGTCACGCCCGATGAGGCTGTTAACCCATATAATCTTAAGGTGACAGTGTTGGTGAATGGGCAGGTCAAGCACCAGGGATCAACATCGGAGATAAGCCATAAGGCCGAAGACGTCTTCGCCTGGCTTCAGTTTATCGCTCCCCTGAAACCGGGCTCGGTAATGGGCTTCGGCACCATTCCCGACTGCACCGCTTGCGACCACGATGATTTTGTCGATCCGGGCGCCGAGATCCAGGTCGCTTTCGAGCGGCTCGGGACACTCCGCTGCCGTTTCGACGAACCGTCGGGCAAGCTGCTGCCGAGCCGTTGGCCGGTCCGGGAGCCATTGAAGAAGTATCACGGTTAGGTCACAACCATCCTCGATTATGATCGAAAGGAGTTTACGAAATGAAAAACAGATGGACACTTAACGCGATCTTTTTAGGTGTGATGGTCGTCAGCCTTGTTATACCCTGTTTGGCTCAGGTACCCAAAATGAAGATGACAACAACTTTACCGCCGGGCATCGCCACTCCGGACAAAGTGGAGACCCGCCTCGGGACGTTGAATTTCTTCGACGGTTTTCCCGACAAGGCAACGGTTGATAAATTATACGACAATCTCGATTTCCAGCGGGCGGTACAGGCCTATCTGCTGGCAATACCTGCCGTCAGCCAGGCTGCGAACCGTAACGAGATCCTCAAACTGGGACCGGCGAACACGACGGTGCCGATCTTCGAGAACAGGATGGATTCAAAGTCGACCTTCCTGACCCCGAACACCCAGACCCCCTATAGCTGGATGTGGCTCGACCTGCGCGGAGGTCCGCTGGTACTTGAAGCCCCGCCGAAGGTGTTGGGCACCCTCAATGACATGTGGTACCGATGGGTGGCAGATATCGGGTTCACAGGGCCTGACAAGGGTGCGGGCGGTAAGTTCCTGATCCTGCCCCCGGCTTACAAGGGCGAGGTCCCTCCCGGTTATTTCGTTGTGAGGTCACCTACATACAGCCTTTGGGCCCCCTGGCGCAGTTTCGTCGTAAACGGGGATCCGAAGCCTGGTGTTGATCTGGTAAAGAATCACACCCGGGTATATCGCCTTTCCGAAGCCTCGAATCCACCGTCCATGAAATTCGTGAACGTATCCGGCAAGGCATTCTCTACCGTTGCGCCTGGAGATTATGCATTCTGGGAACTCCTCAACCAGGTTGTCCAGGAGGAGCCGAGTGAATCCATCGACCCCATCCGGCTCGGTTTTTTTGCATCCATAGGCATAGAGAAAGGCAAACCATTCGAGCCCGATGCACGCATGAAGAAGGTTCTCGCCGAGGCCGCCTCGGTAGGCGATGCAACAGCCCGAGCTATCGCCTTTAGAACGCGGCAGAAGGAAGCATTCTACTATCCGGGGAGTTTTTGGCAATTACCGTTCATCGGGGGTTACAAGTTCCAGACCCAGCCGGGCGTCCTTAACATGGACGCATACATCTACTATTACTTCATGGCGACCGGCGTGACCCCGGCCATGGAGGAAAAGATGGTGGGCCAGGGCTCTCAGTATGCGTGGACAGCCAAAGATGCAAACGGCGCTCCCCTTAACGGCAGCAAAACATACAAACTGCATCTGCCCTCCAATATACCCGTCAAGAACTTCTGGTCAGTGATCGTATACGATAACCAGGCACGTTCAATGGTCCAGACAGACCAGCAGTTCCCGAGCATGGGGAGTCAGGACAAGGACCTTGTCGTCAATAAGGACGGGTCTGTGGACATCTACTTCGGAACCAAGAAACCTGCAGGGAAGGTCAATTGGATCCAGACCGTTCCCGGCAAGGGCTGGAATACCATCCTGCGCCTTTACAGCCCTCTCGAACCGTGGTTCAACAAGACCTGGCGGCCGGGCGAGATCGAAGAAGTAAAATAAAATGATTTCCTTTCCCGTTGAATCGAAACTAAAGCAAACAGGAGGAGAAGGCCGGCCATGAAAGAACGCAAAGGACTTCTCTGGATATTCCTGGGGATTATGGGTTTTCTTTTTGCGGGTTGCGCCTCAATCGGACCGGATTCAGTGGTTCGTGACCGGTCTGCCTATGTGGCTACGATCTCAGATTCCTGGGAGAGTCAGATGCTCCTCAACCTTGTGAAGTTGCGGTACGGGCATGCACCGGTTTTTCTGGATGTTGCCTCCGTGATCACCCAGTATGCATTACAGACGCAGGCGAACGTCGGGGCTTCTTTTCAATCGCCGCTTACCAACCGTTTTACCGGTGACGCCTTTGCAAATACTCTCTCCCTGGGAAGTTCGGGATCGTACACCGACCGCCCGACCATTACCTACAATCCTCTCATGGGAGAAAAATTTGCCCGGAGCCTCATGTCCCCGATACCACCCGCGGCCATCCTCAACCTCATCCAGACCGGCTATCGGGTCGATTTGCTGCTCCGGCTCTGTGTGCAATCCGTAAATGGCATTCAAAACAGTTTTGGTGGTCCGGCGAACATGCATGACTCAGACCCGGAGTTTCATCCCCTGATCGAAAAGATGAGAAGATTACAGGCGACCGGGGATATCGGGATAAAGATCCAGAAGACAAAGGAAAAAGAAATGCTTCGGATCATTCTTAGCTGGAGGGCGAACAAGGCATTCGATCCGGACAAAACAGATATCCTCAAACTGCTGGGCCTTGACCCGAATACTAATGAATTCAGCGTAGTTTACGGCGCTGTCCCGTCGGGCAACAAGGAAATAGCCATCTTGAGCCGTTCAATACTGCAGATAATGCTCGACCTTACCGCTGCCGTAGAAGTCCCTGAGGAGCACGTGGTCGACAAACGTGTCGCGCCCACCTTTCGGGCGAAGGCCCCTGACGGCAGTCCCATTGCGCCCCTTGTAAAGGTTCATTGTTCTTTGAGAAGGCCCGATGACGCATTCGTTGCCGTTCCTTTCCGCAATCACTGGTTCTGGATTGACGACAAGGATGTCTCGTCCAAGAATATATTCTCCTTTCTCATGTTCATCTTCACGCTTACCGAGACCGGGGGAAAAGAAGGGGTTCCTATCGTGACGATTCCCGCAGGGTAAATGAAGAAGAGCTCAATGGAAAGCGGACAAATAACAAGGAAGTGCATATAAAGAAAGCCCTGCGGCTGGCATCCATGTCGTGGCAAAACCGACGGGCTCCCTGTGCAATCTCAATTGCGAGTACTGTTTTTATCTTGAGAAGCAGGCCCTCTTTGAAAGCGGGGAACAACACGGCATGACCGATGATGTGCTTCGTGCCTTTATTGGCGGATACATCTCATCCCAGCCGACGCCGGTCGTCGAGCGCTCAGCCAACACATTAAGCGCACAGCAGAACCTTCGTCTTGCCGGGCCTGCCGACTTGAAAAGCGCGGAAGAGCACATTGACGTCACCCCCTGGCCGGTCTTGTCCGAGGAATACGGAGATTTTCTCATCGCGATCTGCGAAGAATGGGTACGTAATGACGTGACGGGTTTTCGTGATGAACTTTGAATGGGCGCTCAATGCCTGGATCGGCAATCCCTCCCCCGTTTGTGTCCATGCAGTTCAGTGCGGGCGCTCAACAGTGACATATCGTCCGGGAGCTTTCTTGCCAACAAGACTCTTTGGTGCGGATCCGGTAAATGGCTTAGAAAGAAGATCACAATCTGAGGAGGATGATCATGAGACCTAGCGGAAAAATTGTGAACCTGTTTTACCTGGCGACTGTCCTTGCCATCGCCATGGTAACGAGCCTGCCTGCCGACGGCCGGGCTCAATCTGCCGTGATCGAGCCAAAGGCCGACCAGCTGCTGCGGAAGATGAGCGACTACATGGGTGGCCTGCAGCAATTCAGCGTTCAGACCGAGAATACACTTGAAGTAGTTCTTGGATCAGGTGAAAAGATCCAGTTCGACAACCCGGCGAACCTTTCGATACGGCGCCCCAACAAACTGCGCGCTCAAAGGAAAGGCGATATTGTCAATCAGGAGTTTTACTATGACGGTAAGACCCTTACGCTCTACAATCCTGATCAAAGATATTACGCCACAGTCAATGCTCCTCCGACAATAGACGAAACAATTGATTTCGCAAGGACGGTCCTGGGTGTGTTTGCCCCGGGCGGTGACCTCATCTACAAAAATTCATACGATATCCTCACTGAAGATGTCATAACCGGTTCATACGTCGGCATGAGCCTGGTTTGGGGCATCAAGTGCCATCATCTGGCGTTTCGCGGCAATACCGTTGACTGGCAGATATGGATCGAAGACGGCAAAAGGCCTTTACCCAAGAAATTTATTGTAACGACAAAGTGGATGACGGGGGCGCCGCAATTCTCGATGACCCTAAAGGGCTGGAATTTATCACCTAACCTTACGGAAGATATGTTCGCTTTTACGGCACCGAAAGGTGCCCAGAAGATCGATTTTATAAATCTCACAAGCGGCGGCATGTCCCTGCGTTGAAATACCGAAAGGAGAAGGTCCATGAAAAAGCTTTTCGCAGTGTCCATACTTGCCATTTTGCTGTCACTGGTGTTCAGTCCGGAACTGATCCGGCAGTCTTCGCCAAAATTTAGTTTTGTGGGGGAGGCAGAGGCGATCGTGGGTGCCCCTGCTACGCCTGCCAGTGTTGCCGGCGTGGCGCGGCGCACGACGCGCAGGGCGGTCGCGGTAACAGGTGCGGCAGCCATTGCTTACCAGGCAACGCCTCCGCCCCAGGTCGTTGTCGTAAATCCCCCGCCTTCTGCCGCGGTGCCAGCCTCTGTGGTCCCGATCGGAACGGTGACGCCGGTATTGCCCCGTGATTGCAGCACGATCACCGTAAATGGTGTTAATTATTCCAACTGCAATGGTGTTTTCTATAAAGCGGCCTTCCAGGGCAACGATCTGGTCTACGTCGTGGTAGAAAAACCTTTTAAGTGAGGCGCGTTGATGGAGGAAGGTACAGACAGACTGTCCTCTGGTAAATTTAAGTGCCTGTTGGAAAGGCAGATTTTGTGCGGCTGACAAACAGCGGGGCCATTAGAAAGGGAGGGATCGATATGATGAAAATGAATACCGGAACAAGCATCAATAGACGAAGCAGCGTGTTGCCAATATGCATGTTTATCATTGCTGCGGCAATTGTCATGTCGCGGCCATACGCTGCTCATGGGGGCGACGCAAAGTCCGTACTCAAGGCCATGTCGGACTACATCAACAGCCAAAAGACCATCGAGATCACTTTCGACAGCGATATCGAGGTGATCACACCGCAATTGGAAAAAATTCAATTCACAAATTCCGGCGACATCCTCATGAGCCGCCCGAACAAGCTGCGAGCGCACCGTGTTGGAGGATATGCGGATGTTGCGCTCTTTTTTGACGGCAAAACTGTCTCCGTCTACGGGAAACATATCAACCGTTACGCTCAGTTCGATTCCCCGGGCACCATAGACCAGCTGATCGGGGCCTTAAGGGAGGGTCACGGCGTCGCGCTGCCTGGCGCCGACCTACTGCTGTCGAACTCGTATGATATTCTTGTGGCCGGGGTCAGGGAAGCCAGGTATATCGGCCGCGGCGTTATAGGCGGGCGGGAATGCGAACATCTCGCTTTCCGTAATTTCGATACTGACTGGCAGCTCTGGGTCGAGGTGGGCAAAAACCCCGTTCCCCGTAAACTGGTTATCACCAGCAAGACACTGAACAGCGCACCACAATATACGCTGCGCATCAAGAGTTGGAAAACCGGTGTTGAGCCTGTGCAGAGCGCATTTGTCTTTACTCCGCCGGCCAAAGCTGAGAAACTTGGTCCCGATGCCCTCATAGATCTGGACGAACTGCCGCAAAGCAAATAGTAAGGAGGATACCGATGAGACACATTATTGCCAAATGTATGATCATAATTGGCCTGGCGGCGGCCGGGTTGATCTGGAACGGCCAGATCTGGCCGGCATCGAGTGGGGGCGCGGTGAACACCGCCGAAGCCGTCATCGGCGCGCCGGCCACACCGGTCAGCTACGCGGGTGTGGCCCGACGCTCAACTGTTGGCGCCGGAGCACCGGGAGTGGGTGTTGCACCGGGAGTGGGTGTAGGCGCACCTGGAGTGGGGGTAGGTGCACCTGGTCCGGGAGTTGCACCGGTGAACCGGGGCGGACCCGTTAACAGGGTCGGAGTACGCT
>Ga0116153_10002716_pt1 | contig 13410 bp, 10 predicted proteins | sample AD_UKC028_MetaG_FD_89896 | JGI IMG/M metagenome (GOLD analysis project Ga0116153, IMG submission 89896) | Active sludge microbial communities of municipal wastewater-treating anaerobic digesters from USA - AD_UKC028_MetaG | ecosystem: Engineered > Bioreactor > Anaerobic > Digestate | place: USA... | reverse complement strand
TGGTACGTGCTCAGTGCACTTGGTATCTATCCTGTAAATCCGAGCGACACCAGATACCAGTTCGGATCACCGATAGTTCAGGAGGCTGTGATTGAGGTGGCTCCGGGTAAAATTTTCAAAGTGAAAGCTCCTCTTGCTTCAAAGGAAAACAAATATATTCAGGAAGTAAAACTTAACGGGCAGGTTCTGAATCGTTCATATATCACTCAGGAAGAGATTGATAACGGTAGCACGCTCGAATTTGTCATGGGCTCAGCTCCGGCTGAAAATCTTTTCATGAATTAATGTTTCTGAGGATATCATGAAGATAATTGCCTGGTTTTCATTGCTTTTTGTTTGTTTTTCGGCGAAAATATATGCCGTTGAATATAACATTAAGGATTTTGGCGCCATTGGCAATGGCATAGATCTTACAACAATCCATATACAGAAAGCAATTGACAAGTGCTTTGCCGATGGTGGAGGAATTGTTCTTGTTCCAGGGGGTGAATATCTTACCGGAACACTGAACCTCCGCTCAGGTATCGAACTCCGTCTTGAACCAGGCGCTGTGCTTAAAGCAACAACCGATCTGACTAAATATCAGGTGCATAATGAACAACCTGCAGGTATGTTTTATACTGAGGATGCTCACGATGTGGCAATTACAGGCAAGGGGAAGATATGGGGACAGGGCCTGGAATTCATGTACCGCGACAGCGCCAAGGTGATCAGAGGTGAGGTTAATAAATTCATAAGACAGAAATATGATTTCAGAAAGGTTGAAAAAGGTCTTGGTGATGGACCTCTGATGCCGAAGGACAGGTATCACCAGATGATCATCTTCAGCAATTGTACAAACGTTACTCTTAAGGATTTTGAGGTTATTGATGCCCCTTACTGGACTTTCCTCATCGTACATTGCGACAGGGTATGGGTCTCGGGCCTGTCAATAAACAACAACCTGATGATCCCCAATAATGACGGACTTGATATAGTTTCAAGCAGCAACGTAAATGTATCTGACTGTATAATTACCTGTGGCGATGATGCAATTGTTCTGGCAGGTTACGCTCATCATTTCGGTGATCCTGGTTTTAAGGACATAATAAAGCCGTCAAAGAATATAAATGTTACAAATTGCATCCTGCAATCGCGGTCAAGCGGAATAAGAGTCGGCGGCTGGGACCAGAACCACATGTCGGATTATAACTTCAGTAACATAACAATATTTGATTCCAATTGCGGAATTAACATAACTGTAAGGGATTCAGGATCAGTGCAGAATGTAAATTTTTCAAATATACGCATAGAGACGCGAATGCATACCGGCGACTGGTGGGGCAATGGCGAACCGATAAAGATTTCTGCACTTAGAGGTGTGCCTCATAATAAGATAGGAGTAATTAAAAACATCAGTTTCAGCAATGTTACCTGCAGGGGAGAGAATGCCATTCTGATGTATGCTTCGGAAGAGACTAAGCTGCGGAACATTTATTTTACGAATTTTAATTTCATACTTCGTAAAAGCGTTCTTGAAAAGGTAAGCGGGGGCAATTTTGACCTTCGACCTAATACAGTTGCAGGGAAAGAGATTTATAAATCTGACGTTCCGGTTGTTTATATCGAGAATGCTGAAAATATATTTTTCAATCAGGGCAGTATTGGCTGGGATGGAGTTAAAGAAGCACACTATACTTATGCTATCGAAGCAGTAAAGGTGAATGGTCTTAAAATCAGTAATATAACAGCAGCTCAGTCACCTTCAAATCCACATCTGAAGGCTGTGTCGCTGAAAGATTGTTCTGATGTTTCAGGATTGTTCTGACCAGGATTGCTGAAACCTGTCCCCGGATTGATTATTGCATAAATTGATAATCTTACAGTTTATTCCCTGTCAGCAAATTTCCTTTTGTAATTTAACGGCGTCAGTCCTGTTACCTTGCGGAACTGCCTGATAAAATAGGAAATATTGTTGTATCCGCACAGAAAGCATATTTCCTCAACAGAATTATTCTCATTGATCAGGTACCTGCATGCCTGTCCTACTCTCAGCTCATTAAGAAACGTAATAAATGTTTTATTTGTCCTCCTTTTAAAGTATCGGCAGAACGCAGCTGTTGACAGGCTTGCAATTGAGGCAGCCTTATCAAGGCTTATATCATGGTGCAGGTTTTCAAGAACATACCTGTAAATTTTGTTTAATCTCTGATTATCTCTTTCATTAACTGCATTACTTATAACCGGACTTGCAAGATATTGAAAATCACCGTTGAAGGCTATCTTTTCAAGTATTGACATCAGCAGGATGATCCTGGTAAAGCCGTATGCGTCTTCAAGCATATTCATAAGGTCTTCCACCTCATTTCTGGTTCTTCCGGTAAGTTTTATACCTCTTTCTGACTGCCGGATTATTTTGTAAATGATCTTGGACTCTGGCAGATTCCAGAATTGCTTTCCAAGCACTTCCGGATTGAAAAGTATATAAATTGCTTCTGATCCTTCCTCCTGGTCTTGTTTGTCACTAAGCCATTCATGCGGGACATTGGGTCCTATCATAACAAGGTCGCCCGGAGAAAACCTTTCGACAGAATCTCCAAGGTATCTTGTACCTGTGCCTTTTACAACAAGAAGTATCTCAACCTCCGGATGGAAATGCCGTACTGAGGGGAAATGGCTGACTTTTAAATGATTAATATGAAATGAATGGTTGATGTTGGCTTCAACCATTTCAAGATTAGGTAACATGTCAATATTGTGTTATTTATCAATACAAAACTATCATAAAATTGGTATCTTCTATACTAATTTTGACTATATCAATAAATACGATAACTTAACAGGGAGAAACCAGTTCAGGAGGTTTTTATGCCAAGAAACATTTATCTGGTGAATAAAAAGTCAATTGTGACCAGGGCTATGTTCCCGGTTATTGATGCCCATAACCACCTGTGGGGCAACTGGCAGGTCGACAGAGTTGTTGAGACGATGGATACAGTTGGTGTGGCAGCGTATTGTGACGTTACCGGTAATGTAAATATTGAATTCGGGGGAGGTGGCTACAGAATTACTCCCGGAGATCTGAATGGATTCATTGATAACTGCTCGTCAAAATATCCCGGGAGGTTCTACTGTTTTACGATGGCAGGATTTGCACAACCCGCAGATAAACCTCTGTTCAGAGATCATAAACAATTTGTTAGTGAGTGTATTCAGATATTGAATGAGCATGTTGCCCTGGGCGCTAAAGGACTAAAGATACTTAAAGAGCTCGGACTGAATTATCGCGACAGTGAAGGAAAGCTCATAAACAGCAATGATGAACGTCTTGCCCCTATATGGGAAGAGGCAGGCAGGCTGAAGATTCCGGTGCTGATACACCAGGCTGATCCTTCAGGTTTTTTTGAGCCTGTAACTCCTGATAATGAGCATTATGAGTCGCTGATTAAATATCCTTCATGGAGCTTTGCTGATCCGAAATTTCCAAGGAAAATTGAATTATTGAAGAGGAGGGATGAGCTTGTGAGAAACCATCCTTCAACGAATTTTATTCTTCCTCATTTCGGTAATTATGCCGAAAACATTCAGTACGTATCCGATTTCCTCGATGAATGTCCGAATGCCTTCATCGATTTCTCAGCGAGGCTTGATGAACTGGGAAGGCAGCCGTATTCAACACGGGAGTTCTTCATAAAACATCAGGACAGGATAGTATTTGGTTCTGACATGCCGGCAAACATCGATAGCTCAGTAGAAATGTACCGTACATATTTCCGTTTCCTTGAAACTTATGATGAATCTTTTTACTCACCTGACTACGACGGAACATTTGACCGTGCAAGGTGGCCGATCTGCGGAATTGGTCTTCCTCCTGAGGTGCTAAGAAAGGTTTATTATGAAAATATTCTGAAGCTGATACCTTCCCTCGGAACTGTTAATAATTTAACAATAAAATGAGTGTAGATTTTCCATAAATTAATCGATTGATTTTCTTCGTTTACCCCGTCCCCAGGGGGAGCGAAGAAAATCAATTTACTCCCCTTGGGGTTGGGGTAGATAAATTGATTTTCAAGCATATAAAGATTAAGAATAGTATTTTTATCACAATATAAAACAAAAGGAAATGATCAAAACAAAAGTCGGTTTTATAGTATTTGGTGTTCACAAGGATGGTTTGAAAGATCCAATGGGCACTCCGTTTATCGATGCAAAAATTATATCAGAGGCAAAGAAAGCTCTTAAGAGTCAGGGTCTTGAACTGGTTGAGCATGAGCTTATAATAGCTTCAAAGAAAGAAGCAAGGCTTTGCTTCGATAAGTTCAAGAAAATGAACGATATAGATTCAGTAATACTTTTTTCGGGTACCTGGGTCTGGGCAGCGCACCTCATTGCAGCTGTCCGTGATTTTGCCACAACAGGCAAGGGAATAGTGCTCTGGACAATTCCGGGCAGCCAGGGCTGGAGACCTGTAGGCGGACTTGTAATGCAGGGAGCCTTCAAGGAGATTGGTCTCAGGCACCGATTCGTTTATGGCAGCTATAAAGATCCTGCAGAGCTTGAAAAAGTTATTTCATACTGCAGGGCAAGCGCAATGAAGAACAGGCTCAATATGAGCACAATAGGAACCTTCGGCGGACGAGGCATGGGCCAGACCTGCGGTGCTGCCGATCCCTCACAGTGGATGAAAATGTTCGGCATCGACATTGATTCACGCGATACTTCCGAACTGCTTGATACAGCCAAAAAAATTACCAAAACAGAAATTGCCGAGGCCAGAAAAAAGATTCAGAAACTTTTTGCCAGGCCAATTCCAGAAAATGAACAGGCTGAAAAATCAATCCGTCTTTACCTTGCAATTAAAAAGCTTGTGAAAAAGAACGACTGGGATTTCTATACTATCCAGTCATTCCCGGGTCTGGGTGATGAGTACAGCGCTACCTGTTTTGCACAGAGCATGATACTCGAAGATGGCATGGGCACTTCCACATTAGGTGATTTCAATACAGCGCTTACAGTCAAATGCCTTACCGATATGAGTGAAGAGCCTGTTTATTATGGTGATCTTCAGCATATTGATAAAACAAATAATGAGATAAAGATAATTGGCGACGGAGCCTGCCCGCCCTCACTGGCCGGTAAGCTGGGTCCGGCAGGTTTTGCCGAGCACGGAATACCTACCGAGGGTGAAGCCGGAGGTATATCAGTTGAGCTTATCTGCAAAGTCGGTGAAGGTGTTCTTGCACGACTGGGAAGAAATAACGGCGAGTTCGAAATGGTCATAACAAGGTGCACAATATTCGAACCTCCGAAAAGTCAGATAGAAAAAAGAAGGCTGGAATGTGGTATACCTTTCTGGCCTCATGGCTTTGTAAAGGCTGAATGTAATATAGACGACCTGCTTCAGGCCTGGAACAACGAGTATGCCTGTCTGGGCTACGGCAAACATCTTTACGAGGAACTGAAGGCATTCTGTGAACTGACCGGGATTAAAGTTATAGCACTGTAACCAGCAACAATACCATGCCACTAATTCTTCAAAGAAAACAAGTCCTCGACATATACGCTGAAGCAGCTCAGCGGAAATGGGTAATCCCTACTTTCAACACTGAAAATCTTACAACAACAGAGGCAATCCTTTCCGCCACTCTCGATCACAGCAAAAAGACAGGACAGCCGGATTTGCCTGTAACTATCGGTATAACAAATCAGTACAGCCACAGAAGTCAGTCGGTATATTATACCCACACACGACAATGGGATATTGGACTGAAGCTGTTCCTTGCTGATATCAGTGTTCTTACTTCAAAGGGCTCTCCTTTTGAAAAGCTGAACGTAATGATACATCTTGATCATACCCAGTGGGATGCTGACAAACCTCTTCTCGAATGGGATATGAATATGTTCTCTATGATAATGTATGATGCTTCAGCCCTGCCCTTTGATGAGAATATCAAATATACTGCAAGGTTTGTCGAATCGAGGGGAAAAGACATTGTTATCGAAGGAGCCTGTGACGAAATAGTTGATGCGACAGGCGATGAAAGAAGTGATCTGACAACTCCGGAACAGGCAATTAAGTATCTTACAATGACAGGTTCGGATTTTATTGTAGCGAACCTTGGAACAGAACACCGGGCCAGCGCTGCTGACCTTAAATATCATGGTGATCTTGCAAGGGAAATCAGCAGGCTCACAGGTCCAAAACTCGTTCTTCATGGCACTTCATCGGTTGGTAATGAACAGATAAAGAACCTCTTTGCTGATGGCATAGCCAAGGTTAATATCTGGACTATACTTGAAAGAAATACCGCACCTGTTCTTTTTGAAGAAATGGTGCAGAATGCTTCAAAAGTGACAGGCAGGGAGAAGGCTGAAAAAATGCATACTGACGGTCTTCTTGGACAAAAAGCTGACAGGAGTTCAAAGGCTTCGCTTTCACATTACACTACAGTTTACAGGCAGGATATAATTTTTTCCGGGATGAAAAAAATTGTCACTGCTTATCTTGAAATGTGGTATGTATGAATCACTTCCTGGGAATAGATATCGGCACCGGAGGCTGCAAGGCTGTTGTATTTGATGACAATGGAAAACAGGTCTCTTCTTCATACAGGGAATACAGCATTATCTCGTCTCACCCCGGGTGGGCGGAGCTTGATACTGATGAGGTTATCTCAAAATGTTTTGATGTTATAAGGGAGGCAGCAAGCCTTGCCGGAAAAGGATCTGTCAGGGGAATAGGAATATCAAGCCAGGGTGAGGCTTTTACTTTTATTGACAGGCAGGGAAAAGCAATGTGCAATGCCCTTGTTTCATCTGATGTAAGGGCAGTGGATTTGATAAGACCCTGGGTTGACAGGTTCGGCGAGGAGAAACTGTATAATATAACAGGACATACACCCCATCCTATGTTTTCGCTTTTTAAGCTGCTGTGGATGAAAGAAAATGAGCCTGCAATGTTCTCCGGAGCAGAAAGAATACTCTGTTTTGAGGATCTGCTGCAATACAGGCTTGGAATTGCTTCTCCCTCAATGGGCTGGCCTCTTGCCGGAAGAACAATGCTGTTCGATGTCATCACGCACAAGTGGGATACTACTATTGCCGGGAAGGCCGGAATCGACACTCAAAAACTATCCCGGCCAATGAAATCAGGATCACTTGCCGGATTTTTAAACAAAGATATCGCAGGATCTCTTGGACTCTCTGACGAAACTTTCATTGTAACAGGAGGACACGATCAGCCATGTTCGGGACTTGGCGCAGGAGCTGTTGATCCTGGCGTTGCAGTATGGTCATCAGGCTCTGTGGAGTGCATAACTCCTGCTTTTGACAGGCCGGTATTTACCGGGGAGCTTCACAGGAACAATCTCTGCACTTATGATCACACTGCCCCCGGCATGTATGCAACAGTAGCATTCAGCCTTACTGGTGGCAACCTCTTCAGGTGGTTCAGAGATCAGCTGGGGGGAGAAGAAACCGTAAGAGCCAGGGATGAAAGAAAGGATGCTTATGATATACTTCTGGACATGCTGCCTGATCAGCCATCAAGGGTGACTGTGCTTCCTTACTTCACACCTTCTGGTACACCGTATTTTGATGTCGATGTGAAGGGAACTATACTCGGACTCGACCTTTCTGTTACAAAAGCCGAGCTGCTGAAAGGGCTGCTTGAAGGGGTGGCCATGGAGGTAAGACTCAATTTAGAAATACTCAGACAGTCTGGCTATCAGGTAGATGAGCTGAGGATAATCGGCGGCGGTTCAAAGTCGGAGAAACATGTTCAGCTTAAAGCCGATGCTACTGGAATGCCTGTGACAATCCTTGATGTGACTGAGGCGGGCTGCATGGGAGTTGCCATGCTTGCAAAGGCCTGCAATGACAAGGCTGATGTGAAAGATATTGCAAGAGAATGGGTACGACCCGTGAAAAGAATTATTCCATCCCGACAGGATTATTATACAGATAAATTCAATCGTTATAAAAACTTGTATCCTGCTTTAAAAACTGTTTATAAAAACATTTAACTATATGAAAATCAGGTATGTTTTTCTTCTTTGTCTTGTCCTGGGCACAGCTTGTGCTACAAAAAACGATGATCAGGTCAGTCAGTCATCTGCATTTCCTTCAGCGATGTTCCAGTATTCTGATTTCATGGAACCCAGGTGGGTGAGCTTTGAAAACATTTCAGGATGTGGGTCACTATAAGCGACAGGTCGCCTGAGATGCTCAGAAGCCTTGTCCTGAAAATGTACTGGGATAGGGAGAGCAAGCCTGCCGTCAATGTTCCTTTCGGAGATTTCTTCAGTGTTGGTCTTGGTAAAACAGCTGCCTGAATTACAGTCCGTGGCGATCAGAACTTATAAGCTTAAACAGTGAGATAGGATTATTTATTTGTAAGCTCTCTTTCAATTTCCTCAAGTGATTTTCCTTTTGTTTCCGGCAGTTTTTTGAGAATATAAAAAAAGCCTGCTAGACAAATAGTTGCATACACAACAAAAGTGCCTGAGGTTCCAAGACCCCTGTTGAGGAAGGGAAATGTCAGGGTCAGTACTGCACAGGAAAACCATAAAGCAAAAGTGGCAACTGACATAGCATGACCCCTGATCTTATTCGGGAAAATCTCAGACAGAAGCACCCACGTAATTGGTGCAAGTGTTAATCCGTAAATGCTGATTGCAGTAACTACCCAGAAAACCATAAAAAAGCCTTTTATCTCAAGGAAGTATCCGGCAGCTATAATGGTATACACTATTGCCAGTCCTCCTGCTCCTGCAAGCATAAGAGGTTTTCTTCCTTTATTGTCTACTATAAACATGGCTATTACGGTGAATATAAGGCTTGTAACACCTGTCAGAACAATATTGAAGAGAGTCCCTGAAATACCATAACCAGCAGCAGAAAATATCTCTTCAGCATAATTGAAAATCACATTTATACCACACCATTGCTGGAAAACGGCAAGAATAATACCGAGTATAATTATCGGAGCAAGATCCTTGCTGAACAGGTTTGAGAATTTCTCTTTGGTACCATGGTATTCTGCCTCCTTCAGAGTAAGAATTATCTCATCCGTTTCTTTTACAGCATAATCAGTTCCCCCTATTCTCTCAAAAACCTTCATAGCCTTGTCTCTGAAACCTGCTTTTGTGAGCCATCTTGGACTTTCAGGAACGAGCCACATGAGAATGAAAAACAAAGTAGCAGGCACTGCACAGGCCCAGAACATCACCCTCCAGCCAGTTTGTCCGTTCCACGATTCCCGTATTACTGCATCGGTGGCATCAATTGCTACCGGTTCAGCAATCAGCATATTGGCAAGCTGGGCAGCCAGAACTCCGAAGGCTATAGTGAACTGGTTCAGTGCGACAAGCTTTCCCCTCATGTGAGCAGGCGATATTTCAGCAATGTAAACAGGAGAAACATTTGAGGCTATTCCTATTCCTATGCCTCCCATAATCCTGAAGATCATAAAGGAGGTGAATGAATTGAAAGCACCTGTTCCCAGTGAAGTAACAATGAAAAGGAATGCTGAGAAAATCAGCGGTTTTTTCCGCCCGAATCTGTCAGTTATATTCCCGGAGATTGCCGACCCGATAAGGCAGCCAAATAGTGCGCTGCTCATTGCAAATCCCTGAAGGGTGGGAGAGGATGTGATGTCAAAGTACCTCTCATAGAATGGTTTGGCTCCTCCTATCACAACCCAGTCGTAACCAAATAACAAGCCTCCCATTGCCGAAACAACCGACAGGAAGAGAACATATTTTGTGTTGATTTTCATTTTAGCTGTACCTGTGCTTCATTAATAAAGGTAAGCATATTCTCGAGTGAAGTATCGCCTTCTACGGCATGGGAGGGTGAAAAAATATAAGATCCTTCAAGGCCTGCTTTTAAAAGCCTTTGCGATTCCTCAATCACTTCCTTTTTTGTTCCGTATGGTAATGTCTTCTGAATTGACAGGCCGCCGTGAAAAGTAAGCTTTCCCCTGTATTTTTTCATCAGGCTGTGTACATCCATAACCTCGGGCTGGAAGGGATTGAAGCAGTTTAGTCCAATATCTGTCAGATCATCAAACAATTCGTCAACATCCCCGCATGAGTGAATGAAGACATATTTACCCTCATCATGCACTGCCCTGTACATTCTTTTAAGCTGAGGCCAGATGAATTCCATCCAGGTATCATAGCCCATTATCAGTCCGCTCTGCTGACCCCAGTCATCACCGAAACAGATTCCGTCTATATCATATCTGCAGGCTTCCTTCAGCTGTGCAATATTATAATCTGCAATGGCTTCCAGCAGCTCATGCACAAATCCCGGGTTCACCATGAAATCCATGAGAAGGTTTTCCATTCCGCGGAGTGTCCAGGCGCGCTCATACAATGAAAAGCCTATCTCGAAGAGTCTGAACATGTCAGGACTGGCAGCAGTACGCTGTTCTATATCAGCAAAATACCTTTTATCACGTGGATTGGGGAAAGTGTAATTCTTCAGAGTGGGCTCTGAAAGAACAGTTCCTGTAATATTCCCTATGTCTTTGTCAATGCTTCTGTCCCAAACAGCTCCGAAAACATCCTGATACAGGTTTTCTCCGATAATGTTGAAGAAACCTATATCGGCGCCAAGTGTAAGTATATGATTATGAATGGCTTTGTCGAGATTGTCGGTTCCGTAGTGTTTTACAAGCAGCTCCCTGGCTTCAACAGTGAATTTGAATGACCATGGAGTATATGGAGGTTTTTTCCCATCCAGAACAGCCCTGACTACTTCCCGTCTGGTCATTTTATTATTTTAGGCTTGCAGGGTGTTTTTATGTCCGTCCTTTATTCCCAGAAGGTAAGTCCCCATGCCTGTGATCCAGAAAACAACAGGATAAAAAAGCCAGCGTTCAGCTCCACCCACACCCAGAGTTGGTATGAAATACTTCTGGAAGGAAAGCAGAACAAGGGAAATTATTCCGAAAGCTGCAAAAATGTATTTCAAAGGGGCATTGACAATTTTGTAAGAAACAATGGCAGATATGCCTCCTGAGATGAATACTACAAGCGACAAAATTCCGTGATATGGTTCAAGATGTCCGGGAAACAAGCCCACTCCTATAATACCAACTCCAAGGAAAGCCATTGGAATTGTCATCAGATATTTCTTGAATATTTTATGTACATACCATGTGGCTGTCAATACCATCAGCCCTGCAAGAGCCATTGAATAATCAAATATTGCCGCTGATATTTTCTGTACAGTGGCATCAGGATGAATTCTTGCTGCAAGTTCACTTATGTAATTATCTCTTGCATTGAATTCTGCAGTATAAAATATTTCGCCGGTAATTATCCCCATAAAGATAAAGAAGCCTGCAAGGAAAAGAAGCAATCCGGATCGTGTGAGCGATGATCTGATATCCGATTTAATGATTTCATTTATATCCATGTGATTCCTTTAATTAGTAATTACCCTTATTGGAATTTTGATCTTCAAATATAGGCAGATTTATTGAAGAAGACATTTTATCGCCATAATAAACACTCTGAGCAGCAGTTACCGGCTCATAGCCTGTTGCAAGAGGCTGGCAGTTGTTCAGGTTCCTGTTATACCTGGGGTGCCATGATGATGCAATAAATACTCTGAGCCTGTGGCCGGGATTTAGCTGATAACCTGTTGACCATACTGAAATTTCAGTTTGCCGGGGTACGCCTTTCTCTGTCTTTTCAAGCCTTACACCTCCTTCCTGGATATTAATGATCTTTCCATCAGGAAAAACATCCTGAATGCCTGTAATAAAATCGGTACAGGCAGCATCGCTTGAAACCCAGAGAGTTGCAGATATTGGACCCAGGAGCGTCAGTGGTTTGTCATTAATTTTCATTTCAAATACCAGCTGATCTGTTCTTGTCACATTGCTGTTCTGCCTGGCTGGTCCCACACCATCACCCAGAATTGTGCCACCCAGACTCGGGTAGGGATCAGCAGGATCATAGTTGTATTTAAGTGATCCTGAAGAGTTTAATGGTAATTTGCTGAGATATCCTTCAGGTCCGATATAATACGGCGTAATCTTCGTACCCGACGGAGGCCAGATATCTGATCCTACATACTCATTCCTCTCCATCACGAACAGATTGTATTTTGAATCCCTGAGAGGCTTTGGAAGCTGTGCCTTTCTCCCTTTGAGTAAGTTTTTGGCATACAGGAACAATTTTGCAGGATTACCTGTTTTTTTTGTTCCTCCATAATCATTTTCTTCACCCTGGCTTCCATGACACCACGGGCCTATTATTATCTTGTTGCTGTTGCCGCTGTCTCTTTTTTCTGCTGCAATAAAATCATCAAGCTGGGCTTTCAGGAAGATGTCATACCATCCGGCAATTGAAACCATCTGCGCCCTGCCCAGGTTCCTGAAATTCAATGCCTGCCAGTATTCATCAGCTTTCTCATGGGTTATCCAGTCATCAAGAAATCTGACATCCTTTATCGCTGAATCATCGGCAGCCGACAGCGGGAGCACTGACATCATTGATGAAAGCTTGTCCTTCGGAATTTTATTCTCAGAATTTGAAGCATTTATGACACCCCATGAGAGTGCTGAATGCAATGAAAACAATGAGTCAGGATAGACAAAATCATAAAGATTTCCCCCTGTAAGGAGCGGGAACATTAGGTTGAGTGAATCGGCTACAGCCCATTGTGTTACTCCGACGTAACTTCCTCCCCATCCGCATACGGTTCCGTCTGACCAGGGCTGTTTCCTGATCCATCTGAGCGTCTCAAGACCATCGGACCTTTCGTTAGCAAATGGATAAAATTCTCCTCCTGAACCATTTTTGCCCCTGACATCCTGTACAACAACTGCAATATTGAACAGACGAAAGCCTTTTGCTGTCGCAGCTTCAGCCTGCTTGTTATATGGTGTTCTGATTAGTATTGTCGGATATTTACTCTTGCCTTTTGGAATGTACAGGTCAGTTGCAAGTTCCACACCATCAGTCATTTTTATCCTGACTTCAGGCACTTTGCTTTTTTCATTTTTCTTCGAGGAGCATGACAGAAGAACTAATGAAATAAGTAAAGGTATGATTCGCCGTAACAGGCTGGAGGAGGATTTCATATTTCGTTTAAACAGAGAGTGATCTCACTTATTATTTTTGATTCTCTTACAGGATCAAAATTCAACAGACTTGTGAAGGTCGAATTAAGGTCCTTTTCTGCAGTATCATGGAATTTAATGTCGTCCTGAAACATTAAACCCCTCTCATCTTCTGCCTTAAACCTGAATCCATAGGCTGTAGCCTTAACAATAAGGTTGTATGGCATTCCATACTCAACAGCCAGGCTGATTGCTCCCATGAAGCGGTCATCTATACCTAGTTTTCTGATAAGGTCGCTTCCAACCCTGTAAACCGTATCCTGCAGAGCTTTGTTCCTGAATCTGCTGAT
>Ga0116153_10002713_pt1 | contig 13416 bp, 9 predicted proteins | sample AD_UKC028_MetaG_FD_89896 | JGI IMG/M metagenome (GOLD analysis project Ga0116153, IMG submission 89896) | Active sludge microbial communities of municipal wastewater-treating anaerobic digesters from USA - AD_UKC028_MetaG | ecosystem: Engineered > Bioreactor > Anaerobic > Digestate | place: USA... | reverse complement strand
CGTGCTGACGATGGAGTAGGTCAACGCATCGTCATCTGGATCTACGCCGTACACGCTGAAGTCGTGCGTACCGCCGATGCCGGTCAGGTACGACAAGCTGGTCGGCGCCCCCACGAGCTGCGGAACGGAGCTGACCGACGGACCGAGTACCACGGTGCCCAGCGTGCCGGTCTGGTCTGCGACCCATGTGTCCAGCGACCACGAGAAGTCACGATTGGCGTTGGCCAGCCCGAACGAACCGCGCACCCAGCGCGAGCCGGACTCGAAGCGCAGGTACCAGCTATCGTCCGGCGTCCCGCTGGTGGTCACCGCAAAGGAGACCACCTCGCGCACGATTAGCGAATCGCCACTGCGGATCGCCCATGGCGACTCCATCGTGCCGCTGCCCATGACCGAACCGAGGCCGTTGTAGACCTTGACGACGACCGGCGCAGTCATCAGCGAGATCAGCATGTCCACCTTGTCGGCCGTGGTGGCTTCCGCCTCGCAGGTCGCCAGCGTGGCCGAATCTATTGTGATGCCCTTGCCGGTATTCGCAGAGATCGAGGCGGTGATCGTCGCCACCGACTCGATGATGGCCGAGCCACTGCGGTTGACCGGCGCCGAGTACAGGAAGAACTTCTTGCGCGACGGGGTCCACAGGATCGGTGGCTCTTCGACGCTGGCCGTCGCCCCGCTCACGCTCAGGACGCGCCCCCCGATGATGTCGATCTCGGAAGTGTCGCGGCCCAGATACGGGGTGTAGAACACCAGCGACTGGGGCCGCACCGCCAACGGCGACACGCGCCCCAGCAGCAGCATTTCCAACTCGCCTGCGGTGAGAACGACGTTCCACCACGCCACATGGGCAATCGCGCCGTTGGCTTCTTGGTTAGGGCTGGAGTCCCCCAAGTGACCGATGGCAACCCGGTTCACAGTGGTCGGCGCGGTGACCGATGTGATCGTGCCCGTCGTGGTGTCGTAACTGGTGTCGGTCAGCCGCGCCAGATAACCGTAGCGACTGGTGGCCGAAGCCCACGTTCCGGCCACGGCGTTCCACGCACCCCCTGTCACGAGGTTCGTAGTGTCGTTCTCATACCAAGTCGTGTTGCGGGCAACGACATACACCGCACCACTCTCGGCCAGCCCGATGCCCCAGAAACGATTATCCCCAGTACTGAGGGCAAGGTTAGTCAACGCCCGACCGTTCAGGCCGTCAGTCTGGTTGTTAGGCCGCATCCAGCCGAAGGCCGTACAGCCCCAGTCAGTGATCGGAGTGCTGTCTACGCGAACGTAGTGACCGGAGGCGTTTTCACCAAAAAGTCGTGACACGGGGTCACCTCACGTCATGTGTTACGTGTCGGAATACTCGATGCCTATTTCGACCACGCAGCAATCGCCCGTCATGGTGTCGCTGCCATTCGCTACTTTCCGCGCCAGCTTGAGTACGCACCAGTCATCCGCCGCGATGCTGTCGAGGTTGCTGACCGTGATGGTCATGTCATGCAATCGCTGGCCGGTCGTACCAATGTGCGTGTCGCTGCCGGTGTTCTCGGTCGCAAGGCCGTCCGTTTCAATGTCCTGCGAGTCAGAGTTAGGGGTGATCGCTGCGATGCTGGCCCCGAACACCACGCCGTTGGTAGAGGCGGTGTCGGCGTACCAGCGCAGGCGCACGGTGATGTTGCCCGAGCCGTAGTTCACCGCAGGGAACTGGAAGTAGCAGGACTCTTCCGTGGTGTCATTGAAGGCCAGTGATTCCACCGGGTAGCTGGACCCGGACACGGCCTTGTACTGGGCGAAATTGGAGGCCGGGAAGGAAGCGTCTCGCGGCCCAAACCGATGCTTGACGGTCGCCATGGTTCACCCTCACTTAAAGCTGGGGCGTGGCAACGTGCCCACGCCCCATGTGATCACAGAATCAGGCGCACTTGGCGGCGAACACGGTGTCGGGCCGATAGAACACCTTGCCCCAGAACGACAGCTTCACGTCCGATGCATCGACCTCGGCCCACAGCGCGCTCTTGGACACCCGCAGAACCTCGCCGCACGCAGTGTCGAGCGGCACTGTGCCTGCCTTCATGCCCAGCTTGTCGCGGGTCACGTCGTAGAGCTTGACCACCTGTTCGACGGTCAGCAGGCTCGGCGGATTCGGCTTGGTCGAAATCGTCACGGTCGCGCTCGTGGCGGCGGATCCCAGCACGATGGCCTTGCTGGCGACGTTCGACATATCCGACTCGACCCCGGCGGCGTTCACGGCCCTGACGCCGAAATAGCGCGTACCTGCGGCCAGCCCCGCCACCGTGTAAGTCGTCGCCGGGGCGGTCACTACAATCGGTGTAGCCGTGCCCACCCCGGCGCTGGTCGCCGCGTGGTAGACCTTGTAGCTCGCCAGATTGGTCAGTGCAGAGCCGTCCGTGTTGGTCGTCGGGGCCGTCCACGACAGCACGGCGCTGGAACTGCCTTCCGTACACGTGAGCGTGAACGTGGAGGTCGTGGTGACGCCCGCGACCACTTGAGTACCCGTCAGGGCTTTAGTGCCCGTCCACGCGCCAGAGGCGACACAGGCGGTCGCGCCCGTGCTCGACCACGTCAGGGTCACGTCGGCCGATCCGACGCCCGTGGAGGGCGAGGCGGTCAGTGAGACCGTCGGCAGCGCGTCGGCTGCGAACGGCAGCAGGCCACCGCCGCCGATGACTGCTTGCAAGATCACCAGAAGGAACGAACGCATAGGAGTCTCCTGTGTTGACGCTAGCCGCGGTAACGCCCAAACGCCTTGGCGATGGGCGCATCCGAAAAGTCCATCTCGACTTTTTCAGAGGCTACAACTTCCAACCACTGGAGGTGCTCCGCGATGATCGCAGCCCGGCGCGGGCCGCGGATGTCGTCGCAGTATTGCGGGATCCACTTGGGCTTGGGTGCCTTGGCAGGCGGGCGCGGCTGCCGGCGCTGGGAGTATTTCGAGCGGTTGCCCATCATTCGACCGCCGTGCGCAGCTCGGCCAGCTTTTCGTAGGCGTGCTGCCAGCGACGGTGGGCCACCAGCAGCGGGTAGAAGGTCGGGCGGAGCATGGGCTGTACGCCCCGCGGCAACCGCTGAATGTCCTTCATGTGCTGGTCGTGCAGGTCCAGCATGCGCGCCCGCAAGGACGCCTCGACGGCAATCAGCTCCGCGAGGCTGTCCGGGAGGGTGAATTCTGACGCGGGGTCAGACCTCGACACCCTCATCCTCGTCTTCGTCTTCGTCTTCGTCAGCCGGGGGTGGGGCGACGTTGTCCTTCAGCTCGCTGGTGTCGCCTGCGGCCTTCACCTTCGGGTTGCGCTTCGGCCGCCCACGGCCGCGCTTGATGCGCACGCCGCCGACTTCCGGGCTGGTCACTTCCTCGACCTCGGTCTCGACCGTCTCCGGGGCCGGGGCTTCGACGCGGGCGAAATACGGTACGCCGTCGTCGGTCGCGCACTTCAACATGGTACGAGCCTTCTCGTCATCCAAGTCGTACTCGAACCCCTTCTCGAAGATTTCGCCCTTGGGGCCGTAGGCGTAGCGCTTCGCGCCGATCAGCTTGATTCGAATCGACATTTTGTCAGCTCCGGATAAATGAAAAGGCCAGCGAGGAATTACCCTTGCTGGCCTCTCATGTCAACCCGAACTGTGAGTCAGGTCACGGCGCTTCATGAGATGCCGCACTAGAGGCTCAGAACACTCGAACCGGGACGCGATCTCCCGAATCAATGCGCCAGCAGAACGCAAATGGCGCATCTGTGTAATTTCGTCAGGGCTGTACCTCGACGGCTTGCCACCGCGGCGCCGGCCCTTGGCGGTCATGTCGCGCAGATTGTCGCGCTGGCCGCCTAACCAGAGGTGATCAATCCGTACGCAGGTTGGGTTATCGCACGTGTGGCACACGCACAGCCCCTCTGGGATCGGGCCGTTGTGAAGTTCCCAGCTCACCCGTGAGGCCAGCGCTGGCGACGTACCGCGGCCCCCTACGCCAATGCGCCCTTGCCCGGTGCGTCCTGTACTGCCCGTCCACAGCCAGCAGCCATCGGTCTTTCGCACCTTCTCCCAGAACCGCTCAGCCAGCGTTCGTCCACGTTTCCCCGGCATAAAAAAATCCCCCGGTAGTTGCCCGCCGGGGGATTATTCAGCAGCAAGGCCGCCGAGTCTACATCAGCTTGCCATGTTGATGAGCTTAACTCCTGCGAGTTCCTCTTCGACTTGGAGCGCCACCCTTGCTGTGACGACGATTATATACACACGCGACGTGATGTCCTTATCCGTCTCGAACATGATGTCGCGCTGGATGCCGAAGATCAGGTTCAGGGGGTGGACCAGCAAGCCCTTGGCCGACGGCATCAGGCCGACGCCTTCGACCGGGGCACCCGCACCGTAGACCGGTGCAAGGCTCTGGTACTGGCCGTCGCCCAGCGGCGTCTCGCGGGCATTGATCGTATCCCGGTACTCGATCTCCTGCTCGGTGGAGACGAAGTGGCGCATGGCGCCGCGGTTGCGGCGGTACTGCGTCGGCATCGTCTTCATCGCGTTCTTCAGCACCGTGCGGCTGATGGGGGCGTTGCCCGCATCGACCACGTTCGACGTGAAGCGCTTCAGGTAGCCGTCCTGAAGGGCGAGGTACGTGTCGCCCGAGCCGGTATCACCGAGGATCGACAGCTCTTCGAGATCGAGGGCGCAGCGCTCCGCGATCAGCGTCATGATCGTATCGCGCAGGCCACCCGACATCGGGGAGCCTCCCGCATCCGTCATGGCACCGACGTTGCCGCGCTCGATGTTGTCCTCGATCACGTCGTAGGGCAGGCGGACCTCCGCGATGACCTCCTTCGTGTTGAGTTCGATCTGCTCGGTCGTCGGCTTGCTGCGGTCGCCAGACGACAGCGGCGTGGCGCTGACGGCGGGCTTCAGGATGCGCGACGCGAACTGGATCTTGTTGATCTTGCGGACCGGGCTGTTCATCACCACCCGACGAACCTGAGAAATCAGGGTCGGCTGGATCAGCAGCTTGCGGATGAACGTATCCGCCTGTTCCGGGTTCAAGTAGCCGCCATTGCTCTGGAGATCACCCACGGCAATGTCAGCTTTCCGGAGAAGTTCCTTATTGCTGGACATGATTTTCTACCTCAAAGGACAAAAATGCCGAAGGTTCGCTTCAGCGGGATGGACGGAAAGAGTCGAGATCCGAGAAGAGGCCGTCCCACAGCGCCTCTCCGGACTTGGCCACCGGGCGCCGCGAACGGGAATTGTCGGAGCCGCCCAGCGTGGACAGCGCCAGATCCATGTCGCCACCGCGGTCCACGAGGGTCGTGCGCCGGGCCACGTCTTCGGCCTTGGCCAGATCCGTGCGCGTCTCGGCCACCTGCGCCGCAAGTGAATCTGTGATCACCTGCTGGTCCTTGACCGACTTGGCCACCGCGTCCAGCTTCTCATCGAAGCTCGACAGCTTGGCGAGGATCGCCGCGAGGGCGTCCGGCTGCTCGGTCTTGGTGACCTTGGCATCCGTGATCACAGAGTCAGACACCGCCGGCTCCGTGACCGTGATCGTGTCCGTCGTGGTGGCTGTGACTTCGGCCGTCGTGGTCGTGGTGGCCGGGGCCACTTCTTCGGTCTTCAGCAGGCCATCGAGATCGCCTGCCACCGCCTCATCGAGTTTGCCCTTGGGCATGTCGGTTTCCTCTGTGTGCGCCGACCGTGCGGCGGCTTCGACTTTCAGAACTTGGTCGGGGAGCATTTTGCTCAGCGAGGTGATGTACTTGCGGAACGAGGCCAGCATCGAATCCACCTTCGCTATGCGCTCTTCACGCGCCCCTTCGTCACCGTCGCTGGAATTCAACAGGCTCCAAACCGCATCAGCAAGGCCGCGTGTGGCCAGACCGACGCCCGGTGCGAAGCCCGACAGGCCCACGCCGTCGGCGTACGCCTTGACGATGGACTCGTCGCTGAACTCCTTGAGCGGGTGGCTGATGGCCACGGCGAGCGCATCTCCCAACTGGATGAAGCCCTTCGGGCTGGCGTCGGAAACCGTGACGACGGTGACGCCGTCGGCCTCAGTGACGCGTCCCACGTCCACGCCCTGCGCCTTGAGAATCGGCAGCATGGCCTCGGTGGCGTCCTTGCGGATGAAATAGGCGGCGACCGCCACTTCACCCTTGGCCAGCGAGAAAAAGGACTGGAGTTTTTCGCCCAGCTTGGCGGCCGGGCCGTCTTCGTCGGCCTTCAGGATGCGGAAGGGCGCACGGTTCGCACCGTGCTTGACCAGCGACACCATCTCGATGTCGGTCTCGACCAACTCGTTGGCGACGACTTTGACCTTCACGGGCAGCCTCCTCTGAATCTGTGATCATGGAGGCTAGACCATTCAAACTCGGCTATGCGATCAGGCGCTCCATGATTTCCAGCACGCGATGCTCCAGCGAGCGGAGTGAATCGCCGTTCAGGATGGTCCAGTCCACGTAGCGGTCGTCAATTCCCGCCTCACTTTCGTGTGCTGAGACGGGCAGCACGCCCGGCCGCACGATGCGCAGGATGTGGCCGCCGCGCAGCTTGATGGCCTCGGCCTCGTCATCGAAGCGCACGTCGGTGACGCACATGCGCGGGGTCTCCATGGTCTGCACGATGGACCAGCGGTGCTCCATGGTGCGCACCCAGATGTGGGGATCGACCAGCTTGCGGCCCCATTCGGTGCCCAGTGACTGCATCAATTGCCGGGGGGACTTGCCCAGCCACGGGATGGGGACTTCCTTGTGATCGCGCCGCCAAACTTGGGGCGGCAGGTCGAACATGGCTTCGAGGCCCGATTTGATGGGCCACGCGAACGCGTACAGCTCGAAGCCGTGGTTGCGAGAGAAGTAATGCCCCGCGGTGTCCTTGCCGGACCCGGCTTTACCGGTCAGGCCGATCAGCAGGGGCTTCATCGACCGGCGTCCATTCGTTGGGATCGAGCTGTGACAGGATCGAGTACAACTGGCGGGTCTTGGTGTCGGGCCCCGGCATACAACGGCTGATCACCGCCCGCGATTCCGGCTCGGTGCCGTCCGACCACAGGTACACGCCACCGCTCGACAGCCGCCGCTTCCACTGGGTCACCATCCGTCGTCCTCCAGATCGCCCTTGCCATTGATGACTACGCGGATCCCCAGCCGCTTGATCTCGTCACGCACATAGTCGTCCAGATCGTCCCACTGACGCGTGCCGACGTGCATCTCCGCGATATCCTCCTTGCGCACCTGCCCGTGGATCTGGGCCTCCATGTAGCTGCTGTTCATGTAGCGGTGCAGCGTGCGCTTGAACGGACTGTCCGCACCGCCGGGGCCGAACAACTCCTCCATGAAATCATCGTCGGCGTTCCGATTCACGATGCTGTCCAGCGTGCTCATCTGCACCAGCGTGTGAGGCTCCGGGTCCGTGATCCGACTCGGCCAGTGCGAATACATGCCGACGGCCAGTGAGTCGTCCTCGGTCCACGTGGCGCGCTCGTTAACCTCGGGCTTCAGCACGAACCGATACTTGCCGTATTGCCGTGTCTGCGCGTAATCGTCGTCGTATGGCGTGTCGTCCTTGTGGATCAAGTACCCGTAGACGGGACGCTGCTCAGGCTCGTGCTCGACATCGTTGGGGATGCCGAATAAGTTGTGCTCGACCTCCGCCCGACGATCCGGGTCTATCAGCCCGCTGGAATTTCCAGTCTCGAACTGAGTCATCATCCGGCCGCTGCCAGTGAACAGGTCCGTCACGCTGGTATCGCTGTTACGATTGATCGCGATCCGGGCCTCGGCCATGACCTTCTTCAGCTCGGCCTTGGCTCTGGCCAGCACTTCGGGCTTCACATCCATGATCGTCGCCACCGACCACAGGCGGTTCTTGGCCTTGAGCTGATTCTCAGTATGCAGACGTGCGCCGCCGCGCTCATTGCCTTCGGCCGCGGGCGCGAAGCTGCCTGAATTGCTCTCCGGGGTCGTCTTACCGCGAGGATGCTTGGTCTCATCCCAGTCCTTGACGACCGCCTTGATACCCTCCTTATGGATCTTGCCCGCAATGACGTGAAGCCCCTCTTGCCACTGCTGGGTTGCCTTGTAGTGGTCCGGCGTCAGCCCGACGCCACGCAGCACGGTTTTAAGCTGCGGGTCTTTGAGGTCCTTGGCCGGAACCATGCCAATCAGTTCCACGGAGGCTCGATGTCCCGCGTGCCCCGCGTCCAGCAGGCTGATGTACGCCCCACCGAATCGCGTTGGCTCCGCGCCGATGGTGCTCTCGTACCCGCCCCGTGGCGCTTGGCCCCGCGCCGATCTGGCCCCCTCGTGCTCAATCCGTGCCCGGTATCGGGTGAACGTGGCGTCAGGCTCAGAGCGCACCCGGTAAACAGAGAACACCGCGTCGTCCGGATACCGGAAATCATCCTCAGCCATGTGGTCTAGGATTCCGTCCCACGTCGCCAGATTGCGGTTAATCGGGGTTTCTGCCGCCGCCCTCGTGCCAACACGAAACAGGATCAGCTCCTTCGGCACCGGCTGTCCGATAGCGGCGGCGCGCCAGTCGTCCCACGACTGAATTTTCAGGTCCGTGTCGCTTAACGGTTTCGAGGGCGCGAAGCTGCCCGGCGTGGACTCCGGTGAAGTCTTGCCTCTCGGATGCTTGGATTCGTCCCAGTCTTTGACGATCTCCAGCCACGACTTCTGTACGTTACCGTACATACGCTTGATGTACTCGATGGCACGGGCCTCGTCCGGGAAGTCGTCCGCAGTGATCTGGTCATGATCCCCGCGCAACACCCCCTCGATCATGTCGGGGCGCTCCGTGAGATAGTAGAACGTGTTGTGCCACGGCTCGTGCACGGCAAGGATGCGCTCAGGCGGCAGATCCCCCAGCAAGGTCACGTCAGATCCGTATCCCTCGCGAGCTTTGATCTGCTCGGGCGTGAACTTGTCCTGACGGTGCTCGCCACCAATCCCCAACTCGTTGGGGAACACGTAGAACTCGACAAAGTGCTTGTGCCTGCCGGGCTTTGCAGCCGAAGCCCACACCAAGTCCGGTTCGCCGTACGTGTGGCCCAGCGCGTTGGCGCGCAGCAGCCCTTTTTGGCGCACACTTTCCAGCGAAGACGGCTCGGTGTAGTGATACACGCGCAGCGACCCCTCGGGGATCGGCAGCGAGCCGGGCGGGATCGGTGCCGTCGCACTGGGCGCGAAACTGCCGCTATTGGACTCCGGAGTCGTCTTGCCGCGGGGCTGGTCCGGGCTGTACTTGATTACTTTTTCGAGCCAGCCGCTGTCAGAGGCTTGGCCACCGCCTTCGCACTCAAGTACGCCTGATGCGCGTGATCCCACGTTGAGTAGTACCCCACATGCCGCTTCCGGCCCTCTGACGTGCATTGTGCTTTGTAGCGGCCCCGTGACTTGTCGAAGGTCACCCCCTTGAAGGTCCGGTTGTGGTTGTTCTCGGAGTACGTCGCCTCGCGCAAATTCTCCCAACGATTGTCTGCCGGGTCCCGATTGATGTGGTCGATCATCCTCGGCCACGCCCCCGTGACCCACAACCAGATTATCCGATGCGCTCTGTATCTCCGCCCCCGCAGCAGCACGAAGATATAGCCGTCGTTCCCCCTCGCCCCAGCCCGCTGCCCCGGCTTTATGCACCGCGAAGAGGAAATTTTCCACGACAGGCGCCCCGTAGCCGGGTCGTAATCGAAAGTCTCTCGCGCCTCGCTGTACGTCAACATCGTTCAGCTCTCCGTGCCCTTGTTCTTGTACTTTGCGAACTGCGCTGAACTTTGGCCGCCACGGAGCGCAAAATTCCTTCCAGCCTCCGTCACGTCCCGGAACCTTACTTTCGTAGGCGTCGAGGACGGCTTCGTAGGCGGCTCGGCCTTCCTCTCGGCTGTCCCAGCTTCCGAGGAATTCGCCGTAGCCTTTGACGAAATCGACTTCATCCACGCCGAAGTGCTCGGCGGCTTTTGCGATGGCATTCTGCGTCTCCTGCTCTGTCCCCGGAGCGAATACGAATACGTCCACGTTATGGTCGGTCTTGCGCAACGTGTGGAACTGCACGCCCGCCTCCAGAAGCGCCGAGTGCACCTCCTTGAGCGGGCGGTTGCCCACTGACAAACGATACACCGAGTCGGGGCCTTTTGCATCGTTTGTAAAAGCAATGATGGCCTTCTGCTCGGCCAGCAGGCCGGACATGGCCATGTGCGCCTTGAACGCCTCGAAGTCGCCGGGGCCGTCCACGATGATCGACTGCTCGGCGCCGTCGGCCCACGCGCCCACGCCGACGCTCTCGTGGGTCTGCGTGCCGAAGTATTCGGAGATCGCCTCGTCAGCCTCCAGCAGCAGCTTGGTGCGGTGACTCTGCACGCGGCTGGCGGCCTCTTGGAAATCGACGTTCTCATCCACGTTGGGGGACACGAACCCCATGTTGCGCGGGCGGAAGGATCCCTTGTTAGTACCCTCAACGGTCTCGCCCCGCGGATGCTCGTCTTCGCTCCACTTCAGCAGCCGAGCCAGCCACGATTTCTTGAGCTTCTTGCCGGTGACGAAGATGACCGTGTACATCACGCGCCCGGTGGCCTTGGCAACGGCGCTCTTGGGCACGTAGCCCTCCAGAGTCGCGATGTCCATCTCGCTGTCGTAATCGGCCAGCAGCACGTTCTCGACGGCCTCCGTCACCTCGATGTAGCCGGTGATCCATTCCGCTGGCAGCCAGCCGCGGAATCGCTTGTGCATGCTGTCGAGCAACTCATCGTCCGCGAAATCGAGGTCCTCCGGGACTTCGAGGCGCAGGATGATCGGCCGCACTTCCTCGCCGGACTCATCGTCATCGCCCGCGTTGTTCTTGGCGCTGTTGGCCCACACGACTGCCTTGCGCGGCGTCGTCACGACGTACACCGACTCCGCCCGCTCATCGGTGCTGTAGAAATCTTCGCCCCAGCGGCGGATCTCGGTCTCGCTACCGGGACGCAGGCCTTCCTTCAGGATGTACGGCAGCACGTCGTCCGCCGTGCCGTGGTACACCGGAACCGTCGGCAGCACCGACGTAATCCACGGTGCAGCATCCTCGGCTGTGATCTTGCCGCCGCCTTCCGGCTGCGGTGCGAAGCTGCCGCTATTCGACTCTGGAGTCGTCTTGGCGCGATGCACCTGCGACTCATCGAACTTGGCAAGTGATTCTGTGATCACCTTCGGCTCGGTGTGCATGCGCCCGAAATTGATGTGGCGCACCGGCTGCTCAGCCTTCTCGACCTCCTCCTCTTCGTCGTCGCCCTCACCGTTGCCTTCTGGGTGGTAGTACAGCACCAGCAGGTCGTCCTTTTTCGACAGCACCGTCACCTTGGCGCCGTGATTGAAGATGACCTCCCCCTCGCCATCATTGGTGGTGAACAGCACGTCCTTAGAACCGGCGGGCACGACGAATTCAATCATCCGATTACCGAATCGGCTTGCGGCCTCCTTCTTCGAAGAGGTGGAGGTGAAACCCTCCAGCGTGATTGATGCCTTCGGCTCCAGATTGTCCCAGTCGATGGACTCGCCGGTCTTCACGCCGCGACGCAGGATCAGTGCTCTGGGCGTTGGCGGCCGGGAATCAATCAGCTCCTTGATTTCATCAGCAGCCTCTTCGGCTTCTCTAACCTTGTTCCGAATGTCATCTTCTTTGACGGCCTCGACCATTTCCTTGGCGTGCTTCTCTGCACCGGCCTCGACTTCCTGCGCCGCCCACTCACGCGCCTCAGTAGCGATCTCCTTTTCAATAGCCTCGCGGGCCTCCTGACCATCGTCGCCTTCGAACTCGGCAAGCTCCTCGGCGCGGGCTTCCGTCAGCTCCGCCACGCGCTGCTCGTACAGCTCGTCTTGGTGTTCGTCCACGTAGTCACTGTGGAACTGACTGTAGTAATCGCTGTATTCGTCGTCGTTCAAGTCACCAATTTCAATTTCCCCGGCTCGGAAGTACGCATTGATGTAGACGTAGCTCGAACCGATGTACTGGTCTAGCGCTTCAGCCCAGCCGCGGTTTGCGTCGCGCAGTTCGTCATCACCGAACGCGTGTTCCTGCCTGACGACTTCCGATACCTCATGGTCGTGCGCCTCGAACACGGCGTCATCGCGCAGGGTGACGCTCAGGTACTCCTCGGCCATAGGCCGTAGGGTCGGATCCTTCAGATGATCCATGCCGACCATCGGGATCTCTTCGTCCACGTCCGGATTTGTTTCCAGTGCATGGAGCATGCGCCACGCTTCGAGCTTGCCGTAATCCTCAGCCGCCTTGATCCGATCCGCCGGATCGACGGCCTCCTTGATCCGCAGCTTGGCGTAGTTCAAGGACTCCGTGACCACCTCGCTGTCAGACAAGCCGAACAGGTCGCCCTGCCGGTCGTCGCGAGGCGCAAAACTGCCGGAATTCGTGCCCTGTGTGGTTTCACCGCGGGGGTGCTCTTCCTCTTTCCAGCCCACTGCATCCTTGACGAGCTGGAGCCATGACTTGAACAGGTACGCCCGCTTCATGAACTCTTCGGTGGACTCCTGCCCGCGCAGGTCCCACAGCCGCTGCCGCATCTCGGTCTCGTCGTCCATCATGACGCGCCGGTCGCGCACCAGCGCATTCAGCACCTTGTCGTGAATGCCCTCGTAGCTGTCCCAGACGAAATAGCTGTTGTTCGACGGCACCTTGAGCCAGCGCAGCTCGCGGGCGCCGAGCCGCTTCAGGCCCGCGTAGGTCGGCCGGTGCATCACGTCGATCTTGCGCCGTGACGGCTTGCCGGTGCGGTAGTCCGTGTCGATCACGTTGACCGAGAACAGCTCATCCGTCCGGGCGAACTCGCCACCGCGGGAGGCGTCGGCACCCGCCGGGTGGCGCGGGTGCAGGGCTTCATTCCACACCGCCTCCTTGACGATGTCGGCCATCTTTTTCAGCCACGGCACGGCCATGCTGGTCTTCACGCCACTGCGTTGCAGGCCGATGCGGTCCACGAACTCGTTGGCCTCGCGCAGCAGATCCATGATGCGGATGCCCACGCGGATGACCGGCAGGGTCACGTCGCCCAAGTGATTGTCTGAGGCGTCCACGCCCACCAGCCCGGCCCAGCGATGGTGGCCGTCGATGATGTAATTGTCCTCGGAGATCACCATGTCCGGCAGGCGCAGCTCGCGGGTGCGCAGGATGTTCATCATCTGCCCGACCTTGGCGCCGTTGAGCTGGCGCTGGGTGGCGCGCAGGTACGCCGCCCCCTCGGTGGTGTGCGTGACCGAATAGCCCTTCGAAGTCATGTGGGCTAGAAACAGGTCCGTGGCGTCCACCTTGCCGGAATCCGCCCGCACCATGCGGTCCGCGGCCGAGCCCGGAATCGGCTTGGCCCGAAGCTGCGGCATGCTGGCCCGGTCCACGTCCAAGGCCTCGACGCAGAACAGGTTGGTGCCGCGCACGGTGACCTTGCACAGGTCG
>Ga0116153_10002707_pt1 | contig 13448 bp, 15 predicted proteins | sample AD_UKC028_MetaG_FD_89896 | JGI IMG/M metagenome (GOLD analysis project Ga0116153, IMG submission 89896) | Active sludge microbial communities of municipal wastewater-treating anaerobic digesters from USA - AD_UKC028_MetaG | ecosystem: Engineered > Bioreactor > Anaerobic > Digestate | place: USA... | reverse complement strand
TGACCACAATTAAAGATGCAATAAACGGACATTTCGCCACCAAAGCAGAATTAGTCGACTTACAAAAAGCATTAACCACAGCCGCCAACAGTGCTGGTGATGTTATTCAACCAGAACTAGACCCTAGACTCCAGAACATGGTGGTTAAGAAATACCCATTTTATTCCTGGTTAGAGTCAATGGGTGGAGTGCAGGACACCACATCCAACAAACCATCATATATTAAAAAGGTTTCCGGTGGAGTTGGTGACTTTATCGCAGAAGCTGGAACCATACCAGCAATAACTGACAGTGTATATGACCTTATTACTGGAGCAATGACCACCTATGTCTTCCCATTAGAAATATCTGACCAGCTTATAATGGGTGGATCCAATGATGTTGTTGATGTACTACAACAGGAAATCCAAGACGGTGTGGAACACAGCATACAAGCCATAAACAATGAAATGTTAAACGGTACCGGAGCCAGTGATGGATTCAACGGACTAATCGACCTCATAGACACTAATGGCAAAGACATGAATGACGCAGAAATAACATCCCAGTTTGAACTTGACACCTTATGTCATTCAATGATGGATGCTGGTGGTGTGCCATCCGCTGTTGTTACCAGTGCCAACGTCAAATCACAACTAATAGAAGTATTATACCCTAACGTTAACGTTCCACTAATCCCACAGGCCGACCTAGCTTTCGGTTACCAAGTGGATGCTTATGACAGTCCAGCAGGCCGTATCCCTATTATAGTTGACCCTGCAATGCCAACCACTGATGACGCCCAGGAACTATTAATCGTTGATTACTCCACCCTGATGCTGAAATACTTGATGAGGCCAACAGTCATAGACTTGGCCAAAACCAAGTTAACCCAGTCCAGTGTACTCGCCTCATTCCAATCCTTCATGTGCCGTGCTGAATCATTCAACGCCCGCATGTACGATATAGGAACTAAAGACGTTTAAACATAGATAAGGAGAACATATTTATCCTTATTTATTTTTTTTATGAAGAGGTGGAATGACATGGCAATATCAGACAAACAAGAAAAAATATTAAATAGAATCATTCCAATCCCAGGAATTAACCTTGGAACTGTAATTCAAGAATTACAGGTAGGTATAGTTGCCTCTACCGGTGTTGACACTGATGTAATGGTCAGGTCTGGTAGTGGTGAAGTGTTAATAGGTCAAGGTGCAGGTTCTGATGTGGATTGGAAAGCAATCAGTGGAGATATAACTCTCGCTAACACTGGAGCCGTGGCCCTTACAGGTAACGACCATAGCACCGTTGGAATAGGTAAACTACCCAAACTGGCAATAGGTGAATATGATGCAGCCGATGCAGTTACCGCTGTTGCAGCATCAGCAACCGACATAAACACTGACACCGAAGTAATTTCAGTTGTAGATCATGGATTCAGTACTGGAGACTGTGTGAACGTATCAACCAGTGACACCCTACCAACCGGGATAAGTGCAAACACCGCATACTATGTTAGAAAAAGCAATGACGATGCATTTACCCTTTATGATACACGGGCCCATGCTGTTGCCGGTGGAGCCACTGGCCTAGTGAACATCACCGCTGCCGGTACTGGAAACCAGACCTTTGTAAGTGTAACCGCAATAGGCCAACACTACTTAGGGGTAACCCTACCCGATAACGCTCTTGTTATTGGTGGTGGTGTTGAGGTTTTAACAACCTTTGCTGACGGTGCAGATGACAGTGTAACCCTTGCTTTGAGTATTAATGGGGCTAATGACCTTGTTACCGCAACCGCTGTTAGTGCAGAGGGAAGTATTTGGGATGCTGGAAACCGTGACATAATCCCAGACAACACCGGTTCAACTGCTATTAAACTAACCGCTGCCAGAGAACTATTACTCACCATTGGTGATGATCAAGTGTCCACTGGTAAGATGCGGGTTTGGTTACTCTACATTGAAGGAATTTAAACCCCTTCTTTCCCCAATTTTTTTTAACACTTTATGAGATGGAGGGTTATTATGAAAACAGTATATTTTAAGAATAAAAATGCAAACCATGCCGTTAACGTCCTTGGGAAGCATGTTAAATTTATAGATGGTAAAGCAGAAATTGAAGACAAAGAAGCTGAAAAACTAGCCAAAAAGGAAGAGTACAGTCTTAAACCATTTGTAGACCCTAAGAAGAAAAAAGTTAACCGTAAAAGGAAAAGTAAAAAATAATTATGGGGTACGTTTGTATGGCTTTGGTAACAGCAACAGAGGTTAGAACAGCAGCCCGCAACTACCGGACTGGAATATTATTCCAATCAGACGATGACTTGGAAAGTTTAATTGAGATTTGTCAGTCGGATCTGGAGAACAGAACCGGTCATATTTTTGAGGCTGACCGGGAAGTGGTGGAAAAAGAAATAGGCCATAACTCAAAGGTGATACAGCTCGACCACTATCCAATCAAGACTATTGATGAACTTCTAATCAACGATGCAGCATACACATTAAGCAGTGATGAATACACACTTGACACCGGAACTATCATTTTAACAACCTCACCCAGTGATATTAGTTACACTTACCAAGCCACCTATACAACTAACACCCGAAACAACACACCACTTGCTAAGGATGTGTTATGCCGTATGGTCCTTGACCGGATAAAAAACCGTGATTCAACAGTGGAGAATGACATGCCACGCCTGAATAAAACAATCATAGGAGTGATTTAATATGTCATTGTATCCTGGAGACACCACAACCCAGACCATTACTTATAAGGTTGATGATGTATTAACCGACCCAGACACTGTTAAAATATCAATCAAAGACCCTCTAGGCTTAACCATTGTAACCCTGGTCAGTGCAACTAAAGACAGCACTGGAGTTTACCACTATGATTACACATTCGCAGACGATGCAATCACTGGAGATTACACCTTTATCTGGAGCATAACCGTCGGCGATGTTGTTTCTACACATAGCCAACTAATAGAACTGGAATTAGAACCGGTCAGTACACACTATGCAGATGCCTCTACCATCATAATAGATTTAAACGCCCATGATGCTGCATTGAAAAAGGATAATTATGCATTAGTTGATTCTGCAATAGCCACGGCTGAAACTATAATCAATGGAAAATTAGGGTTAGATGAATCAATACAACAGGCCGATGTTCCAGCAGCCCAATGGAACGTTTTAGTCAAAGCTGCTAATTTACAGGCCAAAGCTTGTATTATGGACGATTTGTATTCTAAAGGTGATAAGAGAAATCAATCTGCAATATCCTATGAAAAACAATCTGATATTGTGTTAAGTCCTCATGTTCCAGGGTGATCTGTCATGGGGTCAATTAACATAGTTCTCCTAAAAGACATTGCAAGCGAAATACAAGACTTTAAAGACTCAATACCAACAGAATTTAAAACAAGAGTCATAGAAGGAAGTAAAGAAGACTTCGCATACTTTATAAGTGTTTATATTCCTTTCCGTGAGGGTGGTCTTGCAGGTGGAATAATAGTCATTGACACCGGAGAATACGATTACTTTTTTGATAATGAAAGATACTACAATCCCTTTGTTATCCTTGGAACACAACCACATTGGATAGGTAGCCCTGTACTAATTAACGATAGTTGGGTTTATATTGGAATGCACCCAGGAACAGCACCACAGGATTATATGGAAATGGCATTTGAACCCGGATCAGATGCTGTGGATCCACGCCTGGAAGATATGGCTGACTGGATGGAAAGTAGTTGGTAGAGGTGATTATTTTTGACAGACCATTATTACGGATATAATTGGGATGCCGTCTATGATGCCATGAAAACATTAGTTGAAGGTATCACAGATGCATCAGGCCAGGATGAATTTGGACAAACAGAAGCTGGGAAACCTGATAATATCAGCTTATACCCTGGAGATACAATCTTAATCGCCCTTGGTAAAATAAATAAAATAACAAGTGCTATGGGTGGAAAAGGAAAAGTGGCCCACATTAAAGGATACTTTTTAGTGTACGTTGATGGTCGAGACGAAACCGCCCAAAAAAGAGCATCCTATCTATGGGATAGGGTGGCCGCCGCTGTAACCGCAAACCCCACATTACTATCTAATTGTAAATGCAGGATAGATGAAGAGAACCCGGGAGGGTTTAGGGAGAACGATAAAAACATGGGAGCCACTAACACCCCTGATATGTGTGCCGGTTCCGTATTAGTTGTTAATATTCAAAAGGGCCGTGAACGGATTGAATTATAATTATTCTAATTTTATTTAAAACCAAATTTGGAGGTAAGCTTACCATGCCAGAAATAACCCAAAAAGCACTTGAACAGACTGTGAAACACTACATAAAGGCCAAAGATTATAAAGGTGCCAAAAACTATGTAAAAAACTTTGCAGACAATTTCAAAACATTCGACAAAGAAAAAGCCCTAGAAGAGATTAAAGAAGCTGAAAACAAGAAAATTAAAAAACCAAAAACTGAAATAAAGGAGGAATAACATGCCAATAAATGATATTGACAAATTAGCAGCCGCAACCTTAGACGGATCACAAATGCTATTAGTCCTAAAAGTACCAGTAACAACCAGAGTACAATTAACAGGAACCATAAACGGAGTTAACACTGTCTTCACATTTCCCACAACCCACTATCCATTAGGAACCGATAGTCATAAAAGAGTTGTACCAATCCCTGATGACGTGACCGTGGAGACCCTGAAAACCGCAACCTACACCGAAGTAACCGTAACCAGCGTTGACACCCTAGTTGACCCTGATACAGGATTCACCGTATACGGAAAAGTTACATTAACAGCTGCCCCCGAAGCCGCCGCCGCTGACAGTGTATGGGCCACCTGTGTAGTTGAACATGACATATATGTCCAGCAGGCCATCAAACCCAAACTGGACCAGGACATGAAAGACATTGAAAGGATGGGAAGCAGGAGCATATACCAATCTTACGGTAAGATTAAAACCACCTATGATGTTGACATAATCCTATCAGACCTCGAAGCGATAATGCTCGGTAACTTCCAGGAACAAGCCTCACAGACCGGTGTGCAAGCAAGCCACACCTTATATGAGTTACGTGATAAGCCGTTGTTGATGGATGGTTATGTGCCTATCTTTAGTGGTGATGAAACTGAGGATCCGAAAGACCGGGCTGTGATGGGTTACATCATGCTAGAAGGAATCACCAAAAACCCAGTACTGCCAGAGGGCAGTCCTAATTCAGAGTTAACCGCTACGTTGACTTTGAATGTTGGTGAAAAACCGTACATTTTAATGAAAGACTAAATTGGATGATACGTTCATCCACATTTTTTTATTTTTAAATGTATAAAACAAAACTTTTGAGGGGATGAGATAGTTATGGCTAAAAAAGCACCAATCAAAATACCATCATTATATCCACAGGAAACCATTGAACTTGGAGGGAATAAAATCACTCTAAGAGAATATAAACCTATGGACAAACCATTAGTCTTTGCAATTGAAGAAATACAAAAAAAGACCCGCCCTATAATCCAAAAAGTGGGCGAGTTCCAAGCGGAGATAATGGAAATATCTCAAGATAATGATGGAAACGCATTATCAGATTCTGAGCTTAAAGAGAAAGGATTACTTGACAGGATATATGAAATCACTGATAAGGTCCAGGATATGGAGTTAGAACTCCGAAGAATAGCAGATGAGTTAATAGATGGAGACAATGGAACTGATGAATTAAACGGCCCCGCTTATCTATTAGCCCAGAGAGGACTAAAACGGTTTTACTATCCAGACACTCCAACATCTAAGCTTGATGAAATAGATGATATTGAATTGGGCCGTAGTTATGTAACTCCAATCACCAATATCATGATTAAACTAGCTAACCCCCCACGTGGAATAGAAAAATCTATAATGCAAAAACAGAAAGAACTAGAGGAAGCTGGTAAGGGAAAGCCCGGATAATTAGACGAAAAAAGAATCTGACATTAGAAGAAAAAATTGTTGAGTTTAGAAAGCTCATGAACAGTGTTTGTATTGAAACAGGTTGGAGTCATGATTATGCTTATGAGCGGTACATGTCAGATATTAATGATGTCATATATAGGGAGTTTGAATATTTCCCTGAAGGGCCAACTGATACGGCCAAAGCATATAAACACATGAGGGGAATATCAAGGGGATAAAAACCTCCTTAATCTTCCTTATGTTAATTTTATATTTTGTTTATATATTGCTTTAGATTCATCTGTAACGTCATCAGGTGAATCAAACACTAATACTCTTATCTTAAAGGGTTCAGAATCTAAATTTATTTTAGAGTTTATTTTATAGGTTTGACCTGCAACTGCTGAATTAACATTCCAAGTATTTTTATCTTGTTTGATTACATTGCCTTCTGAATCGTACCAAACAGTTACCATTCGTAAATAATTAAAGTCCTTGTTAGGGGTCAATTCTGCAACATATTCCATCACATAGCCCGATGTACTATATTTATGCGTATATTCATCATTTGAGATATTGATTTGATTAGATTCATAAGTAAAAGCTGTTGTGGCAATAAGAGTGACTGCAAATACACATACAAATATAAGGCCAATAAAGCTTAAAATTATTATTCTAGGGTCTTTACTTGATTCCCATAGTTTAAACCATGATTTAAATAATTTAACTGGATCAGTTCTTATCTTTTTTAAATTTCCCCCACAATCACACTGATAATTTGATGGATCTGTACCTTTATCCAACTCATATTCTTTATCACATTCTTTGCATTTGACTAACATTTTAAAATCCCCACTCATTTGTTATTATTAATTTAGCACTTTAGATTATTTAATTCTTTTTATTCGGAGATAACCCATGGCAGACAAAACATTAGGTATCACAGTCACTGGAGACATTGATGATATAAGCGGGAAGTTAGATGACTTAACAGGTCAGCTTAACCAACTTGAAAGCAAAACTATTGACATTTTATTAAACACGGATACCAGTGCTGTTGAAAATCTTGATGTTAGTTTAGAGCAGGTTCAAGAAGCCGCTGCATCGGCTAACATAGATATATCTTCAATTGACACCACCTCATTGTCCGAAGTTTCTAGTGTATCACAATCTGCCAGTAGTGGATTAGAACAGATTAGCTCATCCGCAGATAGTGCTACTAAAGATATTGGAAATATTAAAACAGAATCAAAACAAACTGGACAAGAAGTATCAAATTCAAATAAAGGAATTACATCTAGTTTTAATGAAATAAATAGTGCAATACAATTAGTCGGAGGCTCAGCCGCTGCCCTTGGTGGTTACTTAACAATCAATGCCTGGGCTGATGCTGCTGGAAATTTTGAAGACAGTTGGGGCCGAATGGCGGTGGCCGTTGGCAGTACTGTTAACAATGTTGCCGCTGTAAAAGGTGAATGGTCTGATGCCATCTCTACTATGAGTGAAGCCACTGGTAGAGGTGGGGGAGTAATCCGAGAGTTCATCACACAGATGAGTATTGCAGGAGTTACATCTGAAGATGCCATAACGTCTGCCTTTGAAGGTATAGCTGGAGCGGCCTATGTTGCCGGTGATGATATTAATACATTGACTTATGCTCTTCAAAGAGCGGTTAGAACGGGGTTATTAAATCAGCGTACTTTAACTCAATTACGTTTATCTACTGAAGATTTAGAAGGATATACTCATAAATCAATGGATGAGATTAGTAAAGATTTTGAAAATATGAGTGCTAGCGAAAGAGCGGCATTTTTGGGATCAGTTTATTATAAAAAATATGGTACAAGGGCCAATGATGCGTTTAAAGTATCATGGCAAGGAGTAACTGAGGCTTTAAGTCGTGCCAAAGGTTATTTAGATATTGTAATAGGAAAGCTAATCTTACCAATGCTAATTCCTGCAATGGAAAAAACAACATCCATACTTAAAATATTAGCCGAAGGAATTGATAATCTAGATCCACTTTCAAAAGGATTTTTAGGAACTGTACTCCTATTGGGTGGAGGTTTCCTCACAATAATGGGCACTCTTGTTGCCCTTGTTGGAGTATACAATGCTTTACAACTAAAGACTATTCTTTTAACCGCTGCAAAATGGTTAGAAATTGATGCAACTAACAAATCATCCATTGCTTTAGCTAAAGAGGTTGCCGCCAAAACAGTAGGCATGACTAGGGAGGTTGCATATTCAACAGCAATGTATACTAGTATTTTGGCTAGGCAGATTTACAATTCTGCAATTTTGGCATCTATTGGGCATTATGCTAAAGAGCTTCTTGTCAAAGTAGCTGTAACTGGGGCCAATTATGCTCAAGCTGCTGCAACAGTTGCCGTGACTGCTGCCCAATATGCTCTTAATTTAGCCATGAGTTTAAACCCAATAGGGTTGGTGGTCATTGCTATAACTGCTCTCGTAGCTGGTTTATATTTACTTTACCAAAATAATGAACAGGTTAGAAATAGTATCAATGGTTTATGGACATCACTCCAGGGTTTAGGTGCATGGATCCAAGGAGGGTTCATGAATGTCTTAAGCAGTATGGCTGCACCTTTCCAACAGTTGTATGGGGAAATAGTTGGTTTTGGACAAGATTTATACAGGGCAGGGGAACAATGGATAGGTAACCTAATAAAAGGAATGGAAGACAGCATCCCGGACATTGATGACCTTTTACAATCAATTGCCGATTATTTCCCACACAGCCCGGCCAAAACCGGACCACTTAGTGAGGTTACACCCGACAGTATGAATAGTTATGGTTATGATTTAGGGTATGGCCTTGGCGAAGGAACTAAAGAAGGAACAGACGACTCTATGAGTGATAAGGAGTTCTGGGATGGTGTTTGGAGAGTAGGAACTAGTGGGGTAGGACTGGAAGCTGGAGTTAAAGGTGTTTTAGAAATTACGGAAAGAGAGCGGAAGAGAAAAGACCGCAAAAATGATGCAGACGAAGCTGCGGAACAAATGCGAGCAATGGCCAACATGACGGTTGAGGATGCACAAAAGGCTGGAATTAGTCTAGATGCATGGGCAACAGGTTATAAACAATTAGGAGATAACACCCGATTAACTTATGATTCAATGGCTAACAGGGGAATAGAAGCCTCAAGGATACAACAACAACAACTCGAAAACCTAAAACAAAAAGCTATCGAAAGTTACAACGCACTAAAACAAGCCGCCAGTGATGCATATAGCACAGCCACATCACTACTAAGTGCCTATGGAATCAATGTACCAGGTGCCAAGGTTTCAACCAGCATAGTAGGAGCCAATGTAACCGATGCAATATTAAAACTAACCAAACAGCGTGACGCTGTGATGACCAACCCAGAAATGAGTTGGTTGGAAAGAATCACCCAATATAACCTTTTAAATGACCAAATTAAGAATTTACAAAGGTATGGTTATAGTGCTGGTAGTGCGTATTCTGCTGGCCTGGCCGCTGGTATTAGTAATGGTTCAACAGCAGTGGAAAACGCAGCTAACACGGCCACATTATCTTTACAGGCTCACAGCCCTCCACGTGAAGGGCCTTTGCAGGAGATTGATAAGTGGGGTGAGAATATTGGTCAAACCTTCATAGAAAGCATGAGGGATGGTATAAGTAGTATATCTAACATTTTAAACGTCACACAACCTGCACCCTTGCCATCTTCAACCGCTTTAGGTGGTGGAAACGTGGCCTATATTTCTTTTGGTGATATTAAAGTCACAGATGGAAGTAACGCTAAACAAGTAGGAAATGATTTAGCTGCTGGAATTAATGAAGGTTTGGACTTAAACACCCAAGCCATTAATGCGGGTGTGAATACTATTAATTTAAGGAGATAAAAACTATGGCTTATAAGAAGTGGGTTATTGGTGGCCTCACACCCTCATGGGTTCAACCTGTGTTTAGTGATGATCCAGATAGTAGAACTTTAACTTTAAAATGTGCTGCAATATCGGATGAACTTAATGCAGATCCAATTACAGAAATAGATGCTTTTCAAGCCTTAGCAGCTGAAGAAATACACAATGATGGTCTTCTAAATGGAGGTAGTAAATTACAGATCGGACCAATTGGAACTAAATTTTCAGTAACTACATCTAATGAATCTGGGACTGATGTCCGAACATGGGATCAGTGTGCTCTTAAACTAGTTAAAGTTAATTTAGATAGTTTCTATTTTGAAGATGAAAATAACAGTTTGATTGAATATGAACTGGTTATTGTTTATCAAACTTATGGGTCTGGTGGTGTTGATGTTTACACACCAGACTTTGATGAGTATACGGAGATTGATTATTATTTGTATAGTGATCAAACCAACCCTGGCAGTCCTGGTGAGAATTATGGTAAAGAATTAGGGTATATGGTTATCACATCTACGAGTACTATTTGGAAGGTTGAAGTTTTAGGCACTGGAGATTGTGCCACTTCATCAACTGATTGTTGGTTAGAAGTGAATGGACAAAAGGAGTACTGGCATTACACTAATAGTGGTGATAAGATGGCCTTTGGTACTAATATTCTTCCTATTGGTACGGAAACTTTAGAATACATATTAGACACCCCATCATCTACAATTACACTTCAAACTAGCAGCCACATTGCACCGGATAATACGTGTGATAATAATAAAGGCTGTTGGATTACACGGATAAGATTATACAAAGAATAATGGAGGGATTATTATAGCAATAACAACTAAATGGTACGGACTAGGGAAAAAAGCATTAGCCGATAAACTGGTGGACTGGACAGATGACACCATAAAAGCAGCACTAACCACCAGCACATATTCAGTTAACCAAGACACCCATGACTTCTTTAATGACATAACCAATGAAGTCACAGGAACAGGATACACCGCTGGAGGTGCTGAAATAGCAAACACAACAGTATCCTATGATGCTGGGACAAATGTATTGAAATATGATGGTGATGATGTCAGTTGGACCATAACTGGGAGTGTAACCTTCCGTTATCTTATTATTTATGATAGTACTCCTGGTAGCAGTGCCACCAACCCACTATTAGGATATATTGATTTTGGAGCCGATGTAACAATAACAGATGGAACATTAACAATTAATTTCAGCAGTGATGGAATACTAAAAGACACGATAAGTTAAGAGGGGGATAGTTTTAATGGCTGATTTATCAATTCCAATACCATCACCTGGGGAATCAACAAGTGCTGGTTTAACACCCACCAATCCAAGTGTGGTAAATGTTACCAGTGCTGGAGAGTCTACTGCTGCAGGTTTAAGTCCTACTCATTGGATATTTCCCCCATTTTATTTGTATGATGAAGCGGGGAATAATCTTAAAACTGTGACTTTTGAGGATGTTTACCCCGGCCAAAAGAGTGATAAGCAGAAGATTACAGTGCATAATAATCTTCCTGGAAATGTTACATTGACACTTACTCCGGGTGTTTCTTATCTTGGTAGTAATAGGGATGTGGATACTAAGGATAGTACCTATTTATCTTTGGATGATTCCACTTATGCCTCCAGTATTGATTTACCAATCACAGCGTATGGTGATGGTGATTTTTATGTTTATTACAGGCCTCCTAGTAATGCTTTGTTAGGACAGAAACGATGGCCATTAGAGGTTATTTATGATAGTACGGCTTTTGAGTTATGGGATTATATTAACATGTTCAATGTGGAATCAACAAGTGCCACTGACCAAACAGACCTAATACTACAAGTTACCATACCATATGAAGCGGGAAAGATGGAAACCGACTTTGATGATATAAAATTTTACCTATGGAACTACCGATTAGAAAGTACACGTGATTATTATATTGCCAGTGATCATGCTGTTTTCCTTGTTAAACTTCCATCATTACTTGCTGATGAAACCAAAACCATATATGTCTTTGGTGGGAACAGCACAGCAGTATACGAAGACAACCAAGTTTTCACAGAACATTGGGATTGGATAGATGGAACATTGGCCCCCTGGGTTGAAAGTGGTAATTACCAGGGTTATATTTATTGTAGAGTCACATCTGGTGGAGGGTGGGGTCACCCTAACATGACTTTATATAAATATCCTGCTTTTAGTGGAGAGCCAAGAGGAACAGTAGCCTCAACAATAGCATATGGCCGTTGGACAATGAAATACCGTTTTAACAGTACAACAACCACATATGCGAAATGGTATTTTATCCACGATGGAACTAACTATTATTGGATTCAAATAGCAAATCAAGAACAGGTTATAGAGTTATGGGTGAATAGTACAAAATTAGCCTCAGCCCCATTAACTAAATCCACGGCAACACGTTATTTAACGGTAGATAGAGATTTAGATGGGAATATAAAGGTGTATGTAAATGGGGTTGAATATCTCTCAGCAACAGACACCACCATAACAACAAGTATTCAAAACTTTGTACAAATGAACGCACCTGCTTATCCAAATTCCTGGTTTATTGATTATATTAACGTTGTAGAATATGATGAGGATGCACCAACCATTGGAGCGTTAACTGATTGGGATACGTTTAATTATGTAACCTCAATGCAAAGTAAGGTGGGTTATGATAGTGAAAAACTCTCAGACCTTGATGGTAAACTTAGTTATGGTGTGCGGATTGATGGTGTACTTTATAATGATGTTATACAAAAACCCAAAATCACTAAACGGATAAACAACAGTGGAGCTACCATTACATTACAATTTAACACACCATTAACACCGGATGAGTTCGTGGAAGGTGTATCATTCGAGTTCATAGTCAGCGACGGCACGCAAAGCGAAGAATTAACAGTTTTCACTGGTATAGTTGAAGAAATACATTACCAACGGAAGACAGGCCGTATTTATGGGATAACTGTACGAAACGAAGGACGCTTATTAACCCGGCAACCTTTTCAGCATGATTGCAGTACAACCAATCGAAGTTATAGTTATAGTGAAATAATCGACTTAATACTTGAAGACACTAATCTTGAGAAAGGAAGAGGACTTATAGCAATAGAAGGAGAGGCTGAATAATGGCATTTCAATATTTGGCTTTTTGTCCTGTTGGATTTGGGAACTTGTATCCTAATTGTCCACAGACTACAACCACAAACGAAGAACCCAGCATATCGAATAGTACGGTGTGTGATCATTGGTGTGGTAAATGGAGCACTAAAGAAGAAGCATTAAACAGTTTATTCAGCCTATACAGGCGAAGGACTGGTAAAATAATAAGATGGTACGTGGACTGGGAAGGATACCTCGAATGGTTCGAAATAGGACTCAAAAAAGGCATAGAATATGTTTACGACACCGATGGAGTACTCTTTGACTATGAATCCACCAGTAGTTGCTCAAGTGTAGTTAATCGGTTAACAGGGACTTATGGACAAGATGACGATGCTGGAACCGTAACACTACAAAACAATACTAGTATAACTAAATATGGTTTAAGTGTTGGTCAAGATGTTAATAACATT
>Ga0116153_10002698_pt1 | contig 13493 bp, 18 predicted proteins | sample AD_UKC028_MetaG_FD_89896 | JGI IMG/M metagenome (GOLD analysis project Ga0116153, IMG submission 89896) | Active sludge microbial communities of municipal wastewater-treating anaerobic digesters from USA - AD_UKC028_MetaG | ecosystem: Engineered > Bioreactor > Anaerobic > Digestate | place: USA... | reverse complement strand
TCCAATATTTAGGGAGTATGTTTCGTTTATCTAAATATTCTTCGGCAATAGGAATACCTGTGACTGGTTGAATATTTTTTACTACATCATTTAAGATTACAATTTCTTTTTTAACTGTCGGGCTTTCTTTTTTATTTTCACGAAAATTTTCTTTGTTATAATCTCGCATCAATGAAGGTGAAACCGTTTTAATAAAGTATGACATAGACATAGATTCACTGCAATTAAAACAATGGAAAAATAAACCTTGCCCATCTTTACTAGGAATAAGATAACCTCGTTTTTTTGTTTTTGACTTTTGAGAATCCGAACAAAGCGGGCATCTGAAGTTAAAATAGTTGGTTCGTATTTCTTTGAATTGATCTAAAGGCAATAATTTAGCAAACTTAACATCGGTGAGCAATGGCATATTAGTAAATTATTAATGCACTATGTTTTGCCAAATTTCGTGTTTTGAAATGAGCCCATCCACTTGATGGTCTATCTCTCGCCAAATTTCTTCCCGATTAATATTTTCAATAATATATAAACCACGAATTCGATCAATTTCGTCATAAAAAACCGTCTTAAAAGAATCTTCATTTTCCAATTCTATCCTTTTATAAGGATACATTTTTGCTCTAAAAATGGCAACTTCCCTTCCAGTCTTCTTTACAAAATTCATATCTTGTGTTGATTTGACAGAACATCCAAAAAAGATAAAAGATTTACCATCTGAACAATTTACTTTGATGGCGGCTATAGTCATTCCTCTTTTACCTTTACCGGCAAGGTAATGCCAAAACATTGGTCGATCAGTTGAATAAGACATTGTTACAATCTTGTTGTCGTCGTTCACCTTTACCTCCTAGTTATACTAATTTTCCACCACAACCACTTATAGTTTTTTATATGCATCCCTTTTGTTGGGATATTCCAACTTTGTGATTGAATTGTTGGCCACCAATATTCCTTTGTAATTTCCCAACCCAAATACTTTTGATTTTCAATTTTGATTTTCATGGTGTTACCTTCCATACCTTGGAACAACTGTTAAATTTGTTACTTCTGGCCTAACTATTGTTCCATTTTTGAGTATTATTGCAACAAGTGGGCACTTTTTCTCTTCTACAAATGTGTGCCAATTACCATTTGAAAAGGGTTCATGTTCTTGTTCATATTCCCCCGGACCACTGGGGATATTGCAATTAGATCCATATTCGGTATCATTATTTAAACAAAAACAATTATCACAAAAAACTATCTTCAAATCTGAATATTTTTGTGCTAGTTTTTCGGCCCATTCTTTTCTTTCCTTTTCTTCGTTTGTCATTCGAAGAACTCCTTCATTCTTGCTTCGATAATTTTCATCTTTTTGGAATCTAAGTATCCTTGCAAAATCATTCCGTCTTCCGGCATTTTATAAGATACATATCTAGTGATAATTGCTTCTGAAATTTGAAGAGGAATTTTATCAAAGTTAATTAACCTATCATTACGTTTGAAATTATGTTCAAGTTGATTTTCTTTTAGATATTGTTCTACCGCGTTATTTGAAATTAATTCCCAGGCCTTTTTTTCACCGAGTGGCTTCTGCCTTTTTCCTTCTGTAACGAAAGTGTCGTCATCTGATCTGACGTTTGGAATTCCATCCCCAGCATCCCCACAAAGAACCTTCACTTGTAATTGCTTTATTGGTTCGGGAACCTTTATCTTTGAAAAATCCAAATGATTGTATTGATATAAAACATTGCTATACTTTTGCAACTGATAAAAATCTTTATCGGTGCTTACAATTACTACTGGATCGCCTAGTTCGGAAAAATGCTTTGCTAATACAGCAACCCAATCGTCGGCTTCTATGTATTGATTTCTCAATACGTAAAAAGGAACATATGTTCGTAATTCCGTATAAAAAGAATCAATCAATGAATACAAAAGACTCCAATCAATATCTGATTCTTTTCTTGCTTTAGCTCGGTTTGCTTTATAATATTCAAATATCTTTTTTCGCCAATTAATTTTGTGGTCGAAGCATAGAAAAACATTTTTATGATAAACATCCAGTCTTTTCTTTATTGATAAAATCTTATTTAAACAAAGATGCCTAACAAAATCCTCGTTGCCTACAACTCCATCTTCTCGCATATCAATAAAGAAAACACTATAAATAATATTTGAAAAATCGATAATTAATTTTAGGTTATTTTGTATCATCTCTTCTCTCTATTAGCATAATAATTTTTCTATTTTCTTGAAGTCGCATATCCACTAAAGTCAAATTTTTTCCATGGATTACTTTAATAAAGGCATCAAAAAACTTAATCAATTCTTTTTTGAATACTTTAAAATATTTTCTCCTATCAACCCAATAGATTTCGTATTTTAAATGTTTTTTGCTTGCCTCTTTGATAACAATTTCAATTGGCGAGTCTTTAAATGCTTTTAACAGCAAAATAATATAATTAGAATGCATTTCGTTTAATCTTTCTGAATGATTTGAATTATTTAAATCTTGAAAACTTTTTTTAAAAGGTTCAAAAATCTTTTGTAACTGTTCTAAGGAATTCATATCCTTATTATATAATAAAACAAAAAGAAATTTAGTATGATTTAAGTTTTATTCCAACATAAGTCCCAAACCATAATCCCGCAAAATAAAATATGGAAGGAATTATTAAATTGCCAACTTCAATTTTGTTTAATACATATACTCCCAGTGCTGATACAAAAGTTCCCAAGTTTGCACCAGCGCCAGCTCTGTCCCGGAATATGCACTGGGTATATTTGGTTACTAGAAAGTCTTGGATAAATCCGGCGAAGAAAAGCAACAAGAGAAACAATAGATATGGGATGGGGCTCCTCCTCTTGTTTTGTTTGTTGTTTCATTTATGTTTTTCGATAAAATTGTCTCCCTTTAACCTACGAATCTCTCTTTCCATTTTAAAAATATCAATTTTTATTCTATCCTTATCCTTTTCTTTTGCTTTTTGCAACTGTTCTTTTTTCTCTTCAATAGTATTTTCAAAAGCTTTAATTTGTTTTTCGATCGATTCTTCAATACATTTTTCTAGCAATTCTTTAAATTCCATTTCTTACCTCACCTTTATATTTGTATATATAAATTCCAACAAATTTATCAAACGGATAAATATCTTCATTTATCTTAAATGTTTTTCCTCTTTAGGCATTTTCTAATCTTCTTCACCCATCATTGCTTTCTTGAGTTCATCTCTTAGCCTATCATTTTCTTGAGTTAACTTTTTTATTTGTTCTCTCACTGCGTCTTTCTTTTTTCTTATTTCTTCAATTCTTTGATGATATCTAGCAATCCTTTCTTCAGCTGCTTTATCTTTTTGTTTAATTCCGAAATCAGATTTACTATATCCATAATCTTCTAACAATTCTTTAAATTGCATTGTTTAACTCCTGTTTTGTAAATATCTCATCTTTATATTTGTATATATAAATTCCAACAAATTTATCAAACGGATAAATATCTTCATTTATCTTAAATGTTTTTCCTCTTAATGTATATGTTCCTTTGTAAATTAATTCTGTACTTCCTTCCCAGGCTTCTTGTAATGCTTGTTTTACTTTGTTTGAAGTTTTCAAAAATTCTTTTAAATCTTCATCTGCTCCAATACAATAATTCAAAACAACTTTAGCAACATCTTCATCGTGTTCTTTAATAAGATAGATTGTAGATAATAGTGCGGCGGTTCTGGATTGCCCAATGGCTTTGTTGAGTATTTGTTTTATATTACGAATGATTTTTTCAAACATGCCAAATGCTTTCTTCTCGTCAGAAAGAACTGGTTGTTTTATTGTTTCCCCTTTATCGTCAATTAATCCTAATTTAAAGGCATCCCACTCTTTGAAAGGCCTTGCTAACAACTCAATGAGTCGATAGGCGAGATATGCACTCCAAAAATTCATATTACATCCTTGTATCTTTTTCTTCTAAAAGCTTTAAAAATTCTGTGTTCATCCTATTTGAAATTTGAACACTCTCTTCATAATATACCAATGAACAAAAATATTCAAATAATGTTTCATCTTCTGAAAAATAATTAGCGGCAATGTACACTATTCCGGGAAGATCAAAAATGTTTTTTAACAAAGTATAACGATTGAAAATTGCATTGAAGTTAAAATTAGATTTTCCGTTCATAACTTTCCTAAGCAATTTTCTGAGTTCGAACATTTTATCACAATCGTCCATAAATTCATTCAACGAATCCCCGTTATAGTTATGATATAATTTTAGAAGACTCGGGTCTGGCGTTCGCGCGCCGAAAAGTTTTTCGATCTTTCTAGCTATTAGCATTACTAACCTCCAATTCTAAGCGACTTACTATTAGATTTGTTAAGGAATTTTTAGCAGCGTCAATTGATTTGAAATATCTATTATAAAATTCATCAGAAATATAATCCGAAAAATATGAAGCAGATTTAACTTTTCTAAAACTCTTATTTGTTTTTTGTAGATGATATATGATAACAGCTTTCCCCGTAAAATCAATCAAGATATAAATGTTGTACTTCTTTTGTAATTTTTCAACAACCTCAAAAAATACTTTATAATTCCCTTTCACCCCAAGAAATTCTGGGGTTTGCATAATACTTTCGTTCATACACGTATATATAAAATAAAAAATTAAAATTTAAAATTAGCGAATTTATCTTTATCAAATATTCCCGGCTTTTGGGATGGAACATCTTCCTTAGTAAATGTATCAGATTGGGTCACATCAAAATGCCTCATATGATCGTCATCGAATCCTATAACCACTCGTTTATTTTTATCTAACTTGTATAAACGATTTTTCAGAATAATGAATAAGAATTTATTTTCATTCAATAATTCTTCTGACCCTGTAATCGAAGCACAAAAATCTGCATTGTGCATGATAGCAGCAGAATCGGCGATGTTACTCATTAAAACTTCAGATGCCCCCCATCCTCCTCTATTTAACTGATTGGGGGCAAAACCAATAACATTGTAATCATCAAATAATTTTTTTAGATTTTTAGATACTTCAAATCCTGTTTCATATAATTTTCCATGCGTTGGATTGATTGGTTCAACCAATGCAATATAATCTATTGCAATGACATCTGGTTTAAAATTTTTCTTCATCCGAAGTTCATCTATCAAATTACGAATGTGATTACAATTTACTGAACCAGCAGAATAATGTTCTATAACTAACTTACCATATGTTTTGCTTTGCAGATATTTTATCTTCGACATAAACTTTTCTTTAGGAATTTTTGCAAATTCATTAATAGGAATATCCATTAGATTTGCATCAAATCTTTGTCTAATATCCAACGCACTCAATTCTAAAGTAACAAATAAACAATTTAATCCTTGTCGAATATAATGCGAACACATATCGACCAAAAATCTTGATTTTCCCCCACCGGGTTGACCAAGTATAACATTCAATTTTCCTTTTGCAAACCCCCCGCCTAAAACTCGATTTAAATTTTCTAGATGTGTGGGGAATCTTGTTTGTGCTTCATGATAAAATGTTAAGGCCTCTTCAACATCAGAAAAATAATCATGCCCAACATCTGTTGTGATATATACCTTTAACGCTTCGTTTAGTAAATCTGGAATTGTATTTACATCATTTGGTTTTTGTTCGTAGATATTTTCGGCTTTGACAATGGCATTATATAATGCCATCCTTCTAAAATGTTGCTCGGTTAGTTCAAGTAAATATTGTTCGGAAAAATTATCTTCTTTATAGTTATGGATTTCCTTGATAATTGATAACAGAGAGGTTAACAATGTTTCAGAAATTGTTTTATCCCTCTCCTTAAAATAAATAACAAGCGAAGATAATGGCGGCAATTTCTCATACTTGATATAAAACGCCTTTAAAACCTTTACTATCTTTTGATATTCAAGTGAATCAAAATAATCAGGCGATAAAATAGGAAAAATCTTTTTTGTAAATTCAATATTCTTTAGTAAATAATTTAGAATAATAAACTCAGTAGTTACATTTGTTTCTTCCGACATGTAATTTTACTTTATTAAATTTAATTCTTTATTCACAAATCCTACAAATTCTTTTGCAAGTTCGTCTTGAACTGCCATTTTATCACCCGATAAAACATCCGCTTCAAATTCAATACAATGTTTTTCTTCGTTATAAGTCATGCCTTTAATAATAACAATACCGGAATTCAAATGTAAAATTCCTTTGTTATCAATTTGCCTAAGTTTACTTTTAACTGCTTCTAACCGGCGATTATCTTCTGCTTCTTCTTGAATATCTTCTTTACTCATCGTCTTCACCTTCTTCTGCATCTGCGGTTTCACCAGCTTCACCAAAAATTTCTTTTACGTCTTTTACTTCTTCTTCTATATCTTTGTTTTCTTTAGCCAATGTTTTGCTTAATTTTTCTTTGTCTGTTTCTTCAGTATTAACTGAAACTTCTCCACCCTTTCCATATGAAAAAATCTTATCTATTTCGCGATCGATGGCATCTAATGATTCTTTTGAATAACATTTTTCGGGATGTTCTTCTATTTCAACTAATGAAAATTTCTGACCATCGGGGAATAGATATTTCTTCCCCTCTCTCTTAATGATTCCATTATCAAAACAAATATCAAATAAACCCGAAAATCTTTCCAATCCCTTTGAATAATTGACTTCGATAACCCCCGACTTCCATTGCTTTGTCAATTCCGACTTTCGTAAAATACATCGGATTTTTGTACCAACGACATCACGCTTACCTGCGCCATCTGTAATACTATCTTTCGTCGGCAAGCATTCTATAATAATCGAAGCGGCATACTGAAGTCCCGTTCCGCCCGCAATTTGTGCTGGTTGGTATTGTTGCATGGAATTGTATACATGGGAAGTAACAATCATTGGGAATTTTAGAATATTCAAGTCCATTGTAACATTACGGAAAATTGATTTAATTGTTTTAGCTCTTAATCCCATATCGGCGGCCGTTTTGTCTTTCAATGCATCTCTCTCTTCCTTTTCTGAACCGGCCTGTGATAGTGAATCTAAAACAAAAAAGAAGTTGGGGCGATTAGCATCTTTTACTGGCTTTGGTTTTTCCTCGGGCGTATCATCCAAAATCTTTTCTGCATCTAACTCTTCGGCATCTCGTTTTGAAGACGTATCAGCAAACCCATACTCACTTTTAATTTCCGCCAAACCTTTGATAAATTCAAACTTAAATTGTTCCAAGTTACTAATCGGAGTGTGAAAATACCTTTCTCCGATAATACCTGCATCCAACAATTTTTCTTTTGTTAAACGACCTTCCGTATCATAATAAATAACATAATTATTAGGTGACATACGCTGGAAATTTTTCAAGATTGAAATTGTCAAATATGTTTTACCAGCACTGGGCATACCAGCGAAACCAACAATTCGATTGCCAGGAAACCCTTTGTAAATCGAACCCGATAACAAAGCATTTAAAACATATGAACCACTATCAATATAATATTCAATATCGGATATAAGTCCATCCGATGCTAAGTTTGCCAATGGATTAATCTTTTTTAGTTTCTTGAACAGATGCATTTTTACCTCTTTATTTTAGATTAGTTACAAAATATTGCATATCAATTTGAGCGTCAGACGCCCTACTCATGTACCTAAATTTTGTTTTTTCCAACTCACTTTTAATATTATCTAAACGAAATTGATTATAATGTTCTGATAAAATAAACATTGTTTTTATCCATCTCATAGCGTCTTCAAAACTTAGAAATATGTTACTATTTTCTGACTTATAAAAAAGATCGGTTATTTCAATATCTTCAGTTTTAGGTAAAGAACCCTTAACATCTTTTTCAAAATCTTCTATTGATTTATAATATTGTACTTTTCCATTTGATACTATTTTTCCTTTAAAATAAATAGATTGAAATCTAACAATAGGTTCTCTTGCTGACGACTTTTCCAGTTCACCAACACTTTCGTAAATATGTATATAAAAAATGGGATCATAGATATCTGTAACATTTCTTAATCCTTTTACTAAATAATACTTGTTATCCATTCTAACCTCCTTTTATTCTATTATATTATATATTCCTTTTTTATTTAGTATGGCACTTACCAGAACAATCCATCCATTTTAATCATATTGTTGTTCATCTCCTTGATTACATCATAGTTAAAAGATTTTGTTAGTATATTTACTGCATTAACAAAACACTTTTCAAACTGCGTTTCGTAATCTATGTATTTTTCGAATTGAAATTCTGGAGGTAATTTGTCCAAAAATGCTATAATATTTTCGTTGTTATTTGTGTTAGGCACTTTCAAATATAAAAATTTTATTTTATCACCAGAAAATATTTTTTTGTATCTATTGCCTAAACTCAATTTATTTATTGCATGATTGTAAAGGAGAGCCCCTCTAACATGTATTGGAGTTCCTTTTTTATATATTAAAATTTCATCTATATATTTTTCAACATCGGATATTGATCTTGGAAATGCTATTTCATTTGGTTGAAGTTTGACAAATTCTTTTTTATATTCTTTGATTGTTGTTATAAGTTCACTTGTGTTATTATTCAAAATTAAATTTACAATGTCTTTTAATTTTTCACGAATTACTTTTGGTGTGGAGGTTCTAACAATTTCAATGCCCGTGAACTTCAATTTTGGTTTGGTATATACCTCTGATTCATCCATCCATTTTCTGACAACATACTTTTTCATTGCACACCACAAACCAACATCACCTATTATTTCACGTTTCATTTCTAACGTATTTTTAAACATATTCAATTTTTCCGCTATTTCATTTGTGGCTATACTAATTTCTTTTTGCACAATATTACTACTAAATTTTTCAAGAGATTTAATTGCTTGTTCAGTTGTTAATGGGTCTTTACTAAGATTAATTAACTTATCACAACTAATATAAACACTATCAGTATCACTATATATTACATCAATATATTTACTTAATTTTTTTTCTAAATGTTGAGCAATATATCTAATAACATATTGACCAGTTAATGTAATTGCTGAAGCAATACGAATATCATAATAACGAAAGTATTCGTTAGCAAAAGCACCATATCCTGAGTTAAGCAAAATTTTTAAGGCATATTGTTTTAAATCTAAATCCTTAACATCTTCTTTTTTCTTTCCTTCTTTTATCATTGACTCCATTTGCTTACGAACTGCAATACGTTCATTATATTTCTTTTCCATAATCTCGCCAACAGTACCTTGTTTATTACGCTTCCAAAATCGACCGTTAGGTGTATAACAAAAATCATATTTTTTGCAATAATCGGAATAGATAAATCTATCTGTTTTTAATAATTTATCAACCGCTGTATATTCAGATTCAATTTTAGAATATTCATCTTTTATATCATTAGATAAAAATTCCGACATATGAATTTTTTCCGCTCTATCTAAAGAAAGATGTGGTATTGTTTCCTTTGATAAATTGCAACCAATAATGATATTTGGATACAACGAATTAATGTCATAAGAAATAATCCATTTATGCAAACCTGTTTTTGGATTCTGAACATATGCCCCGGGGTAAGGCAACTTTTCTGCTTTACGATTGATAGGGGGTATTTCTATATTTTTTATTTTCAAAGCATTATAGATAATAACTTCCCATAACTTAACTGGTGAAAAAATATCTTTAAAAAGAACTCGTGATTCATAAGCGATTGTTAACGCTAAATCTATCAAATTTAATTTTCGATTTAATAATGAAACCAGTTCAACGTCCCAAATGTTATATTCAATATATTTTTGAGAGTCACTGTTCCACAATTGATTTAGACTAAAATCATCATACTGCAATTTATTCTTTTTTAATTCAACTTCGGAAATATTATCCAACGAATATGATTCCTGCTTCTCTTTAGAAAACTTTTTATACAACGTTAAAGCATCCAAAACCGGAATATGAAAATCATAATATTCTATTTCTTGAAAAGACATTTTTGTCTTCGTCTTCGTTACTTTATTAATAGGGGATAATTGCTTTAAAAAATCCTCACCTAGCAAAAATGCAATTCGATTGGTAAGATAAGGTATATCAAAATACTCAACGTTCCACCCAGTAATTATGTCGGGAGAAATTGTTTTGATAATGTAAAGAAATCCCTGCAGTAGTTCGACTTCGTTGTCAAATTTCTTAAAATAGATTTTACTTTTATCAATATTAATTTGCATTTTTTCTTTATCAAAATCTTTTAAACTAATAACATAAAAATTTCCATTTTTTAAATTCTTAACTGTGATTGCACTAATTGGAGAAACCGGGTGATTGATATTTGGAAATCCTTCTTCACTCAAAACTTCAATATCAATAACAGCTGTTCTCACTAAAGATATATCATAAAATTGCTCTTCTTTACCCCACTTCGTTTGGATGAATTGATACACAGGAGCTATATCTCCATATAGAGGAATTTCTTGACGATATGTTTTTGTGAATTCAAAAAATTCTTTTATTGTCTTTACATGCTTTAGTAAATTTCGGCCATCTTGTGAAACATGACCTGTGTATTCATTTACTTCCGTAAAGATTTCAGTAGGAAATGGAACTTTTTCTTTTATCTTTTTTCCATCTTTATAACCAACAACAATCATGTCATCCCCAACATTTATGATATTTGTGTAAAAATCTTTCATGCTTTAACCTCCTTTTTATTTTAGAATGGAAAGCACTTAGTTAATCAAATAATGCATCCATTTTTACAACTTCTTGCATGACAGTATAATCTTTAAAAACTGAACGATGGGATTGAAGATATTCTAACGGATGATTGGACGCTAAGCACCCATCAATAACATCAAAAATAGCCAAAAAGTTTTTATCCAAAAACGATTCATATAAATCTTTGTGAGAAAAAATTATATTTTCCATCTTATTCTTGAAATCCAAAAATTTATAAAAATTATGCAACGACATGTGAACATAAAAATCAGTTTCAAATGTTACCTTTCCATTTTCTTTGATGGAATGATACTTGGCAATATCCTTCCAAGTTTTACCTTTACAAGCTACACAATTGCAAGGCATTGGCACATCTGAATTTTCTAAAGATTTCCAATCCACTTTATAAGAAATGTTAACAGCGTTTTTGCAAAAGACATTATGTGTTGAAAAAACTACGTATGTACCGAAAGCGGCCAACATAAACGGCGTGGCCGAATCGTATGAAATATTAAACTTATATCCTAACTCGTGTAATCTTTTTTGAAGATAAACAAGTGCTAAAATACTTTCCGGATGAGATAAACCTAATGTATGGAAGAATCTATCTTCAAAATTATTCTTTTCGAATTCACCCCTTTCTTTCAAAAATAACAAAGCATATAAATTCAAATACAAACTATAAGCAACTGATCCTAATCCCCAGCCACCCGTAAAATTAAATTCGCCTACTTTCTTGTACCATTCCTCAAAAGCAGCCGCACTTCTACCATGAAGAACATTTAGATATTTTGTTTTGCCCGACATATTATCACTAAAGTATTTCATATTCTTATAACTTATACCCAAAGATTCTTTAAACGTTCCTGTTTCACGCATACTACCAACATCTGAAGAAGCAGCATAGGGTGGAATATCTAAATTCATGGCATATTGAGTATTTGTTTCTAGCCATTCAAAAATTTTACTTCTTAATTCATCCGTATATTTTACTTTTTTTGTTGCTATTTGAAAACCGCCCGAATCACCAACAAGAACTATTTTATCATTTAGATTACAATACTCTTTGAAATTTTGCCGTGGGCCTAAATTGTAAGCGGCTGATGATAAAAAATACGGATAAGACCAAGTAATTTTTTTATCGTGTAAAGATTTTAAAACTGGGCCACCAGAAAGAGCCGGAAAGTAAGTAGTTCGTATCATTTTACCTCTTGTAATGTTTTTTTAATTTTACTAACAATATTTTTTTGATTTGTTTTATATATTGTTTTTAGATAAGGAATAACTTCATTTTGCCTATAAATATCGTAATGTTTTTTATTTGTTAATAATCCTAACATATATATTAAAGCTTCTTTATTTTGTAACGGATCAATATTATACTTTTCTGGAATTCCTAATTGGCCAAAAATTCCCCATCTACGCACACACACAACACATCTTCCACAATTCCCTTCTTCGCTATTTAAACAAGAGGATGTGTTATGTAACTGTTCTTTTGTTATACCATTTTCCAAAGCCCATTTAACAGATTCTAATTTTCCAAAACCACCAGACACTAAAGGAAAAATTAACTTAGGTTGTTTGTTAAAGGGAATAAACATGTATTCGAGTAAGTCATTAATCTTTTTTTGGAAAGATAAATTTTTATCAGTTGCTGTGTCATGAATTTCACCTCTTAAAGCACCTAACCAAATTTCATCGGGTAAATAAATACTTGCTCCTAAAATAGTGAATACCCCATTTCTACCAGGAATAAAAATATTTCCGGAATCATTTTTACTTTTACCATATAATTTTTCATTTATTTTTAACCAATCAATTTTTCGGACATCAACAAAATTAGGTAAAGCATCTCTTTCTTTTTTATTATAAGATTGCCCTATATCAAACCAAACGCAATTGATTACAGCTCCCGGATAAATTTTTTTTGCATAATGATACATAATAAAACTATCTAAACCCCCGCTGTAAAGAATAAGAATTTTTTTCATTTTTTAACTCTCTTTTCAAGAACAAAAAATAATTCTTCATAACCTTTGTATAGGTTATTTTCAGCTGAAAATAATAAACGAAAATTAACCTTTTTTGTGTAAGATTTTATTTTTTGAGAAGTTATTTGGCTAACATGACCTATTGTAAGACTGTATGGCTTAAACTTATTATCAAATTCGGGATTTGGGCAAGCAATGAACAATCTGCCTAAATTTTTTAAAAATTCAGTAAATAAAATATCTAATACTAATTTGGGTGAAGAAAAATGTTCAATAGCATGGGATAAAATTATATTGTCAACTTTTTCGAGAACATTATTTTTAAAAGAATTTAAATTACAAAATCGAACAGTTTGATCTTTGCAATAATAATCATAAAAATATTTAGCTTCAACTTTCTCTCCAATATATTTATTTCCACAAGCAACATCTGCAGTTATTCCATTTTTTTTATAAGTATTAAAAATAGATATAAATGTATTAATTCTTTTCTTTGTTAAAGAAGAAAATTCTTCTTTGTTTTGAAAAAGATATATTTCATTCCCCATAATTATCTGTTCCTTCTCGAAAAAACCCTCGATCCCCTACATTCATTTTATTGTAATTTTCATAAGGGAATACAATCCAATGCTTTGTTTTCATACCATAAATATCAAAATTGTATTCTGAAAAATTGCCATCTATTAAAATGGGAACAAAATAATATTTAATATCTTTGTTTAAAAAGAAATTTTTAACAATTTGATGAGTTCTACCTTTAGCAATTAAATCTTCAATTATTACAATATTTTTTGAATCTTTTTTATTTAAAAC
>Ga0116153_10002695_pt1 | contig 13499 bp, 15 predicted proteins | sample AD_UKC028_MetaG_FD_89896 | JGI IMG/M metagenome (GOLD analysis project Ga0116153, IMG submission 89896) | Active sludge microbial communities of municipal wastewater-treating anaerobic digesters from USA - AD_UKC028_MetaG | ecosystem: Engineered > Bioreactor > Anaerobic > Digestate | place: USA... | reverse complement strand
TTCCGCGACGTCGACATAGCCCTCTTCTCCGCGGGGGCCGAGGCCAGCCTCGAGCTCGCCCCGATAGCCGCCGCCGAGGGCGCGATCGTCATCGACAACTCCTCGGCCTGGCGCATGGATCCCGGCGTCCCCCTCGTCGTGCCCGAGGTCAATCCCCAGGCCCTCGACGGCCACAAGGGCATCATCGCGAACCCCAACTGCTCAACCATCCAGATGCTCGTCGCGGCCAAGCCCATCCACGACAAGTACCGGATCAAGCGCATCGTCGTCTCCACCTACCAGGCCGTCTCGGGCACCGGAGCCCCCGCGATCGCCGAGCTCACGAGCCAGGCGGCCGCCTTCGTGAAGGGCGAGAGGATCGAGAGCTCGGTCTATCCCCGGCAGATCCTCTTCAACGCCCTGCCCCACATCGACGTCTTCCTCGAGGACGGCTACACGAAGGAAGAGATGAAGATGGTCCACGAGACCCACAAGATCCTGGACCCGGCCATAGCGGTCTGCCCCACGGCCGTGCGCGTCGCCGTGTACCGCGGCCACTCGGAGTCGATCAACATCCAGACCGAGAAGCCCTTCGAGCTCGCCGAGATCCGGCGGCTCCTCGAGCGGGCCCCGGGGGTCAAGGTGATGGACGACCCCGCGAAGCTCGTGTATCCTACCGCCCTGGACGCGGACGGGCAGGACGCCGTCTTCGTGGGTCGGCTCCGTGTCGACCCGACCCTACCCAACGGCCTCAACATGTGGGTGGTCTCGGACAACCTGCGCAAGGGAGCGGCGCTCAACGCGGTGCAGATCGCCGAGACCCTCGTCGCGAGGGGCTACCGCGGAAGGAGCTGATAATGCCGCTCATCGTGCAGAAATTCGGGGGGACCTCGGTGGCCGACGAGGCCGCGCGCGCCTGCCTGGCGGCCAAGGCCGCCGAGGCCCGGGCCCGCGGCGACGAGGTCGTCCTCGTCGTCTCGGCCATGGGCCGCAGGGGCGCGAGCTACGCGACCGACACCCTCCTCGACCTCCTGCGCGGCTTCGATCCCGACCCGGATCCCCTCGCGAGCGACCTGCTCGCCTCCTGCGGCGAGGTGATCTCGGCCTGCCTCGTCTCGGCCCTCCTGCGCTCGAAGGGCATACCCTCGGTCCCGATGACGGCCTACACCGCGGGCATCAGGGCCGAGGGCCCCTTCCAGGACGCGAAGCCCCTCGGCGCCGACGCCGCGGCGATCAGGGCCGTCCTCGGGGCCGGCGCGGTCCCGGTAATAACGGGCTTCCAGGCCGTCGGCCCGGGCGGCCAGCTCCTCACCCTCGGCCGCGGCGGCAGCGACACGAGCGCCGTCCTCGTCGGCCTCGCGCTCCAGGCCGACTACGTGGACATCTACACCGACGTCCCCGGGGTGGCCAAGGCCGACCCGCGGATCATACCCGAGGCCCCCTTCATGGACTTCCTCGACTACGGCTCCATGTCGCGGCTCGCGGCCCTGGGCGCCAAGGTCCTCCACGACAAGTCGGCCTTCCTCGCCGAGTCCGGCGGGGCCATCCTCCGGGTGCGCTCCACCTTCGACTCGGGCGAGGGCACCCTCATAGGCCCGGCCGGCGCGCCGGGCAGGTCGGCGCCGGACTTCGTCGGCCTCGCCCTGAGCAAGGACGGGTCCGAACGCGCGCGGGTCGGCGCCGTCTTCGCCTCAGGCCGCGGGGCGGCGCTCAAGGCCCGCGCCGAGAGGGCTGCCTCGGCCCTCGGCTGCTCGCCTATCCCCCAGGGCGATCCCGACGCCTCGATCTTCTCCTGCGAGCAGGCCCGCTCGGGCGAGCTGGCCCGCGCCCTCTTCGAAGCCATCGAGGGCGCCTAACGCGGACAGATCACCCTAGGGCGCATGAGAAAGGGCCGTCCCGGAATCGCTTCCGGGACGGCCCTCGGCTTTGGCGGGAGGCCGCTCAGCCGAGGACGGCCAGGAGGACTCCCGCGGCCACGGCCGAGCCGATGACGCCGGCCACGTTCGGCCCCATGGCGTGCATGAGCAGGTAGTTGGTCGGGTCGGTCTCGGCCCCGACCACCTGGGAGACGCGGGCGGCCATGGGCACGGCGGAGACGCCCGCCGAGCCGATGAGGGGATTCACCTTCCCGCCCGTGACCCAGCACATGATCTTGCCGAAGACGACGCCCATCGCGCTGCCCGAGGCGAAGGCGAAGAGGCCGAGCACGATGATCTTGAGGGTCTCGGGATTGAGGAAGCGCTCCGCGCTCGCCGTCGATCCGACCGAGACGCCGAGGAAGATCGTTACGATGTTGATCAGGGCGTGCTGGGCCGTGTCCGAGAGCCGCTCCGTCAGCCCGGTCTCCTTGAAGAGGTTGCCGAGCATGAGGGTCCCGACGAGGGGCACGGCGGAGGGCAGGAGGAGCCCGGTGAGGATGGTGACGAGGATGGGGAAGACCACCTTCTCGCGCTTGGACACGTCCCTGAGCACCGCCATCTTGATTGCCCTCTCCTTCTTGGTGGTGAGGGCCCGCATGATGGGCGGTTGGATGAGGGGCACCAAGGCCATGTAGGAGTAGGCCGCGATGGCGATGGGGCCGAGCATGCCAGGATTCAGCTTCGAGGTGAGGAAGATGGCCGTCGGGCCGTCGGCCCCGCCGATGATGCCGATGCAGGCCGCGGACTTCGAGTCGAAGCCGAGGTAGTGCGCCAGCACGAAGGGGATGAAGATGCCGAACTGGGCCGCCGCGCCCAGGAGGAGGCTCGAGGGCCGGGCGATGAGGGGGGCGAAGTCGGTCATCGCGCCGATCCCCAGGAAGATGAGGGGCGGGTAGATGCCGAGCTTGACGCCCTGGTAGAGGTAGTAGACCAGCCCTCCGGGCGCGCCGTCCACGGGCCCGTCCGTGATGCCCGTGATCGGCAGGTTCGCGAGGAGCATGCCGAAGGCTATGGGCACGAGGAGGAGGGGCTCGAACTTGCGGTAGATCCCGAGGTAGAGGAGCACGCAGGAGACGGTCAGCATGATGAGGTGGCCGCTCGTGATGTTCAGGAACCCGGTCGAGAGAAGGAAGTCCTGTATGGCTTCCCACATGGGGGACGCTCCTTTTCTCTACGCCAGGTCGATGAGGGGGTCGCCCGTGTTGACGGCGGCGCCCTGGGGCACGCGGATGGAGGCGACGGTCCCGTCCTGGGGGGCGACGATCTCGTTCTCCATCTTCATGGCCTCGAGGATGAGGACGACGTCCCCCCGCTTCACCGCCTGTCCCTGGATGACCTTGAAGGACATGACGGTGCCGGGCATGGGCGACTTGATGGTGAGGGCGCCGGCGACGGCGGGGCCCGCCGCGGGGGCGGGCGCGGCCGCGGGGGAGGCGGGCGCGGCGGCCTGGGGGGCGGCGGCGGGGACGCGGGCCTGGGGGGCCGGGGCGCCGGCCCCGAGCTCCTCGACCGCGACATCATAGGTCTGGCCGTTGACGCTGATTCGGTATTTCTTCATTGCGGGTACTCCTTGCTAGCTGTTCCGCGACGCGCGCGAGAATCGGTCGATGTGCCCCCATACGGGGGTGTTGAAGCCCGCGGCGGAGCCGGGGCCGTAGCCCTCCGCCGCCTCGACGCTCGAGACGCGGAAGGAGCCGGGAGCCATGCCGCTCGAGGCGGCGACGGCCGCGGCTATGACGGCGACGAGCTCCGGGCCGATCCCCGCGGGCCGCGGGGTAGGCTCGTTGAGCTCGGGCAGGGGCGCGAGCTCGCCCCGCTTCTTCTCCGGCTTGCGGAAGAAGAAGGGGAAGAGCGAGACGATGAGGGAGAGGGCGATGAGGGCGAGGAAGACCGTCCCCATGCCCAGCGCCGTGATCATCCAGTGGTTCAGCTCCATACGCTCGCCTCAGAGGGGGATGTTGCCGTGCTTGCGGGCGGGGCGGGTCTCGCGCTTGCCCAGGAGCATGGACAGGGCCCGGGCGAGCCGGTTCCGGGTGTCGGCGGGGTCGATCACGTCGTCGACGTAGCCGCGGACGGCCGCCTTGTACGGGTTGGCGAAGCTTTTCTTGTACTCCGCTATCTTCGCTGCGCGGGCGGCGGCGGGGTCGGCGGCCTCGTCGATCTCCTTCTTGAAGATGATGTTGGCCGCGCCGTCGGGACCCATGACCGCGATCTCGGCGGAGGGCCAGGCGAAGACCTGGTCGGCCCCGAGGTGGCGGCTGCACATGGCGATGTAGGCCCCGCCGTAGGCCTTGCGGAGGATGACGGTGAGCTTGGGCACCGTGGCCTCGGAGTAGGCGTACAGGAGCTTCGCGCCGTGGCGGATGACGCCGCCGTGCTCCTGGCCGACGCCGGGCAGGTAGCCGGCGGTGTCTGAGAGGGTCACGAGGGGGATATTGAAGGCATCGCAGAAGCGGATGAAGCGCGATGCCTTGTCCGAGGCGTTGATGTCCAGGACGCCCGCGAGGACCTTGGGCTGGTTCGCGACGATGCCGACCGAGCGGCCGGCGAGGCGGGCGAAGCAGGTGACGATGTTCTGGGCGTAGATGGGCTGGATCTCGAAGAAGTCGCCGTCGTCGAACACGTCCTTGATCACGTCGCGGATGTCGTAGGGCTTGTTCGCCTGGTCGGGGATGATCTCCTTGAGGCCGGGGCAGGCCCTGGAGGGATCGTCGCCGCCCGCGACGAGGGGCGCGTCCTCGATGTTGTTCTGGGGCAGGTAGGACAGGAGCTTCTTCACCCCCGCGATCGTGGAGGCCTCGTCGGGGAACATGAGGGAGGCGACGCCCGAGGTCGTCGAGTGGACCGTCGCCCCGCCCAGGGCCTCGGCGCTCACGTCCTCGCCGGTCACGGCCTTGATGACCTGGGGGCCGGTGATGAACATGTTGGCCGTCTTGTCCACCATGACCGTGAAGTCGGTGAGGGCGGGCGAGTAGACCGCGCCGCCGGCGCAGGGGCCCATGATCACGGAGATCTGGGGCACCACGCCCGAGGCGAGGGTGTTGCGGTAGAAGATGTCGCCGTAGCCGCGGAGGGCGTCGACGCCCTCCTGGATGCGGGCCCCGCCCGAGTCGTTGATGCCGATGACCGGCGCGCCGGCCTTGACCGCGAGGTCCATGGCCTTGCAGATCTTGGCCGCGTGCATCTCGCCCAGGGAGCCGCCGATGACGGTGAAGTCCTGGGCGAACACGAACACCAATCGCCCGCCGATCGTACCGTGGCCGATGACCACGCCCTCGCCCGGCGCCTCGACCTCGGCCATGCCGAGCTCGTCGCAGCGGTGCTCGACGAAGGCGTCGATCTCGGTGAAGCTGCCCGAGTCGAGGAGGGACTCGACGCGCTCGCGGGCGGTCATCTTGCCCTTCTCGTGCTGCGCGGCGACTCGCTTGGGGCCGCCGCCCGCGAGCACCTTGCTCCGGCGCTCTTCCAACTCCCGAATCTTATCGTCCATACCGGGAACCATCCTTTATCGTGCGCTTGCGCGCACCGTCATTATGCCTTGCGCTCGCAGAGCTCGACAAGGACTCCGTTCGTGGCCTTGGGGTGTATGAAGGCGATGCGCGCGCCGCCGGCCCCGTAGCGGGGCTTCTCGTCGATGAGGCGGACGCCCTTGGCCTTGAGCTCCGCAAGGGCGGCGTCGATGTCCTCGACGCGGAAGGCGAGGTGCTGGACGCCCTGGCCCTTGGCGGCGATGAACTTGCCGATCGGCCCTTCGGGGTCGGTCGTCGAGAGGAGCTCCACCTCGGTGTCGCCCAGGGGAAGGAAGGCGGTCTTCACCTTCTGCTCCGCGACCTCCTCGGTCCCGTGGAGCTTCATACCGAGGATGCCCTCGTAAACCGCGAGGCTCGCCTCGAGGTCCTCGACGGCGATCCCGACGTGGTCGAGCTTCAGTACCTTCATGCTATCGCTCCTTTCGAAAGCGCGGCGAGGAGCTCCTCGGCCGCGGAGTAGGGATCCTGGTCGCCGGAGGCGACGGCGCGGGCGAGCGAGTCCTCGACCCCCCTGCCCCGCTCGCCCTCGAGCAGATCGAGGAGGCGGTACGCGATGAGGGAGCGCATCTCGGCCCGGGCGGCCTCGAGCCGCCGGGAGGCGAGGGCCCCGCTCTCGGAGGCGCGCCGGCGGTGCTCGATCACGGCGTCGACGAGCCCGGCGCAGCCCTCCCCCGTCTCGGCCACGGTCTTCAGGATCGGCGGCAGGACGGGATGGCCCTCCGCGTCGAGCGGCAGCTCGGGCAGGCCCCCCGCGCCCGGCCCGGCGACCGAGCCAGCCGCGCTCCCCGGCGCGGGGCCGTGGTGGGCGGCCTCGGCGCGGGCCCAGGCGAGGCCCGCGGCCATCTCGAGCATGCCGCGGATCTCGCGCACGACGCGGTCCGCGCCCTCGCGGTCGGCCTTGTTGACCACGAAGACGTCGCCGATCTCCATGACGCCGGCCTTGATTACCTGGATGTCGTCGCCGAGGCCCGGCACCGAGACCAGGACCACGGTGTCGGCCATCTTCACGATCTCGACCTCGGACTGGCCCACGCCGACGGTCTCGACGATGACCCAGTCGTAGCCCGCCGCCTCGAGGGCGCGGGCCGCGGCGGCGGTCGCGCGCGACAAGCCGCCCAGGCGCCCCCGCGAGGCGAGGCTTCGGATGAACACGCCCTCGTCGAGGGCGTGGCGCTGCATTCGCAGCCGGTCGCCGAGGATCGCCCCGCCGGAGAAGGGGCTCGAGGGATCGACGGCGAGGATGCCCACGCGCAGGCCGCGGCCGCGGAGCTCGGCTATCATCTTGTCGCAGAGGGTGCTCTTGCCCGAGCCGGGCGGGCCGGTGACGCCGACCACGTGGGCGCGGCCGCGCGAGCCGCGGAGGGCGGCCAGGGCCGCCGCGGCGGCGGGGTCCCCGTCCTCGAGGCCCGAGATGAGCCTGGCCACGGCCCGCGCCTCTCCCGAGACCACGCGCCGGGCGAGCTCGGGCTGCTCCCCCCTCGGCTCGGGGCGGGGCGGCGCCGCGCCCGCCTGCTTAGCGCTCATCGATGCGCCCGCCTACTTCCTCTTGAGGTTGGCGCGGATGAAGTCGATCGTCGTCTTGGTCGGGGTGCCGGGCCCGAAGATGGCGGCCACGCCCTTGGACTTGAGGAACTCGTAGTCGTCCTCGGGGATGACGCCGCCGCCGACCACGAGGACGTCGTCGACGCCCTTGGCCGCGAGGAGCTCGGTGACGCGGGGGAAGAGGTGGTTGTGGGCGCCGGAGAGGATGGACATCGCCACGACGTCCACGTCCTCCTGGATGGCGGCCTGGACGATCTGCTCGGGGGTCTGGCGCAGGCCCGTGTAGACGACCTCCATGCCGTCGTCCCGGAAGGCGCGGGCCATGACCTTGGCCCCCCGGTCGTGCCCGTCCAGCCCCGGCTTCGCGACGAGTATCCGTATCTTCCTATCCATAAGGACCTCCGATATTCAGCATCACTTCAATGACGAAAAAAGCTTACCACAGAGACACAGAGGCATAGAGGGGAGAGAAGAGAGAGAGGAAGATGACATAAGGGATTGAAGAATCCTCATACAATCTTCCCATCATCCCTATCCTCCTTCTTACCTCTGTGCCTCTGTGCCTCTGTGGTTCAAATCTTCATCGGTCTCAGAAGGTCGAGCCGGGGCGGTACTCGCCGAAGACCCCGCGCAGGACGTCGCAGATCTCGCCCTCCGTCGCGTAGGCCTTGACGGCGGCGAGGATGGGCGGCATGAGGTTCGCGTCGCCCTTAGCCGCGGTTTCGAGATCGGCCAACGCGGCCTTGACGGCGGCGTTGTCGCGCTTGGCCTTGAGCGCGTGGAGCCGCTTCACCTGGGCCTCGCCCACCGACGGGTCGACGCGCAGGAGGCCCTTGGGCTTGGGCTCCTGGATCTGGAACTTGTTGAGGCCCACGACCACGCGCTCGCCCTTCTCCACCTCCATCTGGTAGCGGTAGGCGGCGTCCTGGATCTCCTGCTGGACGTAGCCCTGCTCGATGGCCTTGACGGCGCCGCCCAGCTCGTCGATGCGCCTGAGGTAGGCGAGCGCCTCCTCCTCGACGCGGTTGGTGAGGCTCTCGACGTAGTAGGAGCCCGCCAGGGGGTCGGGGGTCTCGGCGGCGCCGGACTCGTAGGCGACGATCTGCTGGGTGCGCAGGGCGATGCGGACCGACTCCTCCGTGGGCAGGGCCAGGGCCTCGTCGCGGGAGTTCGTGTGCAGGGACTGGGTGCCGCCGAGCACGGCCGCGAGGGTCTGGATGGCGACGCGGACGACGTTGTTGTCCGGCTGCTGGGCGGTGAGGGTGGAGCCGCCGGTCTGGGTGTGGAAGCGGAGCATCCAGCTCTTGGGGCTCTTGGCGCCGAAGCGCTCGCGCATGAGGCGGGCCCAGATGCGGCGCGCCGCGCGGTACTTGGCGACCTCCTCGAAGAGGTCGTTGTGGGCGTTGAAGAAGAAGGACAGGCGCGGCGCGAAGTCGTCCACCCCCAGGCCCGCCTTGACGGCCGCCTCGACGTAGGCGATGCCGTCGGCCAGGGTGAAGGCGACCTCCTGGCTGGCGGTGGAGCCGGCCTCGCGGATGTGGTAGCCCGAGATGGAGATCGTGTTCCAGTTGGGCACGCTCTTCGAGCAGTAGGCGAAGATGTCCGTGATCAGGCGCATGGAGGGCCCGGGCGGGAAGATGTAGGTGCCGCGGGCCACGTACTCCTTGAGGATGTCGTTCTGGATCGTGCCGTTGAGCTTGTCCGCGCCCACGCCCTGCTTCTCGGCCACCGCGATGTACATCGCGAGGAGGACCGCGGCGGGCGCGTTGATGGTCATGCTCGTGGAGACCTTGTCCAGGGGGATGCCGTCGAAGAGGACCTCCATGTCGGCGAGCGAGTCGATCGCGACGCCGACCTTGCCCACCTCGCCCTGGGACAGGGCGTGGTCCGAGTCGTAGCCGATTTGGGTGGGCAGGTCGAAGGCGATGGACAGGCCGGTGGTGCCCTGCTCGAGGAGGAACTTGTAGCGCTTGTTCGACTCCTCGGCGTTGGAGAAGCCGGCGTACTGGCGCATGGTCCACAGCCGGCCGCGGTACATGGTGCTCTGCACGCCGCGGGTGTAGGGGTACTCGCCGGGCAGGCCGAGGTCGGCCGCGAGGTCGCGCCCCTCGAGGGAGAGGGGCGTGTACAGGCTCTCGATCGGCGCGCCCGAGCCCGTGACGAAGGAGGCCCGCCTTTCGGGGAACTTGGCCGCGGACTTGGCCACGCCCGCCTTCCAGGCCTCGACGGCCTTCCTGAGGCTTTCGATGTCGCTCATCGCGTTCTCCTTGTCAAGGCTCGCCCACGGAGCGGGCGAGCTCGAGGCCGGCCCGCAGGGCCTTGAGGTTGAGCTCCTCCGTGCCCTTCGGGACGCGGTTCAGGACCGCCTTCTCCAGGCTCTCGGGCCGGGCCGCGCCGGACAGGCCGCCGAGGACGCCGAGGGCCACGATGTTGGCCACGACCTTCTTGCCGACGGCCGTGGCCGCGGTCTCGAGGATGGGGAGGGCCACGGTCCTCGCCTTGACGGCGGGATCGAGGGGGATCGAGGAGTCGATGATGACCAGGCCCTTGCCCATGTCCTTGCCGTAGGTCCTGTAGGCGTCGGCGGTGAGGGCGAGGAGGAAGTCGGGGTCGGTGGCCTTGGGGTAGTCGATGTCCCCGTCGGCGATGACGACCTCGGCCTTGCTCGAGCCGCCGCGGGCCTCGGGCCCGTAGCTCTGGGTCTGGACGGCCTTCTTGCCCTCGAGGATGGCCGACTCGGAGAGGACGATGCCCGCGAGGAGGAGGCCCTGGCCGCCCGAGCCGCTCAGTCGGAATTCGACGCGCATTCCCAAAGCCCTCCCTTGATGTCGCTGTAGTTGCGCTGCACGCGGCCGATGAGCTCGCCCTGCTCCGACGAGTACTCCGGCGCGGGCGCGTTGTGGAGCTCGCCTATGAGGAACTTGCCCTTCACCTTCTCTGGCGGGAGGGCGGCGGCGGCCTTGACGTTGACCGACTGGTCCTTGATCCAGTTGAGCATCTCCACGGCCCCGCCGATCTTGTTCTTCCGCCCGAGGTAGGTCGGGCACTGGCCGATCGACTCGACCACGGAGAAGCCGTCGTTCTGGAGCGCCTTCTCGATGAGGTCGATGAGCAGCGGCACGTGGTAGGTCGTGGAGCGGCCGACGAAGGTCGCGCCCGCGGCCTTGGCCAGCTCGCAGAGGTCGAAGCTCCGCTCCACGTTGCCGTAGGGGGCGGTCGTGCCCACCATGCCCTTGGGGGTCATGGGCGAGTACTGGCCGCTCGTCATGCCGTAGATCTCGTTGTTCATCACGATGGTGGTGATGCCGATGTTGCGGCGCGCGGCGTGGATGAAGTGGTTGCCGCCGATGGCGGTGCAGTCCCCGTCGCCGGTCATGACGACGACCTTGAGGTCGGGCCGCGCGAGCTTGATGCCCGTGGCGAAGGCCAGGGCGCGGCCGTGGGCCGTGTGCAGGGTGTCGAAGTCGAGGTAGCCGACCGCCCGCGAGGAGCAGCCTATCCCCGAGACGACGCAGACCTTGTTCTTGTCCAGGCCCAGGCGCTCGATCGCGCGGACCAGGGCCCCCGTGACGGTGCCGTGGCCGCAGCCGGGGCACCAGATGTGGGGAAGCCTTTCCTGCCGGAAGTATTTCAGAACGTCGGACATCACTTGGCCCCCATGATAACGTCGTAGATCTCGTCCGGGCGGAAGAGCTCGCCGTTCACCTTGCCGACCCGGATGACGCGGGAGCGGCAGCCGGCGACCCGCTCGACCTCGAGGGCGAGCTGGCCGAGGTTCATCTCCGGCACGACGATGGCCTTGGCCCGGGAGGCGAGCTCGCGGATCGCGGGCTCGGGGAAGGGCCAGATCGTCTTCAGGCGCAGCATGCCCGCCTTGACGCCCTCGCGCCTCGCGCGGCGCACCGCGGAGAGGGCGGACATGGCCGAGGAGCCGAAGGAGACGACGGCGATATCGCAGTCCTCCGTGCCCTCCTGGACGTTGTCCCACATGTCGGGGGCGTTCTTGTCCATCTTGAGCTGGAGGCGCCGCAGGAGCTTGTCCGCCACGTCCGCCTTGCCGCTGGGCGCGCCGGACTCGTCGTGGAACAGGCCCGTGCAGTGCCAGCGGTAGCCCTCGCCGAAGGGGGCCATGAGGGGCACGCCGCCGTCGGGATCGGCCGCGTAGGGCTTGTAGCCCGCGGGGCTCGAGGGGGCGGCGCGGCGCAGCGGCCGGACCTCGGCGGGATCGGGGAGCTCCACGCCCTCGCGCATGTGGCTGATGACCTCGTCGGTCAGCACGATGGCGGGGATGCGGTACTTCTCGGAGAGGTCGAAGGCGCGGAGCGTCAGGTCGAAGCACTCGCGCACGTTGCCCGGCGCCAGGGCGATGATCGGGTGGTCGCCGTGGGTGCCCCACCTGGCCTGCATGACGTCGCCCTGGGCGGGCGAGGTGGGCATGCCCGTGGAGGGGCCCATGCGCTGGGCGTTGACGATGACCAGGGGGATCTCGCAGAGGGAGGCGTAGCCGAGGCACTCCTGCATGAGGGAGAAGCCGGGGCCGCTCGTCGCGGTCATGACCTTCTTGCCCGTGAGGGAGGCGCCGATGCAGGCCGCGATCGAGCCGATCTCGTCCTCCATCTGGATGAACTTGCCGCCGATCTTCGGCAGCTCCTCGGCGCAGAGCTCGGCCACCTCGGTGGAGGGGGTGATGGGGTAGCCGGCGTAGAACCGCAGGCCAGCGGCGAGGGCCCCGGCCGTGCAGGCCTCGCTGCCCTGCATGAGCTTGACGACCTTAGGCATGGTGGGCCTCCGGGGGGATCTCGTAGTCGACGCTCCCGGCGTCGGCGGCGCGGGCCTCGTCCTCGCCCTTCTGACGGATCTCGATGGCGAAGTCCGGGCAGCGAAGCTCGCACATGCGGCAGCCGATGCAGAGTTCGGGCTTCTCGGCGAAGACCTTTCCGTTCTTGAGGGAGAGGACCTGCTTGGGGCAGAAGGCGACGCAGATGCCGCAGCCCTTGCAGTACTTCTCCCTGACGACATGGAGATAGCTCTTCTTTTGTTCGCTCATATCCTTCGCTCTCGGGGTGATTGGTATAGCATAGGCCCGCTCGCGGGCCCTGTCAAAACGCGATGGCCGAACTCGGCCCTCGCGCCACGGGAGTCCATACGCTGTTCCTCCTCGCATGCATGCTCGGTTATCTTTGAATAGCTACAATTTCCATCTAGTGGAAGACATTTTTACTAGATGGGAGTATACTCGCTTTGTTGGGACTGTCAAGTCCGAGGCGCTTTTTTGGATAAGGGCAGTATACCACGTCTTCGCGAGCGTGATAATACCTGTCCGTGACAAATGAGCCCCGTTGCCCTATATAAGGAGGCGGAGGCGGGACCTGCGCGATATCGCTTTACCGATTGCAATTTTTGCCATCAGGTGATATTGTATTCCATCTAGCGGTATTTAGGTAAACACTGCTCCTGACCTCGGGCCGCCCCAAGGCCGAAGCGAGCTCCCGGAGGGTACAAGCATGCTGGAAAGGGATTCCTCCGTCAGGGCCGTCGAGCGGGCCCTGGACATCCTCGACTGCTTCGTGCCCGGCAGGCTCGAGCTCAGCCTGACCGAGATCGCGAAGCGGATCGACCTCGCGATGAGCACGACCTCGCGCCTGGTCTGGACCTTGGAGAAGCGGGGCTACCTCGCCCGGAGCGCCGAGACCCAGCGCTTCGAGCTCGGTCCCACGATCGCGCAGATCGGCGCCGTGGGCTACGCCAACATCGACCTGCGCAAGGTCGCCCTCCCCTTCATGGCCGCCCTCAACAAGATCTACGACGAGGGCGTGAGCCTCTACGTCGTGCAGGGCGACGAGCGCGTCTGCGTGGAGCGGGTCGAGTCGAGCCAGCCCCTCAGGCGGGTCATCAACGTCGGGGACCGCAACCTCCTCACCAGGGGGGCGGCAGGCCGCGTCCTGTTGGCGTATCAGCCCGAGGCCAAGCGCAGGGCCCTCCTCGCGGGGGATCCCTTCACCACCGAGGAGGCCCTCGCCGAGCTGCGGCACAGCGGCTACACCGTCAGCCTGGGGGAGCGCGAGGAGGGGGTCACCTCCATCGCGGCGCCGGTCCAGGACGCCCGGCGCGAGGTCGTCGCGGCCCTGTCCATGTCGGGCCCCTCGGTCCGCTTCGAGGGACCCGGCTACGCCGACAAGGTCGGGAAGGTGAAGAAGCACGCCGAGCTGATCTCGGAGGCCCTGGGCAGGCGCCCGGCGAGCTGAGGCGGCGCGCTCCGGGCGCGGATCCAGGCCCGGAGCGGGGGCGGGCCTGGCCTCGGGGCCTCCCCGAGGGTATACTATGGCTAGGCCTTTTCGGCCGCGGCGCCCAGCCGGGCTCGCGGGCATATCACCATACAGGAGAGCTCCATGTCCAAGCGGCTTCTGATTCGCGACCTCAGCCTCAGGGACGGCCAGCAGTCCCAGCTCGCCACCAGGATGACCCAGGCCCAGGTCGACCGCGTCCTTCCCCTCTACAAGAAAGCGGGCTTCTACGCGATGGAGGTCTG
>Ga0116153_10002682_pt1 | contig 13570 bp, 12 predicted proteins | sample AD_UKC028_MetaG_FD_89896 | JGI IMG/M metagenome (GOLD analysis project Ga0116153, IMG submission 89896) | Active sludge microbial communities of municipal wastewater-treating anaerobic digesters from USA - AD_UKC028_MetaG | ecosystem: Engineered > Bioreactor > Anaerobic > Digestate | place: USA... | reverse complement strand
GGTTTCACCGGCGGCAGGTGGACCAACGAGTACCAGGGGCATTATAACTGGTGCCTTGCAGTGCAGCAGTCCGTTGCCGATGCGGAGACGAACGCAAGGGCCAATGATCTCAGGCAGTGCCAGTCCAAATCTAGATCCTGCCCCGGACCCGGGATGACCATCATCCATAAATTAGTAAACCCTCCCCCGTACACAGGATATTCAGTGATCTGCCGGGACGGCTCAGGGAAACTGTGGATGCAGGGCGCGAACGCCGCCCCGATCACAAGCATCGTCAAGGGAAAACAGAACAGCCAGACAGGCTGCTATGATGGGTCAAAGGTCGTGATCTCTTCAAGGACTATAGAAGGCAGACTTTGCAAACCGTAAATGAAACCGTAAGGCGTTTTAGAGACCGTGAAGCGTGATAAGAGACCGTAAGGCGTTGAGAGACCGTAAGGCGTAAAGCGTGAAACGGCTGAAACTGTTTTTGCGGCCTATCACCCATAACCTGTTTTCTTTCACATTTTCCTTGTAATTTTGGTCTTCACGAAACTATTGTATTACATATGTGTTTTAAATGCCGTTCATGTTCGGAGATTTCCTGGACCGGGGGGTTTTTGTGAAAGCCCGTTTTTGGGGTACGCGGGGGTCATTGCCCGCAGCGGCCGATACCCTGGACGTAAGGGCAAAACTGGTAGAGGCACTGATGGCCTCCCGTGGCCATGTCTTTCGCAACGAAAGGGACATCGATGACTTTGTTGACAGGGAACTTCCCTTTACCGGCCGGGGCTACTACGGTACAAATACGGCCTGCGTTCAGATAGAGGGCGGCACCGAATACGTCCTCTGCGACGCAGGGACAGGGATCAGGGACTTTTCCAATCACCTGGCGGCAGGGGACAACGCGGGCGATACCGACGGACGGCCGAAGCTCTTCAATATTTTCCTTTCCCATCTTCACTGGGACCATATCCAGGGTTTCCCATTTTTCATGCCCGCTTATGCGGAAGGCAGCAGGATCGTTGTCCACGGGTGCCATCCCGGCATGAGGAGCGCTTTTTCGTATCAGCAGGAGCATGCGGACATACCGTTGACTCTTAGGGCCGACATCAGCTATGAAATGCTTGAACCGGGCTGGGAATACGATATTGCAGGTTTTCATGTCAGGACGATAACGCAGAACCATCCTGGCGATTCATTCGGATACCGTTTCGAGAAGGCTGGGAAGAGCATTGTGTATTCAACGGACTGCGAGCATTTCGAAGATTCTGCCGGAGACGATTACAGGTTCCTCGATTTCTTCAGGGATGCAGACCTGCTGATCATCGATGCGCAGTACGAACTTGGCGCTGCAGGCCTGGCGAAGGAGAACTGGGGGCACTCGAGCAATATAGTCGCCGTTGAACTCGGCGTCAGGTCGGGGGTCAGGCGCCTGTGCCTTTTTCATAACGAACCGACCATCGATGACGCTGCTCTAACGGGGTTCCTTGAAGGTACGCGCCGCTACCGCACGCTTTATGACGAGGGCAGCGGTATGACGGTGGATCTGGCTTACGATGGCCTGGAAATAAACATCTGAAAGAATGTTCCATGTTCTATGTTCCAAGTTTCAGGCACGTACTGTTGAACCTGGAACGGTTTTCTAAAGATAATAATGTTTTAGCGGTTTCAGGTCGTCGGTGAATTCGTAGACGAGGGGTTTGCCGGTCGGTATCTCCAGTTTGGGGATCTCTTCATCCGATATATTGTCAAGGTGTTTGACGAGGGAGCGCAGGCTGTTGCCGTGCGCCGAGACGATGACTTTTGCGCCCCGCGCCAGGACGGGAACGATGGTTTCCTGCCAGTAGGGCATGACTCGTGCCTCCGTGTCCTTCAGGCTCTCGGCTACGGGAAGCTCTTCGGCGGCAAGGGAGTCGTAGCGAGGGTCGTTGCCGCAAAAGCGCTCATCTTTCCTGTCGAGGGGAGGTGGAGCCACATCGTAGCTGCGCCGCCAGAGGCGGACCTGCTCATCGCCGTACTTCTGGGCTGTTTCCGCCTTGTTCAGCCCCTGAAGCGCGCCGTAGTGCCGCTCGTTCAGCCGCCATGACTTCCGCTCGGGTATCCACATGAGGTCAAGTTCTTCAAGGACGATCCAAAGGGTCTTCACGGCTCTTTTCAGCACGGACGTAAAGGCGACATCGAAGATAAACCCCGTCTTTTTCAGTGCCTGTCCCGCCTGTTTTGCCTCTTCGAGCCCCTTGTCGGAGAGATCGACGTCGGTCCAGCCCGTGAACCTGTTCTCCTTGTTCCACTGGCTCTCGCCATGGCGCACAAAAACTATCCTTCTCATGAGTCGTCTCCTTATGCGGTGTTTATAGTTGTTCCACGGTATATCCCTGTTTTCTCAGAAGCTCCACGATGCCCAGATCGCCCACCAGGTGGCCAGCCCCCACAACCACAAATACGGTTCCCTGAGCACTAAGGCAGGAGATGATCTTTTGCGTCATGTTCCGGTTCCTGTCGGTCATGATCTTTTCATGGATAGCCTGCAGCCGCTTATCGGCGGCTATCGATCTTTCCATGATAGATGATATCTCTCCCGCATTGCCCGAGCGCCATGCCTCCATTACCATATCCATTTGCGCTATCAAGGATTGCAGATCTTTGATAGCGTATATGAGGAAGTGTTCCTGCTCGTTGTCCGGCAGTCCGGCGAGGAGATTGATCTGGTAATCGATGCTTTCCAGCTCCAGTATTATTTTCTTTCCGGCGGCCTTTGTCAGGAAATATTTATCAATGCCGTAATGCGGGTTGTAACCGGACTTCATCAGCTCCATCGCGGAGAGCATCATCCCAAGAAACCAGGGTTTTTGCCTGTCGACGGCCGCAAGGGGGAACCCCAGGCGAACTGCCTCCTGCCTCACATATGCATACGTTTCAGGCGATATATGCCTGGCTAATGAATCCTCTCCATGGTAGAAGCCGGCCTCGCGGAGCTTTTCAAGGGTATCTTTTCCTATGTTGTTAATGTCTGCCTCCACGGCGAGGGTGTCTGATCCGGCAAAGGCTTCCTCGATGGCCCTGCTGAGCGGATAGGCGCCTTTTTTCATGAAGTGCACCGATCCGAGGAGGTAGACCGTGGCGGTCCTGGTCTGCGTGCGCCAAAGGAAATTTTTTCCCTCCCGGGCGCAGGCACCGGAGGTGACGGCGGTAAGCAGAAGGAAGAGGATCAAAAGGACTGGAAGGAATTGCCGTAATATCCTGTTTTTCATTGTGCTCCCGGAGGTTATAGGTCTGTTGCGAGATCATTATAACAAAAAGACAAGTTAATGACAAAGATTCAAAGGCACCCCCCCGTGTCTTTCCGGTGCGGTGAAACGATGCATCGCAGTATTTTTACTTTTGAGACCCTTCAAGTTCCTTCAGATATTCTATGCGCTTCACCGTTTCAGGGTGGGTGGAGAACACCCCCAGCTTGAGCGATCCCGGATGGCTGGCATCAAGTTTTTCCAGGAGGTCGCGAAAGGGTTTAGTGCCAAGGCCCTTCGAAATGAGGTAGAGCCCGGCCTCATGATCTGCCTCCCTTTCAAATTCCCTGGAATAGCCGCTCTCAATGAGAAGCGTCGGTAGAAAGGCGGCAAAATTGGTGATGGACGTGACATCTCCCGTGATGAGGGAGAGGAGAAAAAGGATGCCCGTACTTTGAAGGATCTGACGTATTGCATGGCGTTTTTTTACATGGGCGATCTCATGCGCGAAGACGCCGGCGAGCTCGTTGTTGTCGGCTGCAAGCGCGACAAATTCATCAGTTGCGATAATGATTCCCGAGGGAAGGGCAAAGGCGTTGGCGCCGATGTGTTTTCCGGAGCGGAATTCTATTGTGTAAGTATCGGCCCGCTCAGGATCGAGCGCGCCAGCGACCTCTTTGAACACACCCTCTATTTCGGCCTGACGCTCTGCGGGGAGCGCGGATGGCCCGACAAGCCGCCTGTCGAACACCTTCAGGGTCTCTTTGCTTGCGGAGGCGGTCACCTGGGGAGGGATCGAGCGGGCAACGCGGTTCGACATGTGGGGTATGCCGTAATAAACGATGGCGATGAGGGTGAAGACAAGGCCCACCATACAGGCGGCGACAGCCTTCCAGTGGGATTCAAGGAAATGGACAAAACTCCAGGAAAGATTGGTTCCCAGGGCGCTCTCAACCATTTTCACCGCTTCGTGGTCATCAGATTGGAGCAGGGCCCCGCCGGGCATCCTTATGGACCTTTTTGTCCTGCCAAGGGGTGGGTCGATGGAACAGTCAATAACGGAAACCTTGATGTCCACGCTGTCCGTTTCGCCCCTGATCGAAAGCGAAACACCGTCGAAAAAGACGATCACGCGATGCGCCTTCGAGATCTTTCCGTCAAAGAATATTGCGTCGAAGGAAGTCATAGGCCGATCTCGATCCCCATAAAGTCTGTTGCGGCGTCGCCCACGGCAGTGATCTCGGAGCTGTCTGCGGCGGTGAAACCGTCAAGGCCTGCGTCGGTGACAACGGTCAGGTTCTCAAGGATGTATTTCGTGCGCCGTATCTTTGCCCAGGGTATAAGCAGTCCGCATGAAAAAAAGATCGCCGCCATGTTCGTTATCCTTATCCAGAGAAGGCGCCCCGCCCTGAGCGTACTTATAAAGCCCGTCCTGCCGAGCCGTGTTTCTACCCAGCAGTGGTTCATGGTCACAGTGTAGATGTATGCCTGCAAGGTGTACCAGATAGCGGCCCCGATCACGTACATGAAGAATATGTAATATAAGAAAATGAATTTGCCCGGTGTTCCTCCCGGGCCTCTGGAGATGTGGTGGGTCAGAAGGCCGGGCAAAACGGAAAGGACGACGAGACAGGACACCCCTATAAGGAATGCCACGAAGTAAGCCTTGTAAAAAGGCCCTTTGCGCCCCGTGAAAGTACTTCCCGTCGTGCCGTAGGCCAGGTTGTTGAGAAAATACCTTTTCTTGTAATACTGCCATGCAGGAAAGAACAGGAAAAGGGTAAAAGGGACGATGCCTCCGAACAGAAGGTATGTTTCGAAGCTCCCCCCGAGAGTGCCGAGGAACTTGAAGCGTATGTTCCTGTACGAGGTATTGTGGGCATTGAAACGGAGAGATTTGCAGACAAGTATCGGGAAGATGAAAGTGAAGATAAAAACGATAATGCCCGCCAGCATCGGTTCGAATTTTTCCGTTGCCATATATGCGATGAACATGGCCGCTATGATCAGATTGCCCCGGAGTATGGCCGCAGGATTGCCATGGAACGTGAAAGGGTGGCCGGCCAGAGTTGTGTTGGCCCAGATGTACCTGCGGTTGCGCACCTTTGCCCACGCGGCATAAATGCCAAGGGTGATGACCGTGAGAAAGAGATTGACTATCCATATCCTGAAATATTCACCGCCGCTTCCGGAGAAACTGAAAGTGTGGCGCTCGGAAACCAGGGGTATCTCCTGAATGCGCGGCGGCGCGACCGGAACATCGGCCGGTTGTGCCTTATTATCAGGTTCGGCTGTGTATGCCAGAGGGTGGCCGCACATGATGCAGTAAAGGGGCCGATCGGCAGGGAGCGTGCCCTCCATTGAGAAATTACAGTTATTGCATATGATCACTGCCACCTGGTTTGCATCCCCCCTGACGGAATTTCGGTTCCGTTTATTATAAACGTGATATCAGGGTATTACAAAATGTTTTTTAACTTTTTGCCGCGGATCGTCACACGGTCTGTCAGAGGGCCCTTTCCGTAATGCGGTTGGATACCTGTGCGGGCATAATGGTCGATGGACAGAAGACATAAGAGTTCATTGTTTTCTGCCGGTCTCCGGCTGAAGGCTGTGTCAGTGATAGATCAGATACGGTCCCGTATCAAATAGACCTGCTTAAATTTAGGGGCTTTCCGCCGCTCCTGGAAGTATGGGCGGCACGGGGCAATCGAGGGAGTCGGCGATGCAGCGCAGGAGCTCCGCTTCTTCGATGGTGACGCTGCCGTCCGTTGTGACACAGACGACGGCCGCCTCCAGAACCTGCTTCTTGATCGGGGGCGACGCGTTAGCGAGGATGTTCAGGGACCTGTCGAGCCCGGACAGGTTTGCCTCGGAACGGGGCAGGATCTTCAGAGGTTCTTTGATGCCGAGTCTGACCTTCGCCAGTTCGAATGCGAAGGAGGCCTTTTCAAGGTCAGTCGATCCGTAGTAAGCAAGGATGGACGTCAGTGTTGCGTATGAGGGCAAAACGGGCTTTATTGAAGCGTAGTAGGTTTTTGAGGACCGGCGGGGGGAAAGGGCCGTGCTGATATGTTTGATGACCATTCTCTGCATGATATATTCGAAAAGAGTGATATTTCCGTCAATTTCGACAAGGCGGGAGATGGTCTCGCGAAAAAGGGTGAACTGCTGCCCCGTCATTTTTGTTAGCGCGGCGGTGGCGACGCTCACTAAAGGGAGCCGCCACGAGAGGTCCGTCTGAGTGTCAAGAAGCTTCCTGATGCTTGCCAGATCGTTCTGTTTGTCGATGTGCCCTGATATTATTTCCATCTGTTTGTCATATATCTGCCTGTCCCCGCTCAGCAGGAGGCTGTATATGAGCACAATGGCCGATTCCGGCCTTCTGGCCGCATTGATGAGCTCTTCAGGAAGCGAGGCCAGTATCTTCTGAGAAAAAGCAAGATGTGCATGGTCGGGGATTCCGACGGTCTTAGTGATCCCTTCGGGGTTTAAGGGGATCCTGATCCCCCGGGCGGCAAGCCTGTCCGCAGCGCTAGAAAATTCGGAGAATCCCGCGATCATTGCCGTCTCTTCTTCGGCGGCAATGTCCGCTATCCCGGTCTGCTGCAGGAACCTGCCGTCAAAAGAGGGGTCAAGCCTCGATATACGCTCGGTAAGAGGCGGATGGGTTGAAAAGAGGCTGCTGAACCACCTGGAAACTCCGTTTGCGAAGAAAAGATGGCTCAGCTCTTCCGCGTGCGGATTCTTCACGATCGATCCCTGCGGAAGGCCGCCGATCTTCTTGAGCGCCCCCGCCAGTCCCATGGGGTTTCGCGTGAATTGCACCGCCGATGCGTCGGCAAGGTATTCGCGCTGCCTCGAGATGGCAAATTTAATGATCTTACTGAAGAAGACACCGATGGAGCCTATGACCAGCAGGGCGAGGCCGAGCAAGGGCAGAGGGGATTTCCTCGCCCTGATGGACAGGATGATGCGCCCGATGACGGTGAAGATGAGGATGCCGTTGAGTATACCGATCGTCCTTATGTTGAGGCGCATGTCGCCGTTGAAGATGTGACTGAACTCGTGGGCTACGACCCCCTGGAGCTCCTCCCGTGAAAGTGCCCGCAGGCAGCCGTCGGTAACGGCGATTACGGCGTCGGCGGGTTCGTATCCGGCGGCGAAAGCATTGATGCTGCTCTCCCCCGCAAGCACATAGACGGGGGGAACGGGTATCCCGGAGGCGATGGCCATCTCTTCCACAATGTTGAGGAGCCTTCGCTCCGAAAGATCTGACGAATCCGGGTCTATCCGCCGGCCGCCGAGCGTGGTCGCTATGTAGCCCCCTCCCTGTTTGAGCATGTGGATCTTGTACATTGTCCCGATGAGGATGATGCAGAGCACAACAAAGGGTATCCACAGTGCTGACGTTCCCCAGATGCCTCCCAAAGAGGGTCCGCGGCCCGTACTGTCGGACATGTATGTCCAGAAAACCGCTGCAAGGACAAGATGCATGACAAGCACAAAAGTGCACACGGCAAGGCCGAAGAGAAAGGCGAGCAGGATGGTCTTGCTCTTCGCCTTTTCCTGGTATTCAAAGAAATTCATGGATCTGTCCTGCTGTTATTCAGAACGTGACCTTCGGCGCGCTGCGCTCTGTTTCGTCCGGGATCACAAAGAGGACGGCAGGAGCGAAACCGAACGCCCCGGCGAGGAGTGTGTTCGGAAACACCTCGCGGGATGTGTTGTATTCCATGACGCTGTCGTTATATGCCTGGCGGGCGAAGGACACCTTGTTTTCCGTGGAGGTCAACTCCTCCATGAGCTGCGACATAGTCTGGTTTGCCTTGAGATCGGGGTAATTTTCCGCAACGGCATAGAGGGTCCCCAGCGCTCCGGTGAGTGAGGATTCAGCCTGCGCCAGTCTGTTCATCGCGCCCGGGTCTGCGGGACTTGCCCTGAGGGCGTCAACAGCGGTCTTTGCTATGTTGCGTGCCTGTGTCACCGACTCCAGAACTTCTTTCTCGTGCTTGATGTAGCCTTTGGCTGTTTCCACAAGATTGGGGATGAGATCGTAGCGTCTTTTCAACTGGACGTCGATCTGCGAGAAGGCGTTCTGGTAGCGGTTGCGTTTTTTGACAAGGGAGTTGTAAATGCTGATGGGGACAATGATGATCACGATCAAAATGATGATTATTACGACCAGTACGATACCCATTGATGATCTCCTTCATTGATGGAAATTGTCGGGATATTCAAGGAATCTCTTATTGGCCGGATCACCGCCGTATCTCCCCCGATCGAAAGATGCTATCAAATACCATGGAACGTGTCAAGGGACATTGACGGGCGATGAAAGTCCTATTTTGATGGTGTTGGGGTATCGGTAATATACAGATACCGATATGATCTTTTCTTCAAGAGGAAAGTGGCGTATTCTTCCATTACTATACGGCTTCCCGGGGGCGGGAGCTGCTTTTCCGGAATGAAGACCTCTGTTTCTTCGCCGCTGTCCAGTTTTACCCTGAAGTTTGAAGAAGTTGACTGCGGGCCGCCGGAGGTACCCGCTCCGATGAGGGCCGCCTGCACTTTCACGCCTGTCGGTTTTGCAGGGTCAAGGGCCGCCGCATAAAATGCGATGAGAACGATGCAGATGAAGGGCAGCCATAGATACAGAAACCGTCTGAGCCTTGTGCGGTCCGTGTCGGTGTTCTTTGCGGTCTTATTTGATGAGACAGATCTTTTTGTCTTTCCGGCCATGGTCTGGTTTGTTCTCACAAAATACCAGAAGACTGCATCATTGTCAAAAACCTGCGTGAGGTTTGCCAGGTTTTTCGGTTTGTTCAGTTTATACGGTTTATTCGGTTCATAGGTTTTTTTTCAGTTTCTTCAGTTAAAAAATAACCGAACAAACCATATAAACAAAAGAAACCGGGCAAACCGAACAAACCATATAAACCGTTCCTTAAGGTTTGCCGATGTGACAGCGGGCCGTTTTTCTGGTAATATTGAGGACGATGGCGGTCACTGTTGATCTAAACTGCGATATGGGAGAATCCTTCGGGGAATACACCGCCGGCAACGACGCCGAGGCCGCTGCTTATGTGACATCGTCAAACATAGCCTGCGGAGCACATGCATCCGATCCGACTGTCATGCGGCGTACTATCAGGCTTTGCGGGGACCACAATGTCATGGTCGGCGCCCATCCGGGTTATCCCGACCTCCAGGGTTTCGGAAGGCGCCGGATCGAAATGGACCATGAGGAGATAATTGACAGTGTAATATACCAGGTTGGGGCCCTGAAAGGCTTTGCTGATCATGCAGGGGTTCCATTGCAGCACGTGAAGCTTCATGGGGCGCTCTATCATTACGCCCTGGGCCAGGAGAAGCTGTTTGTTGATATTGCGGAGAATTTAAGGAAAGCTTTCGGGGACATTATTTTACTCACGATGGGGACGGCGGCCTCAATTGAACTGAGATCGATATGCAGGAAGTCGGGTGCGCGGATCGCTCTCGAGGCTTTCCCGGACAGGGTCTATGACGATGACGGGGCACTGCTGTCGCGCTCGAGGCCCGGCGCGGTCATCAAGGATGCCGGGGTCATCGCGCAGCGGGCGATATCGATGGTCAAGAGGAAGGGTACGGAGAGCTTGAACGGCCGCTGGATCGACCTTGCCATAGATACGATCTGTATCCACGGCGACAACAGGGAGAGCATCCTGGCCGCCCCCATGATCCGCCGGCGGGCAGAGCGTGAGGGGATAGAGGTCAGGCCGCTTGGCAGCTTTGTGTGACTCATATGGAGATTGAACGTTTCGGTGAACAGGGCATAAGAGTGATCCTGGGAACGGCGGTCGATGACCGGACCCACGAACAGGTAAGGCGTTTTTTCCTGTATATCCGCTCATTGCAGCCCCCTGGAGTCATAGATGTAATTCCTTCATTCCGGTCTTGCCTCATCCATTTTGACCGGGACCGCGCAGATTATGAACGATTGTCATCACTGATTGTCAAAACGGAGAGAGAGTGGATAGAAATGCCGCTTCCTCAGCCGCGGCGTTTTGAAATACCCGTCAGGTACGGAGGCGATTACGGTCCGGACATGGATTTTGTCTGTTCCTATTCGGGGTTGTCTGCCCAGGAGGTCATTGAGGTCCACTCGTCAGTCACATACCGTGTTTTCGCGCTTGGTTTTATGCCGGGCTTTCCCTATCTGGGAATACTCGACAAAAGGATCTACGTACCCCGTCAGGAAACACCCGTCCTCAAGGTCCCCCAGGGATCGGTGGGTCTTGCCCAGCTTCAGACCGGTATATACCCCTTTGAATCGCCGGCAGGCTGGCGGATCATCGGAAGAACAATGAAAAGACTTTTCGACCATGACCAGGAACCATTCAGTCTCTTTAATTTCGGGGACCTGGTGAGGTTTGTGCAATCATGATCGAGGTGGCGGGGGCAGGTTTTCTGTCGATAATTGTAGATTCCGGGCGATACGGCCATGCCCATATAGGCGTCCCGCCTTCATACGCACTGGACCGTTTTTCCTACGTGCTTCTCCAGTATCTTCTTGATAACCCGAATAACGCTCCCGCGATTGAGGTAATGGGAAATGACTTGCGCCTGAGGTTTGCCGAGGAGATGATATTTGCGATCACCGGGGCAAAGGTTGCCGCAACCCTGGACGACATACCAATCCCCGGTTGGTCGGCAATAAAAGCAAGGAAAGGGAGCTTCCTGCGTGTGCGCGAGGTGAAGGAAGGCCTGAGGTATTATATCGGCTTTTCCGGGACAATGGATATCGGGCCTGTGCTCGGCAGTCATACGACAAACCTCGAATGCAATTTCGGCGGTTTCCATGGCAGGCCCCTTATAAAGGGTGATACGATCCCCCTGAAGAACGTGCGGGCGCGCGGTGAGCTTAAGATGGTCCCGGACACCATGATACCTTCCATGCAGGAACCTCATATGATCAGAGTCATTGCCGGACCGGAGGCCGACCGCTTTGTCCCCAGATCTGCCGCGTTCCTTTCAAACAGGAAGGATGCGGTTTTTTTTAACGCTACGTCCAGGCTCAACAGGACAGGCGTGCGTCTCGAAGGAACACCTTTCGAGTTCAGGCAGGAAGTTGAGAAGAGTATAATATCCGAAGGGATCCTGCCGGGTACGGTCCAGGTGCCGCCGGACGGTCTTCCGATAATCAGCCTTGCGGAAAGGACCGTCGGCGGTTACGCAAGGATTGCCATGGTCGCGGATATCGATATGGACAGGCTGGCCCACATAAAACCACGTGACAGGGTATTTTTGCGCGCCATCGATATCGATGAAGCCGATCGACTCTGGAGAGCGAGAAGGGATGCTTTGTCGTTTTATTGCAAGAAACAATAAAAAAGGTGATGGGCAGCAGGTGGCGGACCATGGATTACAGGGAAGACCATCGCTTGTTTTTTTAAAATCTTTGTGAAATTATTTTCAAAATCCTTAACCTGCAGCAAAAAAATCCGATAAAAATATATACGAATGGGGACTTTAAAAAACTGGAGGTTATCTTGAAGAAATTTTTTGGGAATCTTTCCGTTGGGAGCAAAACGCTCTTCGCGCCTGTTTTGTCGGCAATTCTGCTTGTCCTGTTCGGGATCGTATTTTTTGCGCTGATTCAGGGCGGGCAGCCTGGTTTGTCAGGCGGCGGCAATCTTGTGATCGCCATCTGCCTTGCGGCGATTGTCGTCATAACCCTTGCCTCCGGTTTCTATATGTCAGGGGTGATCCGGGCGCCGCTCAAGGATGTTGCGGAGTCTTTTGAACAGCTTTCCCGGGGCGACCTGACAAGACGAATGAGCGTCAACTCTAATGACGAGTTCGGAACTATGGGAAATAATTACAATAATTTCGTAGAACGTTTCAGCGATGCCCTGTCGGGCGTTGCCGACAGGAGCAGCCAGATATCCTTTGCGGTCAACACCCTCGATGCCACCGCGGGCCAGATGGCCAGGGGCACCGATGTGATAGTGACGGAAATAACCTCTGTTGCAACGGCCAGTGAAGAAATGTCCGCGACGGCAACCGAAATAACAAATAATTGCATAGCCGCCGCAAAAAGCTCCGAGATCGCGAATAATTCGGCCGTTACGGGAGAAAACATTGTTCAGGAGATCATCCGGACCATGGGTCGCATTGATGAGAGGGTAAAGGAATCCGCCTTGATCATTCATAAGCTGGGTGAGCGTTCAGACCAGATCGGAGATATCGCCGGTATCATCAACGAGATAGCCGAACAAACCAATCTGCTCGCATTGAACGCGGCGATCGAGGCTGCCCGGGCCGGTGAGCACGGGCGGGGATTTGCCGTTGTGGCCGACGAGGTCCGCAAGCTTGCCGAAAGGACCACGGGGGCCACGAAACAGATAGGCGATACCATACATACCATGCAGGACGAGATGAAGAACGCTGTTGTTTCAATGGAAGGCGGTGTGAAAGAGGTTGAGGTGGGCAACAACGAGACTGCCAAATCAGGGAGCGCCCTCAGGGAGATCCTGAACCAGATCAACGCCCTGGCATCCCAGATCAACCAGATAGCCGTGGCATCGGAGCAGCAGAGCGCAACAACGAACGAGATCAACAATAATATACAGAAAATATCGAAGATCATGGACGGATCGGCAAAGAACATTTCCGAGAACGCAGATGCATCCTCGCAATTATCGAACCTGTCCGTCGAACTCAACAAGCTCGTCGACCAGTTCAGGCTGCAGGACAGAAGCGACCCGGGGAAAAGCTCGTCCAGTAAAGAAGAAGTTGTGGCCTTTATCGAAAAGGCCGCGGATTATCTGCGTAACTCCAACGACAAGAGAAAGATTTATTCCGAGATAAGCGATCCACAGGGCCGTTTCGTAAAAGGCGACCTCTACATATTCGTCAATAGCATGGAAGGAGAGACCCTCGCGCATGGTCAGAATGCGAAGCTCGTAGGTAAAAACATGCTTGATCTGAGGGATGCCAACGGAAAACCTTTCATGCAGGAGATCACCGATGTGGCCAAAACGAAGGGCAAAGGCTGGGTTGATTATAAATGGCTGAACTCGGCCACAGGAAAAATACTCGAGAAGACTACATATTGCCTGCGCGTGGGTGATGTCTACCTGGGATGCGGGATATATAAATAAAGACCGTTTCAACCGCTTGAATGTTTGAATAGCTTGAACGGGAAAGGCAAAAAAGATGGTTTGAACCGCTCGAACCGCCTGAATACTTCAGGGTAGATGCCGGATATTCCTTTTTAAACCGTATTCGGGGAATTTGTCTTTAACACTCAAGCTATTCAAACATTCAAGCGGTTCGAGCGGTTTTTTATTATTCCCCGTACATCACAAAGGCCGACC
>Ga0116153_10002667_pt1 | contig 13640 bp, 20 predicted proteins | sample AD_UKC028_MetaG_FD_89896 | JGI IMG/M metagenome (GOLD analysis project Ga0116153, IMG submission 89896) | Active sludge microbial communities of municipal wastewater-treating anaerobic digesters from USA - AD_UKC028_MetaG | ecosystem: Engineered > Bioreactor > Anaerobic > Digestate | place: USA... | reverse complement strand
TTCTCGATGCCCTTCTCGATGCCCTTCTCGATGCCTTTCCTGATCGCGATCTGCTCCAGACTACTCACATAACGCATGTGCTTTTCCTCCTCGAACTGCTGCACCTCAGCCCACAATTGATTTTCCAAGCCCTCGGGCAACGCCAGCACCCAGTCAACAAACCGGAGCAAATCCAGGATCGCCGGGCGTTGATAACCGCGCCGGTACAGACTGCGAATCAACTCGCGTTTGACCCGGTAGCGGGCTTCGTCCAAACCGGCGGTTTCCCGCGCTCGCAAATGCGCCTGGGTCACGACGGCAAACGGGTTGGCGGAAGACTCCAGTTCCGCCCACCGGGGGCGATAGGCGCTCAGGCTGACCACGGGAAAGCGCAACCGCATCAGGCTGCCCCAGCGGCCATAGCCGAATTTGCCATGGGCGGCCCGATAGGGTTCGCCCAACACCGCCAGACTGATCACCGGGCGGCCATAGAGATCATACGACCGGTAGTTGTAGACGAACATACGCCGGGCAAAGTCGGCGGTGTTCTCGCCCTGGACTTCGACATGCACCAGCACCCAGTCGTCCGCGCCATCGCGACCGGTGACCCGCACCAGGGCATCCGCCCGCCGTTGCCCGAGGGCGGCGTCCCGCGTCACCTTGTGCAGTTCCTTGTCCAGCAGGGTGTAGTTCCGTGACCAGTCAATGTCGTGGTACGCCGCCGGAAAGAAGAACTCCAGGAACGCCGGGAAATACCGCGCCAGCATGTGCTTCCAGGGCGTGTCGTAATCATCCCGTTTGACGGTTTCGCCTTTCACCTTGGACCTTTCGCCTTTCGCCTTTCGCCTTGGGCCTTGGGCCTTTCACCTTTCGCCTTCAGTCAAGATTAACGCAATCCGGCCTTTCGCCCCGCCCCAATAACCAGCGATAGACCGAGAGCATTGGCTGGGCAATGTGGGGTCAGGTGCAGTATTGCGCTACCAGCGCCCGCCCGCGTTCGCCCATTACTCTTCGTGGGTGGCTGGGTTTTTTCCCTCTTGGCGGGTCGCGGTCAACCTCTCCTGTCGCCATTGACGCCGAATTTTTTCCGCCGATTCTCTGACCATGCGGGTGAGTTCTTCGAGGCGATATCCGGCTTTCGCATTGATTTGCCGCTTGATTTCCCAAAGTTCAGCCAGTTAGGCCCAGTCGATGACCCGTTCGGTCAACATGATGCGCACCTCCTCCAAATCGTTGAGTTCGGGGAATGATACCCGCGGCAGCCGCGCTTGCAGAAACCCCTCGCACAGCCAGAGCAGCAGGGAGCGGTGCAGTTCCCGCTGTTCCGGGTCGGCCAGCCATTCGCTCAGGGCGGCCAGGTTGCGCGGGGTGGCGTTCCAGGGTGGCGAAGTCGAGGTCGGCGATCCAGGGTTCGCGGACGAAGCCGATCAGCAAATCCCGAATCATCTCCGGGTGGGAGAACAGGCGCTGGTAGCCGTGGTCGTGATCCGTCACTTTGGCCTGGGGGCTTTTGGCCTTTCGCCTTGGAACTCTCATCTTTTGCCTTTGCTTCAAGGTGGAAAGCGCAGGTGCGAGAAATTCCGTCCGTTGGTCATCGCGGCCCGTTCGATGGCGGCAGCGGAATCGATCCAGCCCTGGCCTTCCAAAAACCGCAACCAGGCGCGCGTGCTGACTTTACGGCAGTTGTCCGGCAACAAAAAACTGGCGCGGGCGATTTTGTGATCTTCGAACAAAAAAACCCCGGTCACGCCGGGGATGGCGAGCGCCAGCGCGTTCATCGCTTCCTGCACGGCGATCTCGCCCAGGTTGGATTTGCGCAATCTGGCCGGGTCGTTCGTCAGCAAGGCTTGGTAATGAGCAAAGGTGCGCGTGGCCTGCACTTCGATGGCCTGCTCGTCGACCCACGCCGCGATCTTGACGCTGGTCGGCGTGGCGTTGCGGGTGACTTCATGTAGCACCATATCCACTAACCGAACGGGCCAGCCAGGTTTGCGCAGCAGATCCAACGCATCGGCATAGGCCAGGGTGATCAACGGCCCGGCGTTGGGCAACACGACCGGTGTTGGCGAGGCGAGCGACACCGCTTAGCCCGCCAGCGCGTTCAGTTCATCGACCATACGCTGCGTCGTCGTCTCGGGCAGGCGGGGCAGAGGCAGGCGGGCCTGGGCCATCAACAAGAACAGATCTTCTTCGCTGTCGATGCCCAGCGCTGCCTGAGTCGCTCGGTCGTCGCGGCGACCCAGGGAAAAATCGAGCAGGATGCGAAAATTCTGGTTGCTGGTCGCTTCGGCGGCCTCGAAGGTTTCTACGAGATAGCGCAGCTCGGCGTTGAACAGGGCATTGACCGAGGTCTCGGTCTTGGCGGCGAGCACCTTCGCCCGCTTGAGCAAGTCGCGATCGACCGCGCTGGTGAAATTGACATTGGCCATACCTGATCCTCCATCTTCAACACATAATTAAGTGTTTCACGGGATCCTGTCTCAGTCAATCCCATCCATCCTTCTGCCGCAGCGCAATCAGCAGGTCGGCTTGATCGCCGTCTTCCAGAATTTCATTCAGGTACTGGGTCGCAAAGGCCACATCCTCTTTGAAGAGTTCGGCCATGGCGTCATCGTGTGTTCTATCTTTCATCGTCGGGCCTTTGTTGCCAGTCTTGCCAGTATCGCACCGCTCGGTCAATGTCAGCGTTTTGGGTGTTTGTCGCCAGCACCCAGCAGTAGCACCCGGTGCAACCCGGCATGCGCGTAATAAATGCGATAACCGGGGCCGATATGAACCCGCAGTTCCCACACGCCGTCGCGCACCTGCTTGAACCGGCTAATAAACACATCCTGGCCGTCAGCAGTCAGGTAATGGCGGATTTCATACATGGCTTAGTATCGTTTAAAACGAATATTATCAAACAGGACAATCTGCCGGTCCAACCACCCCGGCGCTACGCGCCACCCCTCCTTGAAAAGGAGGGGAAAACGTGTTCATGCGCTTTGCCGGATGCCCAGAAGCGTAGGGTACGCACCGCGTACCTTGGAATGCAGGCTAAACAGGTTGCCGGACTATCACCTTTGGCCTTTCACCTTTGGCCTTATGTTAGGGTGAGGGCACTCAAGAAGCGTAGGGTACGCACCGAATTCTGAACCGCCCACTCCACGAATTCGCCGCAGGGGGTCGTGGGGTTCCAGGCACACCTTGATTTTGAGCAGTTCATCAGCGGCGAACAGGCTACCCGCCGAACCGGTATCGAGCAGCACCTCCGGTAACACGAGACGTTGGCCCTGATCATCCAGCGTGACTCGACAAAAGGCAGACCGTCTTATTGGCTGGGCGATGTGGGGCCAAGTGAAGCGGTAACCGTTCGCTCCCCTCGCCCGCGAGAGGGGTTGGGGGTGAGGGCCGCTAAATCCGCCAGCCGTTCACCTCAATCGGCGGGGGGTCCTGGAGGGGTTTGGCGTTGATCGTCGAAGGGGCGATTGAAGCAGCAAATATCCAGATCAATCGGAGTATACTAATTCTTACCTAATCTTACCAAAGGGTTCGTCATGGAAACCACTCGTCTTTCCAGCAAAGGACAGGTCATTCTGCCCAAATCGATACGCGATGCTCGCCACTGGATACCGGGCACCGAATTCGAGGTTGAGAACCGGCCCGAGGGCGTTTTGTTGCGCCCGAAAAAGCGTTTCGCCACTACCCACATCGCTGCTGTTGTGGGGTGTACCGGTTACCAGGGTCCCGCCCAGTCGCTGGAAGAGATGGAAGCAGCCATCGCCCAAGGGGTGAGCGAACGACATGCTCGCGGTCGATACTAACGTGATCGTTCGGATCGTCACGAACGATGATCCGGAGCAAGCGCGGCGGGCGGTGGCTCTGTTCGAGCGTGAACGTATCTTCATCGCCAAGACGGTTTTACTGGAAGTGGAGTGGGTGCTGCGGTTTTCCTACCAATTGCCCCGCGAAGTCATTGCGCCCACCCTGCGCAAGGTGATTGGACTCCCCCCAGTGGCGGTGGAAGATCCGGACGAAGTGTTCATCGCGCTCGACGGGTACGAGCAGGGACTGGACTTTGCCGATGCCCTGCACCTGGCGAGCAGCGGTAGCGCCGACGGTTTCGCGACCTTCGATCAGAAGAGGGTGAAACGGGCCGGGACGCTTCAGGCGATAGAGATTGTCCTGATTTGATTCATTCACCTCCCCCTAAATCCGCCAGCCATTCACCTCAATGGGCGGGGCATCCTGGAGCCATTGCGATGAATGGACCCGCTAAAACTCCCTCTCTCCTTGCGGGGTTGGGGGAGAGGGCGGGCGATTGGCTTTCTGGGTTATTCGCTTTCGGAGTCGCGCATCAATGCTCGAAATCCAGCTTGAAGAAAATGCCGATCCGGGGTCATCGCGTCGGTAAGACTTTGATCCGACATCACGACAAAAGAGAGGCAATCGGTTAATCCCCATTCTTTATCAGCGCGCTCGTCATACAGATCCAAAGCACGGTTCAGCAGTTTGGTATCGACGGGAACCACATGGATGTTAGGGGTGGCGTAACATTGATTGATGAAGCGCACCGCCGCCGCCCGATGGGCAACGCTCAGCGCGTTGCCGATTTTAATCAGGATCGCCTCAGTGATCCACACCTCTTTGGCCGTGCGTAGTTCGTTCAGGCGTAACTTGGCGATGCGGTGGTATTGATCGTTTTTATTCAACAGGGCTTGGACGAAAGCGGTATCGAGGAAGAATCGCGTGGGCTTCATGAGGGTTGGTTCGCTATCTCTTGTTTGGGGATGCCGTACAAGTAGTGATCGTGTTCGGTGGCCCAGTCCGGCGGAGCCGCGACGCTCCCGGTCAACGTGTCCAAGACATCCCAGGCGGTGGTTTTTGACCAGGGGTCGTGGGTGGCGGCCAGCTTTTCCTGGATTTCCCGCCAGAGAGGGAACGGGATCAGGACGCCGGTGGTTTGTCCCCGTGAGTCAGCAACGTATTGAATTTCTGAAATATTCATGATTTTTCCTCTACTTGGCTCGTTCTAGAGCGCTGTCCAGAAAGGTGCAAGTTGTATCTTTCACCTTTGACGGCTCCCCTCTCCCTAACCTTCTCCCCTTCCCAGGGGCGAGGGAACTGAAGGCTGATCACTCCCCTCGCCCGCGTGCGGGAGAGGGGTTGGGGGAGAGGGCGGTTATTTCGCTCCTCTCGCCCGCGTGCGGGAGAGGGGTTGGGGGAGAGGGCAGTGGGTTCAGGTGATTGGATTGGGGTCGGCCTTTCGCCTTTCGCCTTTCGCCTTTCGCCTTTCGCCTCAAGCTAGTGCTACCATTCAAGCAACCGATTTCGCCTTGTGCCTTTGGCCTTGTGCCTTTGGCCTTTGGGCCTTTGGCCTTTGGCCTTTCGCGAAACCGCTGGCGGCGGCGAGGCGGCGCGCAGCGGCGGCGGTGTTGGCGCGATAGCGGGTGGGGAAGGTGTCGGCTTCGGCCCGGCCACGTAGCCGCCTAGCGATGACCGTGCTTTTACTGTGAGTCTTTGGTGATCCTGCCCGAACGATCCTGGTCCCATTGATTCCGGATTTTTTCGGCGGATTCTCTGGCCATGCGGGTGAGTTCTTCGAGGCGATATCCGGCTTCCGCATTGATTTGCCGCTTGATTTCCCAAAGTTCAGCCAGGATGGGGTCGGAGGTACGCAGGGGGCGTGTCGGGTCGGGGCGGATCATTTCATGATCTCCAGTAGTTCTTCCGGGGTCGTCAGCAGTGGTGGGCAATAGCCGCAGGCGCGCAGGGTATCCAGCAACTTCAGTTTGGTATCCGGCCCAACCAGGTGAGCAAAGTTCCAGGTCACGAGGTAGTGGGCGGCGGATACGGTGGCCAGAGCGACATGCAGCGCATCTTCGGGTTCGGTCGGTGGCAGGGCTTGCAGATCGATCAACCGGGCCGCCAGGATTTCGGCCTCCGGCGTGATCGGTAATGTTTCGATTCCCCGCAAGGCCTCGATCCGTAACGCGGCAGCACCGGAATCGCCACGGCTGGCTTCTTCCAGCACCAGATCGGAAATCCGCAATGTCCATGATTGAGAGGCCAATTCCCACCATTCGCGGGTCCACATCTGCCGCGCCGCGATGACGAAATCCCGGCTTGGGCGCGCGGTGAGATACGATACGACCGACGTTTCCATATAAACGATAGGATTCATCCGTTATTTACCTGACATTGGACCTTTCGCCTTGGCCTTGGGCCTTGGGCCTTGGGCTTTCAGTCAAAATGAACACAATCCGGCCTTTCGCCCCGCCCCAACACCCAGCGATAAACCGACAGCATTTATTGTGAAATTTCAAATTTATAAATCAGTATGTTGGAAGTTTTTTAGCACAAGCCCGAAGAGTTGCCCCTGATGACTCCTACTTCCAGGAGTCTTGATTTTTAGGCAGGAAGCTGCCCGGATCAAAGACGTCGATCCTATCATCCGAATCCAGGTAATGACAGGGTATAGGCCACCAGTGTACCGGGAGGCAACAAGCTCGATAGCTGGCGATATTCCGCGATGGCTGTTGGTTCATCCAGCGCCAAGTACAGCGCATCCACTCCAGGCCGGTTAGCCCGGCCACCATGGCGTCCCGCGCCAGCGCCACTGGTTGGCCGGGTCGCCCAAACCGGCTGATGCGCCCGATAAGCCGTGACGCCCCGCGGGCGCGTGAAGATCATCCCGACGCTCCGGCTTCGAGGGACATCACATAGCGCAAGACATCTTCCGTCCGCCCATCGGACACCAGGGTTTCAGCGGTTTTGTAGCCGAAGGGCGCCAGCGGTTCATTGCGGTACCAAAACAGCGCGCGATTGACATCACCCGAAACGTCGGTGGCCGCCCGGATGACCCGGAGGGCTTCGCGCAGAAAACGCTGAACCGCCTCGGAAGTCGGCGACCGGGCGAGGGTGTTGCGATGGACATGGGCCTGGGCCGCCAAGGTTTGCAGGTCGATCCCAACGAGCTGGATAAAGCGACTCGGCGAAAGCGCCGCCAGCCCCAGGTCGGGTTCCCGGATAAATTCCATCAACGCTGCAAAGTTCGGAGCCAGAGCCGGCGGCGGGAGAGGTGTTTCGGCAAGGTTCGGCATAATGGTCTCCTTATTGCAATGATCATGCACTATATGAGCACTTTCTGCCGACCAGTTCAAGCTCATCCCTGGGGACCGCATGCTCCCCTCGCCCGCGTGCGGGAGAGGGGTTGGGGGAGAGGGTGGTTTCTAAATCCGCCAGCCATTCACCTCAATCGGCGATGCGTCCTGGAGGCGCGCTGCCACGAACGCCCGGTCGCGGATGAACAGGGCGTTGGCCGAAGAGGCGTCATCGGCGCGGCGTTCGATCAGTTGGCGGGTGAAAGGTTGATAGACGCATTCCTCGAAGCCGCTGGCAAGCAATCGACGGCGAATGTCGCCGTCGTCGTAGCCATAGCGCTGGCCGCTGCCGTTGAGTTCCAGCAACACGCAGCGCAGCGTCGGGGCGCTCAGGGTGTGCGCGGCCCCGTTCAACACTTCGGTTTCAAACCCTTCCACGTCGATTTTGAGCATGAGCGGCGTGCGTCCGGTCAAGGCTTCGTCCAAGGTAGTCATGGCGACGGTTTCGGTTCGGGAGCCGTCCGCTGGATGGGTGACGATGTGATTGACGGTATCGCCATCGGCGGTGAGCGCCACGTTGCCCGACCGGGCGCCCACGGCTTGCTGATGCAGCTCGGTCCGGTCGGCGATGCCATTGAGCCGGACGTTGCGCTCCAGCCAGGCGAAGGCGGCCGAACCCGGTTCGAAGGCGAGGCATGTAGCGCCAGCGCCAGCGGCGGCCAACACGGTGTAGGAGCCAATGTTAGCCCCGATATCGATGAATAAGTCCCCCCCCGCAGGACGTGCAGCACAAAGGCCATGTCCTCGAATTCATGCAGGCCGACATAGACGTTGCCGGTGGCGCCGGTCATGCCGGGCCGCGCCAGCAGCCAGGAACCGTTAGCGAACGGACAGACCACCGGACCGGGAACCAGCCGCGCGCCGATCTGCCACGCCGCAAACCGCCGCAGGATTTGCAGTTTTCGGCCCCGGCTGAGCGGGTGATTCAGGAGGAAAGACAAGGTGTTCAGAATGCCCATTTTTCAGAAACTTTTCCTTGGATGGTGAGGAGTCAATCGCTCATTACGCAATCGGGTTGATCGCCCCGCCCCAACACCCAGCGATAGACCGAGAGCATTGGTTGGGCGATGTGGGGCCAGCCAGCATCAATGATCCAAGCTTCGAGAATATTGAGCGGCTTGGGCACTCAGCGTTTCAATGTCACCATCGGGAAGGCCGGTTTTTCGCCACTCGGTGTAATCGAAGCGATCGCGATTGATCGCAGCGATGAACCGTTCGGCGTCCACCGCGCCCAGAGCCTCAATCAGGGCGCGCAGGCCCGTTTGCCGAATCTCGGCTTCAGTTTTCATACCAGACCTCCACTTTGGCGAGCGCCTCGCCTGGTGATAACACCGCAACTTTTTGAAATGCGCGCAGTTTACGTAACAGAGCGTCGTCGGTCGTGACGAAGAGATCGGAACGGGCGGCGATGGCACAAGCGACATGCAGCGCATCGAAGGGTTTGATGCCTAGCCGTCTCAGCGCGCGCCCCTGCTCCAGAACCTGCTCCGTTTCGCCGATTCGCACCTCGGCCAGATTCCGCCAAAACAGGATTGAAGCGGCGCGTTCGGGAAAGGGATGATGCTTGTTTTCAAAATCCAACCTATAAGACCATGCCAGCCCGATTTTTTTCTCACGAATCCGTTGCTGTAGTTCTAATTTGGCTTCAGTTTCAAAGCGGATGCGCGTCTGGGTTTGATCATCGAAAGGGCGGTTGAAACAACAGGTATCCAGATAAATCAGCATGATGAGCATCGCTTATTCGAGGCAAACGCAATCCGGCTTATCGCCCTGCCCCAACACCCAGCGGTAGACCGTTCACTTCCCTCGCCCGCGTGCGGGAGAGGGGTTGGGGGAGAGGGCGATGAGGCCAGCTCATTTTTTCCTCAAGAATACAAACAACCCGGACTTCATCACCGGCGGCGTCAGCCAGTTAATCAGCAGCATCAACGCAAACACCGCCCGATGATTGAAAAAATACGACGGCTCTGCCTCGTAACGGTAGGTGAAGTTGTCGAAGGCGTCGGGCGGGAACCAGGTCGTGATAGCGCGTTTGTTGTTCAGTTTGAACACGGTGGGGAACACATCGATGGACTGCCGCTCCGGCTGCACCCGGCGCAAAATGCGCGAATGCCTGGAGTTGTGAATCAGTCGGGTCACCAGCGAGATCAGGCAGTATTTGTTTGGAGTGCGGGCGCAAATCCAACCACCGGGCTTCAGAATACGTCTCAATTCGCTGGAAACCAGTGATGGGTTGTCGATATGCTCAAACACGAAATCGCTGATGATGAGATCGAAGGCATCATCGGCAAACGGTAACGGCGCATCCGGCTGGATCACGACGGTTTCATCCGCGCCGGGGTTGCTCAATACGACTTCGTCCACATCGCAGGCGATCACTTTTTTAACCTTGCCCCGCAGAGTCATGAGCCGCTTTCTGTAATTGCAGTCACCTTCCGTTAGCGCCGCTCCGCGCCCCCCCCCGAAGTCCAGAACGGTCATGCCCGGCACCAGCAGCGCGTTGATCCGGGTGTAGAACTCGATGGTCCCGTCCAGCGAGGTAAATCCCCCGGCTCCGACTTCCGGAAACCAGCCTGCCATGATTTGGTTGCTCTTTTTCACCCTGTTTTCCTCATTTATTTGGGGGTTGCCAACAGTCAGGGCCGGCGATCTAATCAGGCATCACGCAATCCGGCCTTTCGCCCCGCCCCAACACCCAGCGGTAAACGGACAGCATCTGTTCAGCGATGCCGGGCCAGCCGAAATTCTGTTCGACGTAGACCCGGCCCCGTTGGCCCATGTCGCGCAAGGCATTGGGCGGCAGGGTCGTGGCTTCGCGCAAGGCGGCGACCAGCGGTTCGACGCCGATGTCGATCCACCAGCCGCAGCGGTGGGTGTGCAAGCCTTGCCACGGTGCGCCCTTGGTGGTGATGACCGGAACGCCACAAGCCAGCGCTTCGGCCACGACCAGCCCGAAGTTTTCGCTGAAGGTGGGTAGGACGAACACCTCCGCTGAGCGATACAACGCTTCTTTTTCATCTCCGTACACGGAGCCGGTGAAGGTAAAAGCATCCTGCAAGCCGGCTTGCTGGATCGCGGCTTCGACGATTTTTTGATGTCCGCCTTCGTCAGGTCCGGCGATGATCATTTTCCAGCCGGTCGGTTTGACGATTTGCCAAGCCTGCACCAGTTCCAGCAAACCCTTCTTTTGATGAATTCTGGACAGGAACAGCATTTTTCTCGGCGTTCCCTTGGGATAAGCCAGATCGCGCCATTCGGGGAGATCAGTGCCATTGGGGATGATGGCGATGGGTGGGCGCAGTCCCAATTGGCGAAAACTCTCTGCTTCCTGTTCTGCTGTGGCGTGTAATACCGCCGCCGATTCCAAGTCGCGGCGTTGATAAAGGTTCCAAGCGAGACGTTTTTTCCAGGCTTTGTGGCTCATGGCCCACGGTTCGAGCATACCGTGAGGAGAAACAACTCGCGGAATATGATGCCTTTGGCTCCACTGAAATGCGGCCCAAGAAGGGTACAACCAAAGACCATGATTATGAACAAGATCAGGTTGAATGCTATCAAGTATTTTTAAATATTCTGATGAATACCCAAAGAATCGAGCATAGTTTGATTGAGCCAGTCGAGGATAAATCGGTAACCACTCAACTAAATCTTGTGCCGAAAAACTATCTTCAAGACTAAGCACTTCTAAATCAAGATTTGCTTGCACCAAATTTTTCGCAAGCGGACAGACGCAGTAGAAAACACCTGCGCCCATTCGAGACATTGAAGATAAGGTATAACAAATTTTCATTTTTGATAGAAATCGCATGAATAGCGAACAGCCGCTTCAAATCCATCCGCCATTTTAGAAGTATTGTAAGTTTCCAAAACGGTATGCCTAGCTTTAGTTCCCATCAGCGCCAATTCTTGAGGTTGTTGCAGCAAGTGGCAAACGGTGTCAGCTAAGGCATCCGGTGAATTTTGCGGAAATAGCACGCCGTTGACTCCATGTTCAAGCGCGTAAATTTCAGGGTTGTGCTCGTTAACTCGGTCTCCAGTTACTACCGGCAGGCCATAGCCGAAAGCGTGCATCACACTTAAACCCATATTGGCCGGATAGCAGAAAAGATCAGATGACAGCATCCACGGGGCAATTTTTTCTTCTTCATAAAGAGGACCTATCCAGATAATGTTATTTTCGATATGTAATTTCTTCGCAAGGTTTTTTAGATTATCAACCTCCGCATCACCTTTACCAATTACAATTAATTGAGTGGTTGGAAAACAGTTAATAATTTTAGGAAGTGCATGAAACAATACATCCAGCCGGTTATCAGAATAAATACGCCCTATAAAGATAATAGTTGGACCAGTTCCAAGCTTATTTTCACATCGAAATTGTTCAAGTTTATCTGGAGCATTTAACCATTTATTTCTTGCATGACTGATTTCCAGTTGATTAAGTGAATTAGGGGCTACATATATTTTTTCAGAGGACCACCCTACTTCAATATAAGCATTAGCCGTCTTGAAATCATAAAAAACAAGAGCAGTAGCAAGCCTTGCCACAGTACTTCTTAAGAATTTGCGTATGGCGTTTTCCTGTTTTGAATAACCATGTCCCCATAACACAACTGGAACCCGGTTAATCCACGCTTTGATCAAAGAAGGAACGAGGCTTAAATAATGCAAATCCCAGGATAATGAAAGCACATCACAATATTTACGAGACGCATATTTCCACTGTGGGCTGTGCCATAAAATAGAATGCTTATCAAATAACTTAAATTTATTCATTGGAACATGAATAGCTGAAAACCCTTCAGGCTCTGCGTTAGGCAGGCTAGGATCGTTTGTTGAATAATAAAGAGTCAGTTGAATGTCAGGGCGCGAAGCGAGTTCCTTAAAGAAGGGCACTCTAAACTTTGGTAAAGCAGGTTGTTGAATAATAAGTCGAATGGGATTCATCAAAAATAATCCTTCTTGCGTTTATCTAACAAGCCATTCCAGCTTTGGATACTTTGAAAGTTTCAAACAAAAAACCACGCTAAGGGAAAAAGCTAGAAATATCATAAATAAAGTAGAAAATACCGACATTGGAAAATTAAATAAAGCCATCGAAAACCTAATTAATTCTAAAAAAAAACTGTGAACCAAATATATGCCAAATGCTACTTTAGAGATTTTATTAACGATTTCGGATTTAAAATCCTTCAAAAATAGGAAAAAGTAAAATACGAACAAGGAGAATGAAACCATCCATAAAGTCTTAAAGTCGTAAAGGTAAAATATCCAAGTAAAGGTGAAAAATCCAAATAATATGAATTTGGTATTTTTTAGATAAAATAAAGACAGCCACTTAAATGTAGCGACCCCTATAAATATAAATCCTATATTTCTCATGAAGTAGCGAGTTAAATAATTTAAAAAATCCGGGCTTGGTTCTACAATTTCAACTAATATTGAATACAAATAAAAACTGATGGTTGCTAAAAATATTAATAAGTAGATTTGAAAAATTATAGATAGTGGCTTAATTAGCTTAAGTATGACAAAAATTATTATTGAGAAATAAATTAATGTTGGAATAAACCAAAGATGATAAGTGTAACCACCTAAAAGGAAAAACCTCAGTAGGTTGATATCTAAAGCAACAATCCAACTAGAGAAACCTTCTAAACTTATAATTTTAATAGCGCGCAAAAGTAAATAAATAAATGACCATGCTAGGTAGGGTACTAAAAGACGATTTAATTGAATCTTCGTAAATCCTATTAAATCTCCATGCTTATCAATGGTTCTTGTCAATAAGAATGCTGCTATCAAGAAAAAACAAGGTACTGCGAATGTAGTAAAAACACCCCAACTGCTTACGATTTGATTACTAATACAGCCATGAACATATACAACAGCAAATGCTGCAAAAACACGAAGCGGTTCAAATCCATAAATATAACCGGGATTACAATTGGTTGCCTTTGATACATTAGAAAATTTCATTATTGTTCTCAAGTTCAATATAAAGCAATCTCAAAGATATGTTCCTATTTCAGCGAGATACACTTGTCGTGAACCCTCATGAATAGAATCAAATGCCACTCCAGAACCATCAGCAAGCCAACGAGGATGTAAATCACAATGCAGGCCACTTCGGGTAAACGCATATTGGCTGAGAGGAAAATCTTTAAGAACTCTAGGATCTATGTCTTGAACAATCTCATTAATTAGATTCATTTCTGGTAATTCGTTAATCATTTTGAAACGACCGAGGTCTATTCGGTTATTCTTACTAAATTGGTATAGCATCAAAGTGCGATAACCATCATGGTCAGGATAAGTATCGTTCACTATCCAGTCCCGATTAAATGGATAAAACATGGGATGACCATCTTCAGTAATGAGTTCTTCAGCAACTTTGGAAACAGTGGGTGTCTCAAAATCACTAACTAATAAAAAACTAAGATTTAACAGTTTAGTGTTTCTCAGCATTTTTCTTAAAGGAGATTTTAGATATTTTATAATTGAAGCAACCAATTTATT
>Ga0116153_10002653_pt1 | contig 13679 bp, 11 predicted proteins | sample AD_UKC028_MetaG_FD_89896 | JGI IMG/M metagenome (GOLD analysis project Ga0116153, IMG submission 89896) | Active sludge microbial communities of municipal wastewater-treating anaerobic digesters from USA - AD_UKC028_MetaG | ecosystem: Engineered > Bioreactor > Anaerobic > Digestate | place: USA... | reverse complement strand
CCAAGGGTTTAGTGGGCGATTTTGGTAAAGGCTGGACTCTGCGCGGTGAATTCGCTTACATAGCTAACGGTGCCATGAACTATGGAACTGACAGAAATATCGTAAGCACCGTTGATGTCGATCAGTATAATTACGCTTTGGGTTTTGATAAGACCTTCTTGACTAATTGGCAATTCAGCACGCAGTTTATTCAGATGATTGCCAAATCTAAAGAAGATTTTGATGACAATAAATATACTCTTCTTTTTGGGCCGACTAGAGGCCCATTGGATGAAATCGAGAATATGATTACCTTAAAAGTTTCCACAGATTTCATTCATGAAAGATTAAAGCCTGAGTGTTTGATTCTTTATGGAGATGATAACGACTGGCGCTTAGCCCCCAAGATCAGTTTTGAGGTTAACGACAACTTAATTGTTGCCGCTGGGCTCAACTTTTTCTTTGGCAAAGAGACACAGATGAACGGCCAGTTCGACGACAGCGACCAGGTTTTTCTTGAGACCAAATACAGCTGGTAGTCTCTAGAAATTAGAAAGATTAAAGGGGAAGAAAGTATTTTTCTTCCCCTTTTCTTTTTTTGTTTGCTATAATAAACCCAAGCTATGGCCACCAATATCTTAGGAATCTCGGCATTTTATCATGATAGCGCGGCGGCGCTAATTAGAGACGGCGAAATCATCGCCGCCGCGCAAGAAGAGCGTTTTAGCCGCAAGAGAAATGATTCCGGGTTCCCGCGCGAAGCGATTAAATTCTGCCTGGATTACGGAAAAATCGATATTTCACGCCTAGATTACGTTGCCCTTCATGAAAACCCTTTCCTTAAATTGCATAGATTAATTAATACCTACCTTGCATATTCACCATGGGGATTAAGGTCATTTGTTATGTCTGCTCCGAGCTGGATAAAAGAGAAAATTTTCCTAAAAAGTTTGATAAAATATGAACTAAGAAGATTATCATCGCAAAAACTTGCAAATAAATTTAATGTTATCTTTATTCCTCATAACGATTCGCATGCTGCTTCGGCTTTTTATCCTTCGCCATTCCAGTCGGCAGCGCTTTTGACTTTGGATGGCGTTGGCGAGCAGGCCACGGCAAATTACGGGACAGGACGCGATAATAATATATCTTCACTTGGCGAATTGCGTTTTCCGCATTCGCTCGGCCTGTTATATTCCGCTTTTACTTATTACACAGGGTTTAAAGTCAATTCCGCAGAATACAAGGTAATGGGCCTTGCCCCTTATGGAGAAACTAAATACGCAGGTCTAATTTTAGATAAATTGATTGATTTGAAAGAGGACGGATCTTTTAGATTGAATATGGATTATTTTAATTATTGCGTCGGATTCGCCATGACCAATAAAAAATTTGATAAATTATTTGGCGGGCCGCCTCGAAAACCAGAAAGTAAATTGACGCAGAAAGACATGGATTTAGCCAAATCAATCCAGGTTGTCACCGAAGAAATAATGCTGCGTATGGTAAGGCACGTGCATAAAGAAACCGGCGAGGATAATCTCTGTCTTGCCGGAGGCGTAGCTTTAAATTGCGTGGCAAATGGCAGAATTTTAAGAGAAAGCCCGTTTAAAAATATCTGGATTCAACCAGCTTCTGGGGATGCCGGGGCTTGCGTAGGTGCAGCCTTGGATCTTTGGTATCGATACTTAGGCAATAAAAGGAATTCCCAGAAAAACGACTCAATGAGGGCCTCGCTTTTGGGCCCGGAATTTAGCGATGAAAATATCGAAGGCTTTCTTAGAAAAGAAAAGATTGCTTATAGAAAATTCACCACAACAGACGCGTTGATCGATGTAGCTTCTGATTTAATCGCTAAAGAAAAAGTTATCGGTTGGTTTGAGGGTCGGATGGAATTCGGTTCTCGCGCCTTAGGCGCAAGAAGCATTATCGCCGACAGCCGCTCTAAAAAAATGCAGTCAATATTGAATCTGAAGATAAAATACCGTGAGTCATTCAGGCCGTTTGCTCCGACGGTGTTGGAAGAAAAAGCGGCAGATTATTTTGAGCTTGATAGAAAAAGCCCTTACATGTTATTGGTTGCATTGGTAAAAAAAGAACGCTGCCTGGCCATGCCCAAGGATCAAAATTTGTTGTCCTTAAAGGATAAAATCAATATCCCGCGTTCGGATATCCCGGCGGTTACCCATTTTGATTATTCCGCGCGCATCCAAACAGTTAATGCAGAACAGAATAAGCTTTTTTATCGGCTTATCAAGAAATTTGAAGAAAAGACTGGTTTTGCAGTTGTGGTTAATACATCGTTTAACGTCCGCGGGGAACCGATCGTCCTGTCTCCGGAGGATGCATTCAGATGTTTTATGCGCACCGAAATGGATTATCTTGTGATAGGTAATTTTCTCATTGACAAACAAGAACAAAGACCTGTTGAGCACGATACTCAATGGCAGAGGGAATTTGAATTAGATTAATATGGAAAGAATATATAGAGAAGATAAATTATTATTTAAGACTATACGGTTTATCTATGTTGCGATCTTTTTTATTGTTCTAGGCGTATTTTTTTATTTGATAATTACGCCCATAGGATTAATGATGAAATTTTTAGGCAAAGATCCTTTAGACAGAAAATGGGATAAAGAGAAGAAAAGTTATTGGATTAGGCTCGAACAATAATTAGCTGGCAATAAAATAAGGCTAACTTTTTTTGAAGTTAGCCTTATTTGTCTTTTAATGCTGGAGGAGGGAGTTGAACCCTCACGAGGTTGCCCTCACCAGTTTTTGAGACTGGCGTGTATGCCATTCCACCACTCCAGCGAAAATATTGGTGGAGCTGGGGGGGTTCGAACCCCCGACCCACAGACTGCCAGCCTGTTGCTCTCCCAACTGAGCTACAGCCCCATGAATTTTCTAATTAGTGGTGCGCATCCCGAAGGACTATATAGTTTATAATTATGTCCTGAGGGACACGCCTTGATTTAACCTTAAAAATGTAAACTCAATATAACATCTAAAAAATAAATTGTCAAATAATTCATCTTATCTGGATTTGCCTTGACTAATAAAGATTTGATGTGTTAAAATCCCTTAAATGCGTCTTGGCGTTCATGTATCAATAGCAGACAAGATTTATAATTCAATCGATAGGGCAAAAGCGCTTGGTTGTAATACCATGCAGATTTTCAGCCGCAGCCCGCGTGAGTTTAGAGGCATTCCATTAAGAATTGAGGATTGCGAAGAATTCAAGCGCCGACGCAAAAAATCGGGGATAAAGCCCATTTTTATCCACATGCCTTATCTGGTTAATTTGGCAAGCCCAGATAATAAACTTTACAGAACATCAATTAAGCTCTACATTGATAGCATAAAAGACGCGGAAGCTCTAGGCGCCGAATATATCGTTACCCACATGGGCAGCCACAAGGGTAGCGGCGAAGAAAACGGTTTGAGGCGGTTTAGCAGAGCGATAAATACCATCTTTGATAAGACTAAAGATTCAAAAGTCAGCATTTTGCTAGAAAACACATCTGGAAGCGGATTTTCTATAGGCCATAATTTTAAGCAGCAAAAAAGGGTTATTGACCAGATAGAAGATAAAAGCCGTATTGGCATCTGTTTGGACACATGTCATGCCTTTACTGCCGGCTACGACATCGCAACTAAAGAAGGATCGAAAGAGACCGTAGCTCAACTTGATGAGCAGGTGGGCTTAAAGTATCTGAAATTGATACATCTTAATGATGCCAGGGATGATTTCGGGACTTTGCGCGACCGCCACGAGCATATCGGAAAAGGCAAGATTGGCTTGGAGGGATTTCGTAATATTGTAAATCATCCGAAATTAAAAAATGTGCCTTTTGTTTTGGAGACACCAAAGGCATCAGAAGAAGACGATAAGATGAATTTAAAGACCGTGAAGAAATTAAGGAAATAGATGAAGTATTCTCCACAGAAAATTGAGAAAAAATGGCAGGCCTATTGGCAGAAAAATAGGATAAATCAGGCTGTTCTTTCTAAAGATAAGCCTAAGTATTATCTCTTAGAGATGTTTCCCTATCCGTCGGGAAAACTGCATATGGGCCATGTCAGAAATTACACCATCGGAGATGTCCTGGCGCGCTTCAAAAAGATGCAGGGCTATAATGTTTTGCATCCTATGGGATATGATGCTTTTGGTCAGCCTGCCGAGAACGCCGCAATAAAAAATAAAGCCGACCCTGCAAAGTGGACCAAACAATGCATAGATTGGATGCGCGAAGAAATGCAAGAGATGGGTTTTTCCTATGATTGGGACAGAGAAGTCGCAACATACCTGCCGGAATATTACCGCTGGAACCAGTGGATATTCTTAAAGATGTTTGAGAGAGGCTTAGCCTATAAAAAAGAATCCTTGGTGAATTGGTGCCCGAGCTGCCAGACTACCCTAGCCAATGAAGAGGTCATCGACGGAGGATGCTGGCGCTGCCATTCCAAAGTCGAGCAAAAGGATTTAGAGCAGTGGTACTTAAAGATTACCGATTACTCCGAGCGTCTGCTTGAAGACTTAAAATTACTAAAATATTGGCCGAGTCGTGTCGTCACCATGCAGGAGAATTGGATCGGAAAAAGCTTCGGCGTGGAAATTTACTTTCGCCTTTGCGATAAAGGCGGCAGGCCGACTGATAGAATTATTCCTGTATTTACCACGCGCCAAGACACTATTTTCGGGGCGACCTATATCGTCCTTGCGCCAGAACACCCTTTAATAAAAGAAATAATCAGCGGCTCACCGCAAGAAAATAAAGTTTTAGAATTTATCGAAAAAGTTTCTAAAGAGACAAAAACTATCCGTACTTCCGCCGACGTGAAAAAAGAAGGCGTGTTTAGCGGAGCCTATGCAATCAATCCCGTCAACAACGAAAAAATCCCCATTTGGGTTGCAGATTATGTTTTGATGGAATATGGCACCGGTGCGATTATGGCGGTTCCCACACATGATCAAAGAGATTTCTTGTTTTCCAAAGAGCATAATCTACCCATGAGAATAGTTATTAAAGATCCTCGATCCTCGATTATCGATGCTCGAGAGATGAACGAAGCATATGAAGGCGATGGCATCCAGGTTAACTCGGCTCAATTTGACGGCGTACACACGAGTCAATCCAAAGAGAAGATTGCCAACTGGATGGAAAAAGAGAAAATCGGAAAGAAAACCGTTAATTGGCGATTGCGCGATTGGCTGATTTCAAGACAACGTTATTGGGGGACTCCCATCCCGATTATTTATTGCGATCAATGCGGGATAGTTGGCGTTCCGGAGGAAGATTTGCCGGTTATTCTGCCGCAAAAAGTTGCGATTACCGGCAAAGGCGGCAGCCCACTATCAAAAGTGGATAAATTCATCAACTGCAAATGCCCCAAATGTAAAGGAAAAGCCCGTCGGGAAACCGACACCATGGCGACATTTTTTGATTCCTCGTGGTATTTCCTGAGATTCTGTTCACCAAAATACGCAAAAGGCGTTTTTGATAAAGAAGAGGTTGATTACTGGATGCCGGTTGATCAATATATCGGCGGGATCGAGCATGCAATATTGCATCTTTTGTATTCCCGATTTTTCACTAAATTTTTTAATGACCTCGGGCTTTTAGATTTTTCCAAAAAAGAATCTAATACTGGAAAAGACGAGCCTTTTATCCGCCTTCTCACCCAAGGCATGGTTTTAAAAGAGGGCGAGGTCATGTCTAAGTCTAAAGGAAATGTGGTTGATCCGGATACGATTATAGATAAATACGGTACCGATACGATGAGGCTCTATATTATTTTTGCCGCCCCACCGGAAGACCAGATGGATTGGAATGAACGCGCAATCGAAGGCTCATGGCGGTTTTTGAATCGTGTCTGGAATTTGGTGGATAATTATGAATTTAAGGGAAATGTTCCGTCAGCTCAAGAAGATAAGGAATTAAAAGAGCTAAGGCAGAAAACACATTCGACAATTAAAAATGTTACCGATGATTTAGCTAAGGATTTTCATCTTAATACCGCAATTAGCAGCATAATGGAATTGGTCAATGCTATTTATGCGGTACTTAGCAAGAATCAGTCCAACAATCAGATAGTAAAAGAGGCTGTTGAGACCGTTGTTTTGCTTCTGGCACCGTTTGTCCCGCATCTATCGGAAGAGATGTGGCAGAAAATCGGCCGAAAAGAGAGCATCTTTAAGGCATCATGGCCAAAATTCGATGCCAATGCTATAAAACAGGATGCAATCACTTTTATTATTCAGGTTAATGGAAAAGTGCGCGCCACAATGGAATTACCCGTCGATATCGACGAGGAAAAGCTTAAAGCCAGCGCTTTGGCTGATAGCAATGTTGCAAAATGGGTACAGGATAAGATGATAAAAAAGATAATTATCGTGCCCAAGAAGCTAGTTAACATCGTTGTAGGTTAGCTCTGTCGCCTGCCAAATAATCCTTTTCGTTGCTAAATTTAACTAAACAAGAAATATTGGTTTTAACTTTTGTCGGCCTTGGAGCGATTATCGGAATAGGCGTCGATTTCTATTCCAAAAAAGCACAGCCGCTTGAGGCGCCGTTATATCTGCAGATAGATATAAACAAGGCAGATAAAGAGGAGTTGGTTAAATTAAACGGAATCGGCCCGGTTTTGGCTGAACGCATCATAAAATACCGCACTAGGTTCGGTCCGTTTAAGAATAATGAAGAAATAAAAAAAGTTTACGGGATAGACGAGGCAAAATTCCAGAAACTTAAAGAATATTTAAGGGTTGATTAAGAATGCGTAAGCCGCTCTTAGGCGTAGCTGTATTTTTTGTCTTGGGAATTTTATTTGCTAAATTAACTAAAATTCCTTTTATTATCATATTTGTCGCAACGATTATTTCTTTTATTTGTACTTTATTATCTTATAGATTCAAACGTTGGTTTAAGGGCATTATTCTATTATCATTTTTTCTTCTGGGAGCGTGCTTTTTTGAAAATTCCCAGAGATTTGATTCAGGCCATATCCAGAAATATATTGGATATAAAGGCAGGGCGGTAGTCGTCAAGGGGGTTGTTGATAGCGATCCGTATTCCAAGAATTTTAACTATCGCAGAAAAACAACGTTTGTTTTGGAGGTAAAAGAAATAAAATATTTTGATAAATGGCATACGACTTCCGGTAAAATCCTGGTCAATAGCTTCCAAAATCAAGGATTTTCTTATGGCCAAGAGCTGATTTTAGAAGGCAAAATTTATCAAGCGCCGAAATTTGCCATAACGCCAAAATTTGATTATCGCCAGTTTTTGAGGCGCAGACAAATTTTCGGTATATTAAGCGTTAAAAGAGGCAGCACCGTAGAAATAATCAGTGAAAACAAAGCCAATCCGATTAAGAAACTTTCTTTAAAAATCCGGAGTAAGCTCAGTAAACAAATTGACCATTACCTTCCAGCGGTAGAATCAAGTTTGTTAAGGGCGATGCTTTTAGGCGAGCGAAGAGAAATCCCGACGTATGTCAATGATGCCTTTATCCAGACTGGGACCATACACATACTGGCGATAAGCGGGATGAATATCGGTATCGTCGCCCTTATTGTCCTTATTTTTTTGAAAGTCATGCGCATTCCACGGAGGCCCAGATATCTTATCACCATTTTATTTTTGATTATTTACGCTTTCATGACGGGTAGCCCCATTTCGGTTATCCGCGCCACAATCATGTTTATAGTATTTTTGGGAGGATTTCTTTTTGAAAGAGAGTCCGATATCTGCAATTCTTTGGCTTTATCCAGCCTTCTGATCTTAGGATTTAATCCCAATCAGCTATTCGATATCGGATTCCAGCTTTCTTTTATCAGCCTCTTGAGTATAGTTATCTTTGCGCCTAAAATAGAAGGAGCTATCTACAGAGTTTTTCCTAAAAGAAACAGGATCTTGAGTTTCTTCTGGCAGTCTAATGCTGTATCTTTAGCTGCTTGGTTAGGAGTTACGGGGGTTATCGCTTACAATTTCAATATCATCACGCCGTTAGCTATATTAGCTAATCTATTTATTGTGCCTTTTATGGTTATCGTCTCTGCCTTGGGATTGATTTTTGTTTTGGCGAGCCTGATTTTTCCTGGGCTCGGTTTTATTTTTGCCAATTCTGCAAGTTTATCTTTGTTTATATTGGTTAAATTTACCTATTTCTTGAGCAGAATGCCAGGAGCATATTTTTACTTACCGCCATTTCCGCTTTATATAGTTTTTGTTTATTATTTACTTTTAGTAAGCTTGTTTTATTTACCCAATTTTATATGCTCGATAAAGTTATGGCAAAGCCGTGAATAAGTTTGACAAATGCCTTCAAGTATGGTAATTTAGGCTTACTGTCTAACAGACCTTTTAGCACTTAAAATTAAACAAAATGAAGAAAACCTTAATAATTTGTTTATGCGCTTTTTTTGTATTGTCCAGCCAGGCTTTTGCTTATTGGATTTGGACCCCTGAGACGCGTAAATGGCTCAATCCCAAATATGCCGTCAAAGATACTCCTAAAGCCCAGTTTGAATTTGCCAAAAGTTTCTTTGATCAAGGCCAGTATAAAAAAGCCAACAATGAATTCCAGAAAGTAATCAATGCTTATCCTAAGGCCGTAGAGGCTGCCGAAGCCCAGTATTATATTGGGGAAAGCTTTGAGAAACTCGACGAACCCTACGCTGCATTTAAGGCATACCAGAAAGTGGTCACTAAATATCCTTTCAGCGAAAGAATCACCGAAATAACAGAGAAGGAATTTAAGATAGGCGAGAAATTATTGGAACAGAAGGCAACCCTTTGGCAGCATATTTCTGGATATGAGTATCCGGTGGTGGAAGTATTTCGTGCCGTTATCGAGAATGCCCCATATAGTAAATACGCCCCTGCCTCTTACTTCAATATCGGTTTGTTTTTGAAAGAGCTGGGCGGATTTTCAGAGGCCAAGACCGAATTTGATAAGATTATATCGGAATATCCGCAGAGCGAATGGGTAGATAAAGCCAAATATCAGATTGCACTCTGCGATTATAAAATGTCTCTAAAACCGGATTATGACCAGACTACTTCCAAGAGCGCAACCGAGAAATTCGAGGAGATTGTTAAAGCCAACCCCGATGCAGAATTATCCAAGAAGGCCAAAGAGACGGTATCTGAGCTAAAAGAAAAAGATGCCGAGAGTAATTTTAATATCGCTAAATATTATGAGAAGCGCAAGATTTTGGAAAGCGCAAAAATATATTATAAGTATGTAACAGAAACTTATCCTGACAGCCCATGGGCAGCAAAGGCCGCGGCGAGGCTGTATATTATCGAGAAAAAATGAAAAACTTTATTTTAATTCTTATTGTTAGTTTGGTTGTTGGCGGATGCGGCTATACTACCCGTTCGATGATGGACCCCAGCATAAAGACCATCTATGTGAAGCCATTCGAAAATAAAATTGAGTTTGGCTCGCTGGACAACGTTTATAGTAAATTAAAAACTTACTACCCTCATTTGGAGACGGATATTACTAATGCGGTTGTGGATAGATTCCTTTTTGACGGCAATCTTAAAATCGTTAAGCAGGAAGATGCCGATGTAATCCTAAAAGGAGAACTGGTAGATTATCGCCGCGACGTGCTTAGATACACAGAGGATGAAGAGAATGTCGAGGAATATCGTCTTAATATCGTCGTAAATATATCTTTGTGGAATACAAAAGAGAACAAACTTCTTTGGCAAGAGAATAATTTTACGGGTGAGACAACTTATTTTATTTCCGGAAGCAAAGCTAAATCAGAGGCTGCCGCAATCAAGGATGGAATTACAGATTTAGCCACCCGCATTGTCGAGAGGGCAATTGAGAATTGGTAATAGATGGTTTATTTATTCCTTGGAACAGATGAAATTTCTAAAGAAAGAAAACTGCAGCAGCTTAAACAGGAAGTCTTCAAAAACGGCCAAGACGCATTCGATTATGAGCGCCTCTACGCCAAGGAACTGACGCCTGCCTTATTAAACGAAGTATTTAGCCTCGCCCCCGTATCTTCAGAGAAAAGATTAATTGTCATCAGAGATTCAGACAAACTAAACGCTAAATGCCAGGAAATCATTTTATCTTACCTAAAAAAACCCAGCCAAAAGATGATTTTGGTTTTGGATACACAGGTATCTGAATTAAAAGAATCGTTTGCTATCAAACTTGCCAATTCCGCCAAGGTTTTTCATTTCGGCAGAGAAAGAACGTTTAATGCATTCGATTTGGCTGATGCGATCCAGGCAAAACGCCCCTCAGAGGCGCTGAAGATTTTTTCTATGATTCATCAAAAGGGTGAGCATCCGACCAGGATACTGGGAGGTCTATTTTGGTCATGGAGAAAAATGAAAAGATTCCTCAAAACCGATAATTTCAAGAAGGGAATAGAGCTATTCCTGGAAACAGATATAAATATTAAATTCTCCCGAATTAAACCCGAGATAGCTTTAGAGATGTTAATAGTTAAGCTATGCCTTTTAAGCGGCGGGTAAATTGAGATTTTTTTCTGGCAGCGGTGTTTTTGTGGATTATACCTTTTGCGGCTGCTCTGTCTAATTTAGCAATTATTGCAGGGAAAAACTCTTTTACCTCTTTACCTTTTTTGGCAGAAACTAGAGAGAGGAATTTCTTTATTGCGTTTTTCAGGTCTGTCTTTAGTTTTAGATTACGTAGATGCTTTTTTTTATCTACGCGCAATCTTTTTAACGCTGTTCTTCTTTGTGGCAATTTTAATGCCCCCTTTCTTGTTTCAAATATATCAAAGGACTTAAAATATGTCAATCAATAAATCTATTATTAAATCAAGTTATGTAATAAGCGCCGGGACGGTCTTTTCGCGGATTTTGGGTTTTTTTAGGGATATTGTTATCGCCGGTTTATTGGGCACAACCCCTGGCGCCGAGGCCTTTGTTGCAGCTTTCAGAATCCCCAATCTTTTTAGAGACCTGGTAGGGGAAGGGGCGGTTAATTCTGCGGTTGTGCCGGTATTCTCGGAATACATCGTAAAACAAGACAAGAAAGATTTTCTGGTTCTTGCCAATACCGTCTTTTATTTATCTCTTATAACTTTAACCGTGATATCGGTACTAGGCATTATTTTTTCTCCTCTAATTGTAAAGCTTATAGCCCCTGGTTTTTTGAGGGAGCCGGCTACGTTTAGTCTTACCGTTAATCTGACGCGCATCATGTTTCCGTACCTGGTTTTAATCGGTCTGACAGCTTATGGCATGGGTATATTGTTTAGTCACAATTCGTTCTTTGCCCCGGCATTTTCTCCTGCATTGTTAAATATCGCGCTTATCGCAAGCGCCTTGGTTTCGGGCTATATCCTTAAGGAACCGGTCTATGGTTTAGCTATAGGAGTGTTGTTGGGTGGAGCTTTGCAGCTAGCATTCCAGGCACCTTATGTCTTTAAACAAGGATTTAGTTTTAGAAAGATTGCGCAGTTCGGGCATCCTGGAGCAAAAGCTATTCTTAGGCTTCTTGGCCCAAGAGTTTTTGGCACAGCGATATATCAGCTTAATATCTTCGCCGATACTATTTGCGCTTCGCTTTCGTTTATCGTCGGGCAGGGCGCCATAGCGGCAATCTACTACGCCAACCGGATTATCCAATTTCCCTTGGCGGTATTTGGCTTTGCCATTGCCTCGGCTTCCTTGCCGACCATGTCGAGGCTTGCCGCAGAAAATAATATGGAGGATTTGAAGAATACCGTTTCTTTTTCGCTGCGCAGTATATTGCTCGTTATGGTTCCGTGTTCTGTGGCTTTGATGGTGCTTGCCGGTCCGATAATCAGATTGTTCTTTCAGAGAGGTCAGTTTAATTCGTATTCCACGGTGATTACGTCTAGTGCGCTTTTGTTTTATTCGCTGGGGCTTTTTGCATTTGCGGGAGTTAAGGTTTCGGTTGCATGTTTTTATTCGCTTAAAGATACCAGGACGCCGGTTAAAGTTGCGGCGTGCTGCCTGGTCCTAAACGTTTTGTTAAATCTAATCCTTATGTTCCCGCTAAAAGTGGCGGGATTGGCACTGGCCAGCAGCATATCTGCCGCAGTAAACTTTTGCGTGCTTAGTTATATCCTAGAGCGCAGGATCGGCGCATACATCAAAGAGGCATTTGTTTATTATTTCGCAAAACTGGTTTTTGTTTCTGTGGTTATGGGTATCGTAGTTTATTTATTATGGTTCAAGTTTCTTGTATTTTTCAATATGCCTTTAAGATTCATTACGGTTATATTCTCTGGCATCGCAGTATTTATTCTAGGATGTTTTTTCTTAAAAATTAAAGAGATTAAAGATTTAATCGGATGGTTCTTGAAAAGACAATAAAAAGCCTTCCTGACTCCTCCGGGGTCTATCTGATGAAAGATAGAGATGGCAAAGTTATTTATATCGGCAAAGCCATTTCTATAAAAAAAAGAGTCGGCTCTCACTTCGCAAAACGAAATTCCCCCTCCAAGCAAGATGTTATGATTGAATCGGTTGAGGATATTGATTATATTCCTACAGCCTCAGAGACAGAAGCCCTTTTGTTAGAAGCCGATTTGATCAAAAGATTTAAGCCTAAGTACAATGTCAGCCTTCGCGATGACAAGACTTTTCCTTTCATCAAGATAGCCAAAGAAAAATTTCCTGCTGTTTCTATTTGCCGGCCTAAAAACAAAGATAGGGCTCTATGTTTTGGGCCCTATACTGATAGCCAGGCAATTAGAGAGCTGCTGAAGAAAATCCGCAAGATTTTCCCTTTCAGGTCCTGCCGCTCGATGCCCAAGAAGGCCTGTTTGGATTTTCATCTTGGCCTTTGCCCTGCGCCTTGTATTGGTAAGATTGATAAAAAAGATTACGCAAAGATTATTCGCAGTATTTCTTTGATCTTAAAAGGCAAAAGCGAAGTATTATTTAAGCAGCTGGAGGAAGAAATTAACGCCGAGGCAAAGAAAAGAAATTTTGAGGAGGCCGCCCGGTTGAGAGATCAGATGCTGGCTTTGGGCTCAATATATCTTGGTTCAAGAGTCGATAATTTCCTGGAGGAGGCAAAGCAGTTAGCCAAGGTGCTGAAGCTAAAAAAGCTTCCATTCAGAATAGAGGCATTTGATGTCTCTAATATCTTCGGGAAAGAAGCCGTAGGCTCCATGGTTTCTTTTTGGCAAGGTGTGCCCGATAAAAATAATTATCGGCGGTTTCGCATAAAAGAATCGCAGGGCGAAATAAATGATTATAAGATGCTTGCCGAGATTACGCGCCGGCGTTATTCGAGATTGAAAAACGAGGGCCTTGTTTTGCCGGATTTGGTGATTGTAGACGGAGGCAGAGGTCAGGTTAGCGTCGTGAAAAATGAACTAGATAAACTAGGCTTGGACTTGCCGCTTATCGGCATCGCTAAGGTGCAGGAGCAGATTATTTCGCTGACAAAAAAAGATCCTATAGTTTTACCGTTGAATAGCGCTGCTTTGAGGTTGGTGATGAGAATACGCGATGAGGCCCATCGATTTGCCGTTTCTTATCATCGTATCTTAAGGAGAAAGAAGACATTTGAAGAAAAGTGATCTTACGGATTTTGAGAAAAAAGTCTTGAAAATTACCAGCCTTATCCCGTTGGGTGAAGTGCGTTCTTACCAGTGGGTGGCAAAAAAGATAGGCAGGCCAAAGGCAGTGCGCGCGGTAGGGGCGGCGCTT
>Ga0116153_10002649_pt1 | contig 13695 bp, 9 predicted proteins | sample AD_UKC028_MetaG_FD_89896 | JGI IMG/M metagenome (GOLD analysis project Ga0116153, IMG submission 89896) | Active sludge microbial communities of municipal wastewater-treating anaerobic digesters from USA - AD_UKC028_MetaG | ecosystem: Engineered > Bioreactor > Anaerobic > Digestate | place: USA... | reverse complement strand
GAGAAGCGCCAGCAGGTTCTGCATGAACAGCCGCGCGCGTCGATTGTCTGCGCCGGCCAGTTCGGTCAGGCGCACCGCAGGGTAGGGATTGCCGTTCTTGAGTTCGGCGATGAGTATCGATTTAAGGATCTCCCGTTCGTCGGCGATCCGTTCTTCGAACTGGAGGACCAGCGATTGGACGATGCCGGTCTGGAAGACGGGGTCGCCGCCGATCTCCATGATCAGGCGATGCGCCTCCTCCTTGCGGTTGTCGTCCGCGATGAGGCGGCGCATGAGCATCTCGACCGCGCGTGGGTCGCGCAGACGGGCATAGTGACGCAATATCTCAAGCGATGCGGCCGGATTTTGACGGTTTTCGGCAAGACCGCGCAGCGATTCGTAGCGCGGTATGCGGTAGAGGTCCTCCGGCTGGGGCACGTCGCCGCAGGCGAACAGTATCGTTGACTTGCGCAGTGCATCGGCCTCCGAGCCGGCGGCAAGCGTGCGCGCTATCTGTGCGGCGAACGCGGCCTGTCCCGTTTCCGAGAGACGATCGGCCAGATCGATCCCGGCGGTGAACCGTTCGGCGGCCGAAGCGTAGCGGGTGCCGTGAAAGAGACTTACCGCCTCGGCGATATTGCCGCTCTGCAGGTGCGACCGCATCAGCCGTCCGGCGGCGGCCCGGCCCAGTTCGGGGCGCGATTCGTCGCGCAGGTAACGCTGTAACGCCTCGTTGGCCGCCTGCGGCTTGCGGGCGCTTTCATAGTAGTCGATGAGCCGGTCGAGCACATCGGTGGCGCCGGGATGCTGTTCGAGCACCTCGTGGGCGATCGCCGCCGCTTTATCGGGGTCATGCTGGGCCAGATAAAGGTCGAATAGGTAACTGCCATCGGTCGCGAGCTGTTCCTGCCGCCACTTCTCCTCGTAGAGCTTGATGAGCGATTCGCGCATATTGAGCGAGATCAGGAAGTCGCGGTAGGTGAGCAGGAAGGTGTTCCGCTCAGCTCCTTCGGAGATGCGGTAGCGCAGTTTGTAGAGATCGAGCAGTTCCACCGGTTCGACCAGCCCCGTGAGCAGGCTCAGCGTATCGTCGATAAAGCGGCGCTGGACCGCCGGCTCTTTGAGTTTCTTGACGAAGAGCGTCCGCAGGAAGAGTATCGTCTTGTAGTTCTTCTCGCGCAGATAGATCTTCTCGAGTATGTTGAGCGCGATCTCGAAATGGGTGAAGTCCTTTTCGGTCACCAGCAACGACTCAAGCCGGTCCTTGAGCTCCGGATGGTCGCGTCCCATAAAGAAAATGCCCCAGAAGGTCCGTTTGAGTTCCGGGTTCACTTTCAGGTAATAGTTGAGGATGGTGTATATTCCTTTGGGATAGCCCTTTTCAAGATAGCGCTGGGCCAGCAGGGTCAGGGCCGCCGGGCGGACGGCGTGTTTGGCGAGCAGGTCGATGGTCGGCCGTCCCTCCAGCACCTCGCGCAGATAGCGTTCAGGCGGAGCGAGTTTTCCGTCCGGTACCTCCGAAACGCCGAAGGTGCGGATCTCCCACAGATATTTGTAAAGATCGGGATCGGTCGCCTCCATGCGGGAGAGCGCCTTGCCGGTCCGGTCGGGATCGTTGGCGATGGCGAGGATGGTCGTCAGCTCGCCGTTGTCGAACTCGTCGAGGTTGAACTCGCGGAACTCCACCTCTTCGGACAGCAGACGCAGATTCTCCTTGGCGATGGTGCTGTCGGGGTAGAGGTAGGAGATGAGGTGGAAGGTGTCCAGCGCCTCTTTCATGCGCCCCTGTTCGCGGTAGACGATGGCGAGCCGCGTCAGGTAGAATTCCTTGGTCTCCGAATCGGTCGTCGCCGATTGCAGGAGGCTGTTGTAGAGATCGATGACCTCGTCGACGGCGTTGCCGCGCAGATATATCCGTTCAAGGTAGAGAAGGCTCGGGATGTGATGATCGACCATCGCCAGAATCTGGAGGAAACTCTGCCGCGCCTTTTCCAGATCGTGCAGTTCGTTGAAGAAGATGATGCCGTTCTTGTAGAGCAGATTGACGATATCGGTCGGATTCTCGGTGAGCGCCACTTCGCGGCTGTTTATCTCGGTGAGCTTTTGCCAGTTACGGGTGATGTAGTATATCTTGCCGAGTTTTTTGACGGTGTCCAGCCGGTCGGGTTTGAGGTCGAGGATGGCGTAGAGATGGGTCTCGGCGGCGGCATAGGCCCGTTTGAAGGAGATGAGTGCCTCGGCGATCCGTTCGTGCAGGCTTATCTTTTCCGGGATGGTCGTCGCATAGTCGAGCTCCTGTTCGAGATTGCCGATGTAGGCGTCGTAATCCTGCAGTTTCAGATAGAGTTCCGACAGGAGGCGGATGATCTCGAAGGAGCGGTTGATCTTGAGACTGTGTTCAAGGTGCGGCCGGGCATCCTGCGGTTTATTCAGTTCGCGGAAGAGCAGTTCGCCGCCCCGGAAAAGGTAGTAGGCGGCCAGCTTGGGCTCCTTCTCGCGGTCGGCGAGGTAGATATAGAGGTTGGCCAGATCGCTCCACTGACGGTTCTCCTCGTAGACCGAAAGAACAAGAGACAGGCTTATCGAGCAGGAGCCGGGATCCTCTTCGACGATATTCTTGTGTATCTCGGTGGCGAAATCGGGCATCTTGAGCTTGTGTTCGTAGATGTCGGCGAGGAGTTCGAGGTAGCGGATGCGCGTCTTGCCGGTCGTTTTGCGCGAGACGAGCTTGTAGAATTTGCCGAGCAGATGCCATTTCCCGTATTTGTAGAGCAACGGCGCGATGGCGTTGAGGACGAAGAGCGAGTCGGTCGATTCGGCCAGACCCGTCACCGAATCCTCTATCTTGTCGGTGACATCGTTGCGCCAGTAATAGAGAAATTCGATCAGTTTGATGGTGGGGAACGATACGGCGAGCGAACTTTTCAGCACCGCCTCGACGAACCGTTCCACCAGCGGCGCGGGGATGCCGTCGTGGCGCAGGAGCAGTGAGCGGAGGTATTCGAATATGAAGCGGGGATGATGGTTCTGGATAAAAAGGCCGAGCAGGTCACCGAATGCCTTTTCGATATGGTCGGACCGTTCAGCCTTGAGCGCCTCGACGAAGAGGGCCGACTGCTGTTCGACCGGGCCGCCGGGGGCTATGTTCTGCGGTTCATCGGAGTGGAGCGCGACGATAAGGGCGGCAAGCGGCGTCCGCATGATGGCGGGGACCTGCAGGATATTCGCGATGACCTGCTTGCGCTCCTCGGGACCGGCCGACAGGAAGGCGAGGCAGAGCATCTCCTGATAGAAGACCTCGCCGACCGCCTCGCGGTTGTTCTCGAGCGTTTTGAGGACGAGCGATTTCTCATCGCCCGAGAGTATCATGAGGAAAAAGAGTTCGACCTCGTCCTGCCCTTGAATGATGGTGGCCGCCTTGGCCAGCTGACCGGTCGAAATGAGATAGGGGGGGAAGTCGGCGAATTTTGCGTCGAGGAGTCCCTCCATCGGCAGGTAGTCGCGCTTCTCGCTCTCGATCTCTTTTTCGCTGAACAGGAGATGGTCGAGCCGTATCTCCAGATTCTCCAGCGAATTGTCGTCCTCGATGATGATCCTGCTCATGTGACGCCTCGCGTTATTCCCATTCTATCGTGGCGGGCGGCTTCGAACTGATGTCGTAGACCACCCGGTTGACCCGTTTGACCTCGTTGATGATGCGGGACGATACTTTTTTCAGGAAATCGTGCGGGAAATCGTACCAGTCGGCCGTCATGAAGTCGTCGGTCTTGACGGCGCGGAGCGCCAGCACATGCTCATAGGTGCGGCAGTCGCCCATCACGCCGACCGTTTTGACCGGCAGAAGGACGGCGAATGCCTGCGCGATATCGTCGTAGAGACCGGCGGCCCGTATCTCCTGAATGTAGATGTGGTCGGCAGCCCGCAGGATGTCGCACCGCTCCTTGGTCACCTCGCCGAGTACCCGTACCGCGAGGCCGGGGCCGGGGAAGGGGTGCCGGAAGACATTTTCGGGCGGGAGGCCGAGCTTGAGTCCCAGTTCGCGCACCTCGTCCTTGAACAGATCGCGCAGCGGCTCGATGAGTTTGAGTTTCATCCGGTCGGGGAGCCCGCCGACATTGTGGTGGGTCTTTATCGTGGTCGAGGGGCCGTTCATCTTCGACGACGATTCGATGACATCGGGATAGATCGTCCCCTGCGCGAGGAAGTCGGCCCCGGCGATCTTGGCCGCCTCGGTGTCGAAGACCTCGATGAAGGTGTTGCCGATGATCTTGCGCTTCTTTTCCGGTTCGTCGACCCCTTTGAGCCGCGACAGGAAGATGTCGGCCGCATCGACGACGATGAGGTTGACGACATCTTTGAAGTTCTTTTCGACCTCGTCGCGTTCGTGGAGCCGCAGGAGTCCGTTGTCGACGAATATCGCGGTCAGCTGATGGCCGACCGCTTTGCCGAGGAGGGCAGCAGCCACCGATGAATCGACGCCGCCCGACAGGCCGAGGATGATCTTCTTGTTCCCGACCGCCGCGCGGATCTTCGCGACGCTCGTCTCGATGAAATTCTCCATCCGCCAGTCGGCCGTCACCTTGCAGACCTCGAACAGGAAGTTCGACAGGATGCGGTTCCCTTCGAGCGTGTGCTTCACCTCGGGGTGGAACTGGACGAGATATATCCGGCGCTCGTCGTTCCCGGCGGCGCCATAGGCGATGGAATCGGTCTTCGCGATGGGGTAGAAGCCCTCGGGGAGCGCCGCGACATGGTCGCCGTGGCTCATCCAGACCTGCGTCTTTGCCGATACGCCGCGGAAGAGCGGCGATTTGGGCGCGGTCACTTCGATGGTGGCGCGGCCGTATTCGCGGGCATGTCCGCTGCCGAGTTTCCCGCCCAGTTTGTGGGCCGTCAACTGCATGCCGTAGCAGATGCCGAGTATCGGGATGCCGAGATCGAACAGTTCCTTGGGGACATCGGGGGCGCCGGGGTCGGTGACCGAACTGGGGCCGCCCGAAAAAATAATTCCCTGCGGGGCGAACTTCTTGATGAAGTCTATGCCGACGGAGTAGGGGTGGAGTTCGCAGTAGACATGCATCTCGCGGATGCGGCGGGCGATGAGCTGGTTGTACTGCGAGCCGAAATCGAGAATGAGGATCTTGTTCATGTTCCCTCCAATATGGGTCGCGTGCGCGAAACAGTGCGGAAGGGATGCTATCACAGTCGGGAGCGTTTTTCAAATTCCTTTTTGAGAGAGCGAAGGTGAAGGGATCGTGAAGGGGGAAGATCACTTCTTACGGGCGATGAGGGCGGCACCGTAGGCGCCGAAGAGCTGCGCGTCGTCGCTGGTGGTGATGGGGGCGTCGAAGAGCCGTTCGAGATGGTGGCGGACCGGTGCGATGCGCGAAACGCCGCCGGTCATAAAGAGCGGCGGCCGGGCGTGGAGGCGGGCGGCAAGTTGGAAGGTCATCCGGGCCGCCATCGCGGCAACGGCCGAGGCCAGAGCGAGCGGTGCGGCGCCGGAGGCCATGAGCGATATCAGCTCCGATTCGGCGAAAACGGTACAGGTGGCCGACAGGAGCGGCGGTTCGACCGGCGATACATCAAGCCGCGAGAACTCCTCCAGCGAATAGCCGAGCCGCGCGGTCATCACCTCAAGGAATCGGCCCGCCCCGGCGGCGCATTTGTCGTTCATCGCAAAGTCGCGGATGCGGTCGCCGTCGATCGCGATGATCTTGGCATCCTGCCCGCCGATGTCGATGATGGCGCGGGTGGCGGGGGCGCGACGCTGAACGGCGAGGAAGTGGCAGGTGATCTCGGTCGCGGTGCGGTGGACGCGGCTTTCGAGCGCGGCGCGGCCGTAGCCGGTCGCGGCGGTGAGGGTGTCGGGCCGCAGATAGTCGGCGGGGATGAGTCCCCGCAGTTTTTCGTAGGTGAGAACTGAGTTGCCGAGCGTTTCGGTCAGGGCGGTATGCAGTATCGCACCGTCGGGAGCGGTCACGACCGCCTTTCCGGTCCGCGATCCGATGTCATAGCCGATGGCGTAGGGGAGGAGGGTCATAGGCGCCTCATTTCCGCGGCGCCGGGGCGTCCGGCGATTCTTTTTCGATGATGACCCGTTTCTTGACCTTGCGGGAACTGTCGCCTTCCTCTGTTTCTTCCTGAATGATGTGGTATTCGATGGTCCGCTTTCCCTTGAGCGGCAGTGCCTTGAGCTCCGTTCCTTTTTGCTGTTTTTCGGCGGCATCGGCATCGGGTATCAGCAGATCGTCGGCCGTTTCGTCCGTTTTCTTCATCGCAGCGAGACGGTCGCCGAAAAAGGTCTGTTCCCAGTTGCGGTTCGATTCGTCGGCGGTGATGCGGACGCGGCTGGTCACGCCCGTTCCGTCGGCCATGAGGATGACCGTTGCGGCCAGTATACAGATAAATATCGCGGCACGCATCGCTTTATATCCGGTGTTTGGGCAGTTGATACTGTGCCATGGTCACCATCTTGCCGGTCGAGGTGAGGGTGATCAGGTGTTCATGCCGCCAGCCGCCGAAATCGGCGCGGGTCCGTATCTGCCACGTTCCCGGCTTCTCGACCGTCACCATGAACGGTATGGAGTTCATCCCTTCGGTGAATTTGCCGGTCCAGGTGTGGGAACGGGCGGCGGCCACTTCGGCGTAGTCGCTGTGGAACTTCACCCCCGCGTCGAGTTCGATGGTCACCGCCACCTCGCGGATCGGATGGACGGCGAGGTATTCGAGGTCTATCGATAGCGGCGTTTCGGTCGATACCTCTTTGCTGGTCAGCAGGAGCGGTTGCGGATGCTCTTCGTTGAAATAAAAGAAGCCGACCGTGGCAAGAGCGCATAACAAAAGCCCGGCGAGCAGCCCCAGCTCCATCGGACGGAAACGGATCGTGGGGAGATAGCCGTACCAGTTCCGGCGGCCCGAACGGTCCAGCAGACGGTCGCGGAGCCGGTCGCCGAACCCGAGCGGCGTATCGGCTTCGGCCGGGACCAGTCCCTTGAGCATCCCGGTCACCGCACCGGCCGCCGCAAGATGTTCACGGCATGCGGCGCACCCGGCGGCATGCTCCTTGAGGAACCGCGCCTCGTTCGGTTCCAGATCGCGTCCCATCGCCGCGGCGATGAGGCGGGTGGTCTTGTCGCATACGCTCATAGGATCCTCTCTATAAAAAATAACTTCTTCTTTTCCGTATCAGTTCCGACAGCTTCTCGCGGGCCCGCATGAGCCGGGTCTTGAGGGCGCTCATCGACAGGTCGAGCAGTTCCGCCGTCTTCTCGTAGGTCTCTTCGCGGATGTCTATCATCACAAGCGCTTCGCGGTATTTCGGGGGGAGCATCGCGACGATCTCCAGCAGTTTCGCCCGCCGTTCGGCGAAGATGAGCTCGTCGACGGCGGTCGTTCGCCCGGTCTCCGCCAGCCCCGCCACCTCTTCGTCGTCGTGCTGCAGCGCCTTGGTGCCGAGCGCTTTGCGGTAGTTGATGAACTCATTGCGGACGATGCGCCAGAGCCACGTGCCGAACGAACTGTCACCGCGGAACCGTTTGATGTTGACGAAGGCCTTAACGAACGCCTCCTGTAGGACATCGGCGGCGTCGGCGTGGTTGCCGCCCGCCATGCCGAGGGCGAAAGAGTAGAGACGCGGCTTCTCGGCGGTGATGAGTTCCTCGAACGCGGCGATGTCGCCGTTCATCGCCTGACGCGCCAGTTCTTTTTCATTCAGCCCGGTCATGGAGGCTATTCTAATAGGTACCGGGGACGGAGTAAATAGCGCGGGAAGAAATATAGGCAAGAATAAACGGGCGGTTACATCATTCATTGACCGACACCGTCATCGTCAGGTCGCGTTCCGACCGCTGATCGTCGGCTCCGGCACTGTAGAGAAACTCGCCTGCAATGAAGTAGACCGCGATGAACAGCAGCAGAAATATCATCGCCGGTACCAGCCGTTCCAACTCACCCATAAGAACCTCCCTCTCGTCGTTCATGATGATGGACAATAGGACGGGAAAAGATGTCGCATCAATTTAGGGGTCCTCGACATTAGACATTTTTGAGAATCCTTGCCTTTGGATAAAAACGGAGTATCTTCCCGCATGGTTGGATAAAACGGGAGGACGCTGGTGGCTGACGCAATAGCACGAATGTTGAAAATGGACCTTACTCCGGGACAGTCGGCCTTTCTCTGGGGAGCCCGAAAGACCGGCAAAACCTCGCTTCTTCGCCAATTGTTCCCGCAGAGCGCGGTATTCGACTTTCTGCAGACCGATCTCTATCTGGCGTGTCTGAAACGGCCGATGGCCTTCCGGGAATATGTGCTAGCGTTACCGGCCGAGAAAAAAGAGTTGCCGATCGTAGTGGATGAGGTGCAGAAGGTCCCGGCGGTGCTCGATGAGATACACTGGCTGATAGAGCACGAAAAGCTTTCCTTTGTGTTGTGCGGGTCGAGTGCGCGCAAGTTGAAGCGGGGTCACGCCAATATGCTGGGCGGGCGGGCGTGGCGGTTCGAACTCTTCCCGCTGGTGAGCCGCGAACTGCCCGATCTCGATCTCCAGCGGGCGCTCAATCAGGGCCTCATTCCGTCGCATTATCTCGCCGAGCCGCGTTCTGCGCACCGGTCGCTCAAGGCCTACTTGCAAGATTACCTGAAGCAGGAAGTGATGGACGAGGGGTTGGTGCGGAACATGCCCGCCTTTTCACGGTTCTTCGATGCGGTCGGTTTTTCGCACGGCGAGATGGTGAACTATGCCAATATCGCGCGTGACTGCGGTATCGACGCGAAAACGGTGAAGGAATATTATCAGATACTGGTCGACACCTTATTGGGAACGATGGTGGAACCGTTCTCGCGCCGGCAGAGTCGTCAGGTCATTACCAAGACACCGAAGTTCTACCTGTTCGATGTGGGGGTGGCCAACACGATGTGCGGCCGGAATATCGCGCAACTGCGCGGGGCCGAATTCGGAAAGGCGTTCGAGCATTTTATATTCATGGAACTTCACGCCTACCGGAGCTACGCTGAAAAAGAGTTCCGCATCAATTATTGGCGTACCAAGACGGGGGCCGAGGTCGATTTCATTTTGGGCGAAGGAGAGATCGCGCTGGAGGTCAAGAGCGGCGAGCAGGTACGGAACGACGAACTCTCTTCCCTGCGGGCATTCGCGGCGGAGTATAAGCCGAAACGGACCATCCTGGTGGGGACCGAAGCGCTGGCGCGGAAGGTGGGCGATATCGAGATCATCCCGTGGCGCGCGTTTTTAGAACAGTTATGGAACAATGAGATCGTGTAAGAAACGGTCAGGGGTGAGGTCAGTTATTCTACGGTTTTCTTGCTGTATCTTTTCTTCTTTGCTAGTGCTATGACGTACTGACCGGAAAAAGGGGAACGGAGTATTTCCAAAATATTTTTGCTTGCCGCCGCGCTTTAGGTATAATCCTCTGCTATTTTGTTATAAGAGGAACGCATGTGCGGCATTGTTGCTTATACCGGTCCCGGTGAAGGAATACCGCTGGTCATCGAGGGGCTTTCGCGTCTCGAGTACCGCGGCTACGACTCGGCGGGACTCGCCTTCTTCCATGACGGCCGCATCGTCATCGAACGGGCCGCCGGCAAACTCGACAAACTGAAAGCGAAGGTGAGCGGCGAACCGCCGTCGTCCAACGCCGTCATCGGTCACACCCGGTGGGCGACCCACGGCCGACCGACCGAGGCGAATGCCCATCCCCATGTGTCGGGGAAGACGGCGCTGGTCCACAACGGCATCATCGAGAACTACCTTGAACTGCGCGACTACCTGACCGCTAAAGGGGCGGGCGACTTCTACTCCGACACCGACAGCGAGGTCATCGCCCACCTCATCAACCATTTCTACAAAGGATCGCTTCCCGATGCGCTGGCCGAGGCGGTGGGAATGATCGAGGGGAGTTACGCGCTCGCTATCCTCCACGAGGAGCATCCGGGCGAGATATATCTGGCGCGTCGTTCGTCGCCGCTCGTCGCCGCCGTTTCGTCCGAAGGGGGCTTCGCCGCCTCCGATATCCCGGCGATACTCAAGCATACCCGCGACTTCATATTCCTTGAGGATGACGACATAGCGGTGCTCTCGAAAGGTGCGGTCACCGTCATGGATCGGTCGCTGAAGAAGGTCGAGCGCAAACTGCACCACATCGACTGGAGCGCCGGAGCGGCCGAGAAGGGGGGCTACCGCCACTTCATGCTCAAAGAGATCAACGAGCAGGATCGGGCGGTGATGGATACCCTGCGCGGACGGCTCAACCGGGCGCAGGCCGATATCATGCTCTTCGACGGCGATACGCAGTTCTTCAAGGGGCGCAAGAAGATATTCATCGTCGCCTGCGGCACCTCGTGGCATGCGGCGCTGGTGGGCAAATACTACATCGAAGGGCTTTCCCGCGTTCCGGTGGAGGTCGACCTCGCGAGCGAATTCCGCTACCGCGATCCGATCGTCACCCCCGACGATCTGGTCATCGTGATCAGCCAGAGCGGCGAGACGGCCGATACGCTGGCGGCCCTGCGCGCCGCCAAAGAGCGCAAGGTGCCGGTGCTGGCGGTCTGCAATGTGGTCGGCTCGACCATCGCGCGCGAGGCCGATACGACGCTGTTCACCTATGCCGGGCCCGAGATCGGGGTCGCCTCGACCAAGGCCTTCACCACCCAGCTGGTGACGCTCTACCTCATCGCCCTCAAGGTCGGCATCGCCAAAGGGCAGCTTCCCAAGAGCGCGGTCCACGTCCACATCCGCGGGCTTTCCGAACTGCCCGAGATCATCGAGTCGGTCCTCAAGGAGAGCGGCCGCATCGAGAAGATAGCGCACGATCTCTACCGGTCGAGCGATTTCCTGTTCCTCGGCCGCGGCATGAATTATCCCATAGCGCTCGAAGGGGCGCTCAAGCTCAAGGAGATATCCTACATCCACGCCGAAGGGTACCCGGCGGGAGAACTCAAGCACGGGCCGCTGGCGCTGGTCGACCGCAATCTGCCGGTGGTCGCGGTGATGCCTTCCAACCCGATGGCGGGCAAGATGTTCAGCAATCTGAAAGAGGTCGCGGCGCGTGACGGCCGTATCGTGGCGCTCACCACCGAAGGCTCCACCGAAGTGGGGGAGATCGCCGAGGCGCTCATCCCGATGCCGCCGATGTCTGAGTGGCAGGAGCCGATCGTCTATATCGTGCCGCTGCAACTGCTCAGCTACCATGTCGCGGTCAATAAGGGGACCGATGTCGATCAGCCGCGCAACCTCGCAAAGAGCGTGACGGTGGAATGATGTTCAATATGGTGCTCGTCAGTCCCGAGATACCGCCGAACACCGGCAATGTGGGGCGCAGTATACTCGCCACCGGCGGGAAACTGCACCTCGTCCGGCCGCTCGGTTTCTCGCTCGATGACCGCAATCTCCGCCGCGCCGGACTCGACTACTGGGAGGATATCGACGTGACGGTATGGGAGAGCCTGACCGATATCATCGCGCAGGTCCCGGCCGAACAGCTCCATTTCTTCTCGACCCGCGGCAAATACCGCTACGATCAGCACAATTACCGTCCCGGCGACTGGTTCATCCTCGGCAGTGAGTCGCGCGGGCTCGATCCCGACCTGCTGGCACGGCATGAGGAGCGGACCTTCCATATCCCGATGAGCAATCTATCGGTGCGGAGCCTCAATCTTTCCAGCTCCGCCGCGGTGATACTCTACGAGGCGCTTCGGCAGAACGGGTTCGGCGGCCGGGGAGGGGCGGCATGAGGTTCATCTTCAAACTCTTCAACATCCGTGAAGAGGAGCAGACACGCGCCGGACTCCTGTTCCTGTATAATTTTCTCGTGGTCGCCACCTATGTGCAGGGACGCATCGTCCGCGACACCCTGTTCCTGAAACGGTACGATATCTCGCAGTTGCCGCTCATGTACATCTTCGTCGCGGCTTCGGTATCGATCTTGACTTGGCTCTACACGCGACGCAGTTCACTCTACCGCCTCGATACCCTCATCAATGCGATCCTTTTTGCGAGCATCGCCCTGACCCTCCTGTTCATGTCGTTCATCAATCTCGGCTACCGGTTCAGCTATCCGGGGCTTTATATCCTCGTCGAGGTGACCGGCGCCTTCATGACCTTCCAGTTCTGGAGCTTCACCAACGAACTGCTCGATTCGCGCGAGGCGAAACGGACGCTCGGCTTCATCGGTATCGGCGGCGTTCTGGCGAGTCTGGTGGCCGGTTATTCGGTCAAATGGCTCGTCCATGTGGTGCAGGTGGAGAATCTGCTGGTCATCAACGCGATGTTCATGGGGCTCTGCATGTACCTCGTCCGTCGGATGGGGGAGACCTATAAGTCGAAACTTCAGCGCAGCGTCGTGATACGGTCGGTCCAGAAGACCGCCAAACATGCGCCGGTGAGTCTGTTCAGCCAGCCCTATTTCCGCTATATCGCGCTGATCACCATCATCACCTTCGTCATCGTGAACTTCGTCGACTACCAGTTCAAAATGGAGGCGCGGGAGAATTTCTCGGAAAAGGAGTTGGCCGGCTTCTTTGGTATGGTCTACGCCTTCGCGAGCGGCTTTTTCTCGCTGTTTTTCCAGCTCATCGCCACCTCGTGGCTCCTGCGCTGGAGCATATTCCTGAGCCTGCTTATCCTGCCGACGATGATCACCGGTTTCTCGGCCCTTTTCTTCCTGATGCCGGGCATCTGGTTCATCACCATGGCGCGGGCCTCCGATTTCGCCTTCCGCTACACGGTCAACGACGCGGCGGTACAGCTCCTTTACATCCCGGTCGATCCGAAGTTCCGCAGCCGCGCCAAGGCGGTCATCGACGGCATCCTCAAACCGCTCATCGCCGGTGTCGCGGGTCTGGCTATTTACCTGATGACCTATCTCGGCATCGATCACCGCTTCATCAGCGTGCTGGTGGTACTGTGCGGCGCCGGGTGGATCGCCGCCATCTTCATGCTGCGCAAAGAGTATCTCACGGTCCTGCAGGATAACATCAAGAAAAAACGGCTCGGCAACGAGGATGTCGGCGTCCGGCAGGCGATGATAGAATCGATCATCGTCGAGGCGATGACCTCCGAGAACGAGGACGAGATCCTCATGGCGCTCGACATGATCGAGAAGGGGCGCTACTTCTACCTCGGCCGCTACTTCCTGCCGCTCTTGTCGGAAGATGTGTCGTCAAAGATAAAGACCAAGATACTGCGCATCCTGCGGACGATGGAATCGCGCTTCTACACCTACGAGATCCTCAAGCTCATGAAGAGCGACAACGAGGAGGTGGTCAAGGATGCGATACTGACCTACGGCTACATGCAGATGGAGAAGTCGCACCGGTTCATCGCGACATTTCTCGAGACCAAGAGCCTGCCGGTCCTCTCGTCGGCCATCATATCGCTCATCAAGTACTGCGGCATATCGGGCATCATGACGGCGGCCCCGTATCTCAAACAGTTGACCGAATCGCCCGATCCCGAGCGGCGCGTCGCGGCGGCCTACATCCTCGGCGAGATCGGCCAGCAGAACATGCAGCAGCAGGTGTTCGAGTTCCTGAGCGACCGCGATCCGCAGGTGCGCCGCGAGGCGGTCAAGGCGGCGACCAAGATGCGGTCCGAGGTGTTCATCCCCAAACTGTTCTTCATGCTGCTCGACAAACCGGTGAGTCTCGAGGTCTCCAAGGCGCTGGCCGGTTTCGGCGATCGCATCATCGAGCCGGCG